>ERZ827168.4619-NODE-4619-length-12418-cov-7.230041_pt1 | contig 12418 bp, 16 predicted proteins | sample MGYA00519868_ERZ827168 | MGnify/ENA primary metagenome ERZ827168 (study PRJEB31778, sample SAMEA3449271) | human gut metagenome | biome: human gut; feature: human-associated habitat; material: faeces | place: United Kingdom | collected 2010/2012 ...
AAGCCTTACAATTATAGACAGTTATAAAGTGTCCAAATAATAGGGTTCACTACAATTTGTAGCGTTTTTATTTGGCTTATCAAATCCCGTATCTACAACATAATAAAAAGGCTCATTGAGCCTTTGAATTTTTAATGGTGATCGATACGGGATTTGAACCCGTGAATGTCGCCTTGAGAGGGCGATGTGTTAACCGTTTCACCAATCGACCATATAAAGGGCTAATGCCCTATTATTTATTTAGCTAATGCTTCCTTAGCAGTATTGCAAATGCTTGTGAAGCTTTCTGGATCAGCGATAGCGATTTCTGATAACATCTTTCTATTCATGTTAACATTTGCAAGCTTTAAGCCATGCATTAATCTTGAGTAGCTGATATCATTTAATCTAGCAGCAGCATTGATTCTTGCAATCCATAACTTACGGAAGTTTCTCTTGTTTTGCTTTCTAGCGATATATGCATATTTATGAGAATGCATAACTTGCTCATGAGCTGTCTTGAATAATAAATGTTTACTACCAAAATAACCCTTAGCTTGTTTTAAAACTCTCTTATGTCTTTTTCTTAGATTATTAGATCTTTTAACTCTAGCCATTATTTAATCCTCCTAACCTTGTAATAGAGCTCTATCTCTCTTAGTATCAGAAGCAGAGACAATAGCTGACTTTCTTAAATTTACTTTTTGCTTATGTGTCTTGTTAGCAGCAAAGTGTGATGTGAAGTTGTGGTGAGTCTTTAGCTTACCAGTACCAGTAACTTTTACTCTCTTAGCAAAAGTCTTCTTAGTTTTCATTTTTGGCATTTGAATTCCTCCTTATTTCTTTTTAGGCATTAAAACGCAAGACATGATATTACCTTCAAGCTTAGGTTGTTTATCAACATTTGCCAAATCAGACAAACTTGAAATAAAATCATTCATAACCTTTAAACCAACCTCTTGACGAGTCATCATACGTCCTCTAAAACGCATGTCAACCTTAACCTTCATACCATCATCAAGCCAACCAGTAGCTTGCTTAATCTTAGTATCAAAGTCATGCTTATCAATAACAGGAGATAAACGTAAAGGTTTAAGTTCTGTTACATGTTGGTTCTTTTTAGCTTCCTTAGCCTTCTTCTGAGCCTCAAACTTATATCTTCCATAATCCAATATCTTACATACTGGTGGATTTGAATTTGCTGAAACGCATAATAAGTCTAATTCTTGATCATAAGCTTTATTTAAAGCTTCATTTCTGCTCATTTTACCAAGTTGTGAGCCATCTGAATCAATTACTAATACTTCTCTAAAACGAATATTCTCATTGACTAGATCTTCGGGTTTTTTACCTGCTATGTTAATGTCCTCCTATAAAATAAAAAGCGAGACAAAGCCCACTCATATTACTATCTTGTAGCAATCTAGTTACCCAAATCCTTGTGGATATCAGGTGAGAAGTGGTCTTCTACTTTCTACATACTTTTTATTACTTGTTTATTCTATTACTTTACCAAGTGATTTGTCAATCTTATCTTGTTAAAAAGTTTTGAATCAGTACAATCGCCAACATATGTACTGGATAGAATGCATAACAAATATATTGGAATGGTTTACTATGATAGCCCTGTCTTCCCTTATATAACCAAATAGGAATTAAAGCTAACAAAGCAATTCCTTGTTGAATAATCTCAAATTCATGGCCTAATATAGTTACCGGATAAAATAAACCACCCAATAATTCAATATTAATAAAATACATACCAATTATTTGACCTAGTATTTGCCACCATTTCTTACCCCTAAAGAAATAGAAGACAAAAATAGTTAAAACACCAGCACCATAGTAATCTAACATACCTACAGTACCTATCAAAGCACCAACTAATATAACCAAAATACTAGTTAATACATATACAAACTTATTATTCTTACTCTTAGCCTTTTCAATTAAATAAATACCAATTAAGCCTACAATAAAAGTCCAAATAACATTTTGATGATATGGATAGAAAACAGTACCACCATACATCAAATCAAATGGAATCTCTGAAAGTAACGCAAAGATAAACATCCTAGTTAAATACTTCTTAAAGTTATGAGTATGAAAGTAACCCTCTACTGTCATAAACGCAAAAATTGGGAAAGCAATTCTGCCTACACATGTTAACCATTCTTGAGCAGGAAATATAGTAGCCCACAAATGATCCATCAACATAAAGATCATTGCCATAATATGTAATGTAGCCGAACTTAAATCAAACATAATAACGCTCCTATAAACATACTAGATGATATTATCATTTATATTATATTTATTACAATTGATAATAAAATGTAAGCGCTTTCTAATTGTGATAAAATATTGTTTAGGAAGGAGGGGATGTAGATGACTACCCCACTTTATCAAACATCAAATGTATCATTAATAATTATCTCGATTGCCCTAATGTTGATATCGGGATTTTTAATGACCCGTATTACTAAACCATTACGTTTACCTAATGTTACTGCCTATATTGTTGCAGGTATTTTAATAGGACCCTATTGTCTTAATTTAATACCCAAGTCTTTTGTAGAAGGAACAAACTTTATAGCTGATATTGCCCTAGCTTTTATAGCCTTTAGTACTGGTGAATTCTTTAAATTCTCAACCTTAAAGAAAAGTGGTACCAAAGTATTAATAATTACCATATTTGAAGCATGTTTAGCCTCAATACTAGTATTTATTGTTACTTACTTTATATTAGGACTAGACCTAAACTTTTCAGTTATCTTAGCCGCCCTAGCTAGTGCTACAGCACCAGCGTCAACCGTTATGACAATAAGACAAACACATGCTAAGGGGGACTTTGTAGAAACATTACTTCAAGTAGTAGCACTAGATGATGTAGTTGGTTTATTAGCTTATAGTATCGCAATATCAGTTGCCCTAGCTTCAATAACTGGAAACTTTCAATTTATCAATATCATTAAACCTATACTGTTAAATATTTTTGTATTTGGATTAGGAGGAATATTTGGAATCCTTTTAAAAATAATCCTACATGAAAGATCAACCGATAATCGTTTAATTGTATCTATTGCCCTACTATTTGCCTTCTGTGGTATTTGTGCTGTTTTAGATGTTTCGCCACTACTTGGTTGTATGTCAATGTCTATGATTTATATTAACCTTACTGATGATGAAAGATTATTTAAACAATTGAACTACTTTAATCCTCCAATACTTCTATTATTCTTTGTAAGATCAGGTGTTAACTTTGATTTAGCTGCCCTATTTAACACATCAGATAGTATTGGTTCAGTTTCCTTACTTACAATCGGTATCATCTATTTCTTTGTAAGAATCATTGGTAAATATCTTGGAGCCTATATTGGCTGTTTACTTGTAAAGAAAGATAAACTAGTAAGAAATTATCTAGGACTAGCCTTAATTCCTCAAGCTGGAGTGGCCATTGGTTTAGCAGCCATGGGTGCTAGAACTTTAGGAGGTGAGGAAGGAGTAATCCTAGAAACAGTCATCTTATCTTCAAGCATACTCTATGAGCTAATTGGACCGGCATGTGCTAAGTTATCGCTTTATTTATCTAAGTCATATTCAGATAAATTAGAAGACTTAGTGCCTGATGTAGATAATAGTAAATCCGATGTAGAAATCTTAATCGATAGAATTCAAGCAATTCAAAAACAATTACCTAAGCATGATGACCCATTTTATGAAGATGAGAAAGCTTATAACGAAGCAGCCGATGAACATTATGCTAAGATGATAAATCCATATTATAGAAAGAGAGGCATCCATTAATGAAGTATATAGATCCCATAGCTAGATTATTAGGAAACTGGTCAAGTGAAATAAATATCTATTCCATGATTTTAAGGCTATTATTAGTCATTATCTTAACCGCAACCATAGGCTATGAACGTTCAAGCAAAAGACATTCAGCAGGACTTAGAACCTTTGTGCTTATATCTTTTTCTTCATGTGTATGTATGTTACTGGACTTATATATGGAAACAAAGATACCATATCTTTCATGTGCAACTATAATCGCAACAGCCATCCTTTCTAGTAATTCCATAGTATTTAGTTCTCGTAGCCAAATCAAAGGACTAACAACCTCAGCAGCCCTATGGTTTTGTTCATTCTTAGGCTTTATTGTAGGCAGTGGTCAATATACTATAAGCATCGTTGTTTACTTATTATTCTTATGTATTCTTACTTGGTTCTCTACTATTGAAGTCTATTTAAACAATCGTTCTAACCACTTTGAAATACATCTAGAACTAAAAAACAGTAACTATCTTAGAGATTTCGTTACTGTTAGTAGACAACTAGGACTTAGAATTGATGATATTGAAGCTAACCAAGCTTATGTTGGCTCAGGCTTAAGTGTTTATACTATTACTTTCACAATATTTTCAGAGACCCTGCAAAGATATAAGTCTCATAAAGAAATAATCGAAGCCCTAAGTTCTTTAGATTATATCTATCATATTGAAGAATTAAGATAAAGATGCGTAATGCATCTTTTAATTTTTCCGAATAGTTAAACTCTTCCCATCATCAGCTACCCAACCACCACTTTTTAGTTCATACCAGGTGTAGCCATCAGCCTTTTTAACATTACCACTCATATCATAAGGCTCATAATATTCCAAAAATCCCATATCTCTTGCATTAATATTTGGAGCATCCTTAATAGAAAGACCTTCAGCTTCAGATACTAATACTGCCTTTCCTTCTTCTGCTTCATATAAGGTACCAACAAACCATATTTCATTAGTATCTTTATTTCTAATTAAGAATAAGAATGGATCATCAAATATCAAGTCAATATATTTAACAGGGACATTATTTAGATAATCATAATGTTCCCCAGCACCATAACCACCTAGTTCAGTTATAGCAGCAGCCTTAATACCATCATTAGATAATTCTATAGTTGACTTATGTTTGGTATCTACCGTAATCGATTCTTCACCCACCATCTTAGAGAAATCAGCCTTATTAACATCAAATATATCAGTAATACCTAGTTTCTTTAAATCTTCATTTAAATCCAAGTCACAATCAAACTTAAAAGTTGGGAAGAAGCCTTTTACTTCCGTGATACATCCTTCTTCATAATCATCATATTCAGGTGCTTTTACTTTACTTATTAGATTATTAACCTCATCAAGTGATAACTTACTAATATAATTATTTAGAGTTTCTTTCTTCGGCAAGATACTCACGAATTGGAACTGAGTACCATCATACTCCTTCAAATCTTTCGCAAAAACCTTAACAGAATCATCTACATAATAATAATAGTCAGTTGAACTTTCAAAGAATTGATAGTTTTGATCAAGTTCATCTGTATACTGATCTAAATAATTATAGACAATAGTATCAATATCATCACTGCCATAATAGTAAGACATATCACTATAAATATCTTCATCTTCCAAAAGTTTATAGTATAAATCATTACCAACAGTATTTCTTATATTTTCTTCACCAAGATCATTTAAAATGTCATACTTATTCGCAACTGTAGTAAACTCAGTACCCTTTACAATCTTCCCATTAAAGGCCATCGGTGTATAAATTCCATCAGCATACTGATAAATACGTTTGCCATAATAAAGATGATCACCTCTATAATAAAAATCATTCTGAATCTTATTAATCCAATCCATATCGATTGCCAAAGCATTTATAATTAAAAATCTTAAACTAGAATCAAAAGAATCGATATAATTATCAATCTTCCCAAAAGTTTTCTTATTAATCCAATTATTAATATTAGTAGGATCGCTAAATGATTCCTTTGTTACCCCTATTCGATATTTATCAGCTAATACATCTTCAAATTCAGGATTAACCTCTATATCATCTTTTATAGCTACTAAATTAGCTAAAGACAAATGTTTACTATTAGAATAAGTCATTGGCACATAGCCATCTAAGACATTATCTATTTGTTTCTTAGTATTACCATTTGCTCCTTCACTTAAGATAGCTAGACAATACTTAATTGATAATGGTGAATAGATTAAATTAGTTTCTTTGTTTTCTAACTTAAGAAAAGCCAAATCAAAATCCTTAACCTTATTATCTACAACTATAGGATCATCAATAGTATCGTCAGTATTTGTGTTATTATTACAAGCACACAACATAAACAAGGAAAGCAAGATAATCAAAAGCTTTTTCATATAAGGGTCCTCCTTCAAGAAAATTATATCTTTTGACATCATTAAAAAAAATCATACCTAAGTATGACTTTACTTTTTGATAATATTTACTCTTTTTACATCGATATTGTGATCATCATCAATATTAATAATCATATATGAAGGTGGCGTACCATCCCTATTTAAGCGACATGAGCCAGGATTTAAAAACCTAATCCCCTCATAGCTATAATCAGAAAACATGTGTGTATGGCCATATAATAAGACATCACAGTTATTTTGTACCGCCTCCTCATATAAGCCATAGAAATCACTACGTAAATAACGATGACCATGAGTTAAAAAGAAGCGGTGACCACCTACTTCAAAAATCTTAAATACGGGTAAATTCAAATAATCATTATTACCCCTTACTGAGACAAAAGGATAAATATCCCTTTCCTCATTAGCCTCAGAATCACCTAAGTGCCAATAATAATCCGCATCAGGATTATCGGCTAAAATCTTATCTAAAACATCAAAATTATAATGATTATCACTACAAACAACTATTTTCATTTTGTGAGTTCCCTTAATAAACCATCATAATGATGATATGCATACTCGTTGTATGCCCAATCCATATCAATATGCTTATCTAATAATCTTTCAACCACATCAACAATCTCATAATCATTTAAGAAATAGAAATGTTGTGCTGCCTTATTATAATAATCGATATGATAAGCTAAAAAACCAGGATATGTACAATATCTTATAAAATAAACAGGATCAATAGAATAATCAATAATATATTTGATTTCTCGTTCATCCAAATACTTCTTTATTAATGCCCTCTCTTCACTTGTGCCATATGGATATCTAGATAAAGAATCATAATTACGGTTCATAAACAAATATGAACCAATAGTTAAACAAATAACACAAATTACTAATGTCGCTCTTTTAAACTGCATAAAAATATTATAAACCAAAACTACTTAAGTAACCAGTCAGCACCCTTGATAACTTCAACTTTACTTAGTCTTTCAAATCCTGTTTGTTTACAAGCCTCAAATGCACAGATTGCGACACAATTTGATAAGTTCAAACTTCTGGCATCAGCCTTCATAGGAAGCCTATAAGTTGAATCTAAGTGATCCTTTAGGATTTCCTTTGGGATACCCGTAGATTCTTTACCAAACATGATATAAATATCACCTTCTGTATTAAACTTACAATGATCAAAAGTATCTAGACCATATCTAGATAAATAAACAAATTGTCCCTTATAATTTTTACTTAAAAAGTCCTCATAAGAATCATAGAAAGAAATATCACAATCCTTTACATAATCCATTTCAGCTCTTTTTAAATACTTATCATCGAAAGAAAAAGTAATTGGTCTAATGATATGTAACTTCATATCAAAGCACATACAAGTTCTTACGATATTGCCTGTATTAGCAGGCTTTTCTGGTTGGTATAAGACAATATTAATCATTTAAAAACTTCCTCAATACAAAATATAAACCCACTAGCATCACACTAGTTGACGCAACAATTAAAACACACAAATCAAAGAAGAACCCTTCTGGCACCATCATCACTAGAATATCGTATCTAGGATCTAGTATATATAAATCATTAAATGGAAAGAAGAGATGGTGGAAAGCTAGCCAAAATCCTTCAAAATCCATTAGACAAAACAACAATAAGAAAGCTATTATTAATCCTACTAGCGATAATGAATACTTATAGCCAATAAATAGTTCCTTGCTTCTTCCAATATAAATAAAACTTAAGACAAAGATGACAAACGAAACATTTCTAACAACAATAGCCCCATCATATAGATTCTTAACATCAAGCATATGAGCCTTTTCCCTATCATTAAAGACAGACCTAGTGATACCATTTATCCTACATTCAATATCTAAAGTTTTATTATTTCCTTTGATATATCCTAATAAGACATCAGTAGTCTTGTTTAAATCTTCTTCACTAATACCAATATATTCAGCCACATTTAACTTTTTATATTCATTCTTATAAAAAGACTTATTAAATGACCAATAGTTAACAGAACTTAAAAAGGCAAAAGTAATCAAAGATAATGTACAAAGAATACTAAGATGCTTATTTTTCAAGCGATTCAACCAGCTTTCTTAAAGCTAGAGCACGATGTGAATTATACTTTTTAAATTCTTCGCCTAAATCAGCCATTGTAAGTTCTTGTCCATTCATGACAAAGACAGGATCATAGCCAAAGCCCTTAGTACCAGATGGTACTTCCGCAATCTTACCTTCAAGTACTCCTTCATGATAAGATACTTTACCATTTTCATCGATATAAGTAATGCCACAAACAAATTGTGCTCCTCTATTATCAGAACCTTTTAAATCATCAGTAATCTTCTTGTTTTTTTCTTCATATGATAGTTCAGGCATCCATCTAGCTGAATAAATGCCAGGTCCGCCATCATAATAATCAATACAGATACCACTATCGTCCGCAATAGTTGGTAAGTTAAACAAATCATGATAATACTTAGCTTTGATATAAGAATTATCTTTGAAAGTCTTACCATCTTCTACTGGTTCATCACAATTTGGATCTAATTGTTTTGGTGAAACAATTTCTACTTCTACATTTAAGGAATTAAGTATATCCTTAACTTCGCTAATCTTATGAAGATTACCGGTTGCCATTAAAATCTTTTTCATAAGATATATTGTACAATAAATGTATGAAACATGTATTTGTGATAAATAAAATATCCGGAAAAGGATCAGCCTTTAAGGCTATACCATTAATCGAGAAGGTATGTAAGGAAAAGAAACTAGACTATATGATTGAAGTAACCCAGTATGCCAATCATACAAAAGAAATTATTGAAAATTATAATAATCAAAAGGATGTCATTATTTATTCAGTTGGAGGCGATGGCACTTTTCTAGAAACAGTTAATTCTATTAATCCCGATATTCCTGTTGGATTAATACCTTGTGGTTCTGGCAATGACTTCTATCGTTATTTTGGTGGTGTTAATAAAAATATTGAAAAAAACATTAAAGATACTATCGAGGTAGAACCAAGACATATTGATATTGGTCAAACCGATGTGATGAAGTATGCCAATACTACATCACTTGGAATTGATGCTAAAATCACTTTCGATGCCTCTAAGATGATAAGAAATTCATTCATTACTAAAGGGCCTGCCTATGTCTTAAGTATTATCTATAATGTCATTTTCTTAAAATCATTAAAAGTAAAAATGACCGTTGATGGTGTTAATAGAGATGGTGAATACTACATCGTTTGTCTTATGAATGGTTCTTATTATGGTAATGGTGCTTGTGCTGCCCCATTAGCTTTAATAGATGATGGTTATTTTGATTTAATCTTATTCAAAAAAGCTAATCGTATTAAGACTTATAAAACTTTGATCAAGTATCTTAAAGGTAAGGCCACAATAAAGGATGGTATAGAAACCATCCATTGTAAAGAACTTATTGTTGATTCTTGTGAAGATATGATATGTCAATCAGATGGAGAGAACTATATCACTAAACACTTAGATGTTAAGATGCTTCATAATTATTTAAAGCTTAAGGTTTCTAAATAACAAACTTCTCAATAATCTTTTCTACTAAAGGATTTCTAACAACATCAGTTTTATTGAATGTCACAAAGGAAATTCTTTTTATATCCCTTAATAACCTATCAGCACAAACAAGACCACTCTTGTTTCTATCAATCTTTAAGTCAATTTGGCTCACATCACCATTGACTATCATCTTTGAATTAAAGCCAAGACGCGTTAGAAACATCAACATTTGACTGCCTGTTGTATTTTGAGCTTCATCTAAGATGATATAAGCATCATTCAAGGTTCTACCACGCATATAGGCTAAAGGAATAACTTCAATAAGTTCCTTTTCCATCATCCGTTCTACTTGTTCTTGTCCTAAAATGTCATATAAAGAATCATATAGTGGCATTAAGTATGGATCAATCTTTTCTCTTAAATCACCTGGTAAAAAACCTAATGATTCACCAGCTTCTACAGCAGGACGAGTTAAGATAATCTTTTTAACGTCCCCTCTTTTATAAGCCATACAAGCAAGTGCTACAGCCAAATATGTCTTACCAGTACCAGCAGGACCAATTGAAAAGATTAAATCATTAGACTCAACAGCCTTGGCCATTAGATATTGATTATAAGTCTTATACTTAATCGGCTTACCATTATTTGCATACATGATAATCTTATTTTGCCAAGAGATATCATTATTGTTTAAAAGATTGTTGTAGGTTTGTCTTATGATATTTTCATCAATTAAACACTTCTCATTAACATAAGAAATTATAACTTCGATAAAATCAGAAACCTTATTAAAAGTATCATGATCACATGATACTAATAAGCGATAGCCTCTTAAAATCATTTCTATATCAAATAATGAAGCTATTAAACTAATATTTGAATCATTTACACCAGCTAAATCTTGTAACTGTTCATTATCAAGATCATTTAATAATATTTCTTTATATTGCATATCTCTATGATATTTAAGTCTAATTAAAATGTAAATAAACTTAATCAATTCTCACTTCAAGTATTCCATCAGCCTTTACTTTAATAATAGAATTCTCATTTGATTTGTTATCAACCTTTAATACACGATAAGTTTTATTATTGATGGTTACTTCATAACAAATTGGATAGAACCATAGATTAACTTCCTTAGTTATTTCCTCATCAACAACGATCTCTAATTCTTCATTTACAGGAATACACTTAGAAATAATCTTAGAAATACTATTTTTAATCTTGTTACTTCTGATATGATTATTATCTTTAGAACTGATTTTAATTGGTTCTAATAATACTTCTTTAATTTCTATATTAATATTCTTTGAAGATTCTTTAATATCATAAGTATTTTTATCCTTTAGTTTTAAACTATTAGGATCTATCTTAGAACCACTTCTATAATATTTATAATTTTCATTAAACTGATAAGTACTTAAATCTATCTTGTTTAAAGAATCAATCTTAAAACCATCTTCACTTTTATTACAAGATGTCATCACTAGTATCATGCATATAGTTAATATTACTTTAATTATCTTTTTCATACTGTAATGATATTACTTTTTGTCAAATAAATAAAAGTTCTCTAGAACACTAGAGAACGATTATTTATTTCTAACTTCAATCAATCCATCAGATACCATGTATGTAAATTCGATATTATCAGTCATATTAGCCGGCTTTAATATACGATATACATTATCATTGTAGGTTATCTCGTAACAAATTGGATAGAACCATAAGCTAACAGCACTGCCATTAACAAACAAGCTACTATCAACAATTATGTTTTGTTCAATTTTTAATTCATAGTTAATAGGAATATACTTAGAAATTATTTTCTTAACACTAGGATCAATCAAGTTAACACCAACATAGCCTAAATTATCAACCGGTAAGTTAGATACTCCATCACCACCATAATCAGCTGTTAACTTTATTGGTTCAAGTAGCACTTCATTAATTTCTACATAGACATCTTTATCAACGGCATAAACTAACGGTTCAGCCAATTTAATATCATCTGACTTAACTTCAATTCCATCTTTAAAATATCTATTCTTTGTGCCAAAATCATAAGTATTTAAATCAAGTTTTTCTAAAGAATTGACATTGATAATTGTTTGATCATCCTTTTGAATATTATCAATACTTTCTTGACCTAAGAAAGTAGGACCATCAGCTCTTTGTTTATAGTTATATACCTCACCATCACAGATAACATTGATAGAATCTTCATTGAAGAATATATACAAATCCATTCCATCAATATCAGCTATATATAAATTAGGTTCAGCCAATAGTTTAATAGTACCTAATTTCATTGGCTCATTTTGACGATATAAATATATCTTAGTATTATCCATGATAGTTATATACTCTTCTGAAGTTAGATCCACTACATCTTTGCCATCAATACCGCCACCACCATATGTCTTATTGATATTAATTTTTGGATCAGTATCTTTATTATTAATTTGATAGATATTACCAGCTAAAGACAATGCTAATAAAACACCTAGAATAATCGTAATTAATTTAGACTTATCTTTCATAAACTTAACCTCCTTCTACAGATATATGAAATGTTCTATTAGATACAGAGGTCACCGTTTTTGTACCTAGCTAAATTGAATCTAATCATAAAGTAAAAACCTTTCTTGTTAAGCT
>ERZ827168.4620-NODE-4620-length-12416-cov-2.885770_pt1 | contig 12416 bp, 9 predicted proteins | sample MGYA00519868_ERZ827168 | MGnify/ENA primary metagenome ERZ827168 (study PRJEB31778, sample SAMEA3449271) | human gut metagenome | biome: human gut; feature: human-associated habitat; material: faeces | place: United Kingdom | collected 2010/2012 ...
CTCGTCCACGATCATGATCTCGCCAGCCTGGAGCTTGGAGGTCAGGGCGGACTTGAAGGCAGCGCGGCGCACCTTCTTGGGCACGGCGATGACATAATCCCGGGGCTTGGGAGCGAAGACCACGCCGCCGTGGGTGAACTGGGGAGCGCGGTTGCCATGGTGCCGGGCGTTACCGGTGCCCTTCTGGCGGTAGATCTTCCGGCCGCCGCCGCGCACCTCGGTGCGGGTTTTGGCGCTCTGGGTGCCCTGGCGCTTGTTGGCCAGGATGGAGCGGACGACCAGATGCATGGCGGCAACGTTGATCTCAGCGGCAAAGATATCGTCGCTCAGCTCAATCTCGCCAATGGCCGCGCCTTCCATATTATAAAGAGCAGTCTTAGGCATGCTGTTTGTTCCTCCTTACACAGGCTCAGGCCTTGCACGAATTGCGGACGATGAGCAGGCCGCCGTTGGGGCCGGGCACGGCACCTTTTACCAGCAGCAGGTTGCGCTCCGCGTCCACCTGCACGATCTCAAGGTTCTGGATGGTCACGCGATCCACGCCGTAGTGGCCGGACATGTGCTTGTTCTTGAACACACGGGAAGGATCGGAGTTGGCGCTCAGGGAGCCCACGCCACGGTGATACTTGGAGCCGTGCGCCATGGGGCCGGTGTGCTGGTTCCAGCGCTGGATCGCGCCCGTGTAGCCGTGGCCCTTGCTGGTGCCGGAAACGTCAACCTTGTCGCCCTCGGCGAACACGTCAGCCCTGATCTGATCGCCCACCTTGTAGGGGGTGATGTCGTCCAGGCGAAGTTCGCGCAGATAACGAGTGGCGGGAACGCCCGCTTTTGCAAAGTGGCCGAGCTCGGGTTTGTTCTTCAGTTTCTGAGCGCGCTTCTCCGCGAGCTCTCCGAAACCGACCTGAACCGCCTCATAGCCGTCGGTTTTCACCGTCTTGACCTGCGTGACAGTGCAGGGGCCGGCTTCGACGACCGTGACCGGCACCAGACGACCATCGCTCAGGAAGATCTGGGTCATGCCGATCTTTTTGCCGAGAATTGCCTTCTTCATTGTTACACCTCCGAGTTGGTTTACAGCTTGATTTCGATTTCCACGCCGGCGGGGAGTTCAAGGCCCATCAGGGCCTCAACGGTCTTGTTCGAGGGACGGAGGATGTCGATCAGGCGCTTATGGGTGCGCAGTTCGAACTGCTCGCGGCTGTCCTTGTGCTTGTGGGGAGAACGCAGGATGGTGACGATCTCCTTCTCCGTGGGCAGCGGGATCGGGCCGGAGACGCGGGAACCGTTACGCTTGGCGGTTTCCACGATGCGGGCCGCGGACTGGTCGATGAGCTCGTGCTCATAGGCCTTCAGCTTGATGCGGATTTTCTGGCTTGCCATTTCTTGGGTTTCCTCCTTCTTGGACTCATGCACACGCTGCCGGGCGTGCCCTGTATCAATTTTTCGACGGCGCATGAGCCGTCGCCCGATTGTCGGACTGGTCCCCGGAAATTACCGTTTTTCCTGCGTTCATCCGCATGAATGCGCGGAAAAACGCAACCTCCCGGTTCATCCCTTGCCGCGCGGGGCGTTTTTCAGCCAGCCTCTCCGGCAGATAAGCATAGCTCACCCACACGCAACACATCAATTATACCCCTATACCCCCGGTTATGCAAGTTATGATTCTGCGAAATGCCGTCTCTGCGCCCGACTTCATCAAAAAATAACCTTCGTTTCGCCCGGTTTCGAGCCGTGCCGCGTGCTATAATGAAGCCCCAACCGAAAAACGGGCCAAGCGAGGTGTTTTCCATGACCCTGCGGCGTGCCGACGCGCGTGATTCCGCCCGCCTTCTGTCGCTGTACGCCTCCTGCGTCGGCCTGCCCTTCTGCACGTGGAACGCGGACTACCCGAACGCGGAAATCCTCTCGGACGACCTCGCAGGCGAAGCCGTCTATATAATAATAGAAGAAAACGGTCAGCCGCTGGCTGCCGTTTCCGCGCTCGCCCATTCCCTGTGGGCGGACGACGGCATTCCGTGGCAGCTGAACGACCGCCCGGTGATGCTCGCCCGCGTGTGCGTGCGTCCCGACCTTCAGGGGCAGGGGGTCGCCGCGCGCTTCCTTTCCGATGTGCTCAAAATTCTCTCCTCGGAGGGCTTTCGCGCCGCGCGGCTGGCCGTGGACAAAAATCACCTCGCCGCCATCCGGCTGTATGAAAAGCTGGGCTTTTCCCGGTGCGGCGAGGTATATAAATATGAAGAGAATTTCTTCTGCTACGAGCGTCCGCTCACCGATCCATCATTCCCGCGCTGAGCCTGCGCGCGCGGAAGCGGCGATAGTAGAAGATGAACGCAAGCGACGTCAGCGCCCACGAGATGGGATAGCTGACGCACACCATGCCGATTTCGTGCTTCGCCGGGACGACGAGCAGCAGCCACACCACGCGCAGCGCGCAGATGCCCACTGCCGTGATGATCGTGGGAATCAGCGTATCCCCCATGCCGCGCAGCGAACCGGAGATGATTTCGATCGGCCCGTACAGCCAGTAGCTGGGCGCCATGTACATCATCATCAGTACCGCCAGCTTCAGCACATCCTCGTCCTTATTAAAGAGACCGAACAGCGTTCTCCCGAACAGCGCAAAAACCGCACCGAACAGAATCGACGTGCCCATCGCCATCATCAGGCAGGTTTTCATGCTCCGGCGCACGCGGTCATAGCGCCCCGCGCCGTAGTTCTGCCCGACGAACGTCATCACCGCGATGCCGAACGCGTTCACGATCATCCAGTTCATCGCGTCCACCTTGCTAAGCGTGACCCACGCCGCCACGGCGTCGGTTTCGAAGGTGTTGATGGACGTGGTAATGATGATGTTGGACACCGCGTACATGATCGACTGCAGACCCGTCGGCAGGCCGATACGAATCGTCTGACCGAGCAGCTTCAGGTTCGTGCGCAGCTTTTTCAGCTCCAGACGCAGTGCGCCCTCCTCCTTCATGAGGCAGCGTATCACCAGCGCTGCGGAGATATACTGTGCGGTGATGGTGGCCAGCGCCACGCCCGCCACGTCCATATGGAACACGATGACGAACAGCAGGTTCAGCACGACGTTGATCAGGCCGCTGACGATCAGGATGAACATCGGGCGCTTCGTGTCGCCGACCGCGCGCATGACGGCGGAGCCGAAGTTATACAGCATGTTCACCGGCATGCCGACGAAGTAAATGCGCATGTACAGCGCCGCGAGATCGATTACATCATCCGGCGAATCCATCAGCTGAAGCAGCGGCTTGGCGAGCGTAAGGCCGATGATCATCAGGATAAAGCCGAAGATCACGGAGATCGTCACGGACGTATGGACGGTTTCATGCACCTCCCGATCCTTCTGCGCGCCCTTGTACTGCGCGACGACGACGCTGGTGCCGACCGACAAGCCGATGAACAGGTTGACGATCAGGTTGATCAGCGCGCCCGTCGAACCTACGGCGGCCAGCGACGCTTCCTTGTCCACCGCGTAACGGCCGACGACCACGTTGTCAGCCGCGTTATACAGCAGCTGCAGGAAGCCGGTAATCATAAGAGGAACCGTGAATGCGGCAATCTTGCCCCACAGCGGCCCCTCTGTCATATTGATCTCATGTTTTCCGCGCATTTGAATCCTCCATCCACGCAAACAGTCCAAAGCAACCGACACAGACGGCGGGAGCCATCGTCCCGCCGCCCTTTATTATAGTGCTGTAGATGTAAAGTTGCAACGGATGATTTGCAATTTTGTGTTTCCTATTTTGTCACCATTTCGCCTTGATCGATGTGCACAATCCGCAGCCGGTTCAGGCACTGCCCGTCCGTGCGCGCGTCTCCGGCGCAATAGGCCAGCAGCACGTGATCGTCCTCGACATAAATCGCCGTATAGCAGTAGCCACAGAACGGATCATCCTCAATGGCGCGCGCGGGCGTCCAGCTCCGACCCTCGTCCGCACTCAGCGCGTACACCAGCGGAGTCCGCCCCCCGTTCCCCGTTTCCGCGCGCGTCTCATATTGCGGAACCGGGTTCCACACGGCAAACAGCCTTCCGTCCGGCAGCCGCTTCACGGACAGCGGCGAAATCGGCGACCAGAAGCGCGAGGGCACGGCGGGCGACCATGTGTCGCCGCCGTCGCGCGAGCTGAACTGGTATTGCCTGCCGAGGTCTGTGCGCGCCCAGCTCTGTAAAATGCCGTTTTTCAGCTCCACTACGCCCGGCTCCTGCAGGCCGATCGGTGAGGCGATGCCGGACAGTGTGACCATCTCGCAGCTTTCCCGCCACGTGCGCCCGTCGTCGTCCGACAGGAAGAACGTGCTCAGCGCGCGCGAATAGCACAATCCGCCGTCCGGCGCGCGCGTCACCACATGCTCCGCCGCCGGAAGCACGATGCGCCCCGTGGACAGGCGCACGGCGCGGTCGTTGTTCACCACAAAGTAGCCCTGCCGCGGCATGCACACGGTAAAGTCGCTCCATGTGCGCCCCTCGTCCGCGGAGCGCCGGAGGATCATGCGCATGTCCGAAAACGTCTTGCGCACGAGGTAGAACAAGCCAATGTCGCCGTTCCGCATGCGCATCAGCGACACGCTTATGATGTTCACCGCCTCGTGCCCGGCGCTCGTAAACAGATCCTCCGGCTCCGACCACGTTTCGCCGCCGTCGGACGAACGCACCGCGGCAATGTTCGCCGTGGCATGATCGCGATCTCAGCGCGTCAATGCCATAGCGCTTGGCGGAAATTTCAATGTCCTTCCGCTTCAAAAACGCGCCCTCGCTGTTTCGCGGATTGCCCGCGCCCGGCGCGAAATCCTTCAATATCCGTCCAATCCTCGGTTCGCTCATTCGCCGCCCTCCTTCGCAAGGCTCCACCCCTCTATACGTGTTCTCTGCTTATACGTTCCGAACGCTTCCGTCATACAGCCGAATCGCGGCGCTTTTCACGCGCGGCATACCATCCACCGGACGGCGAACGGTTCCATCCCAGCCCGGCTTTTCCGGCGCGACGCCAAGGCCGTAGGCGAAATACAGATACGCGGGTACCGCCGACCAGCCGTGGCACAGGCTGCCCGCGTTGTCAAACGCGTCGGCGCCGTCGATCGTCTCCCAGAAGCTCGTCGCGCCGGCAAACAGCATCTTGCCCCACTGCGTCTCAACGTCCCGGCGAACCCAGTCGCCGTAGCCCTCCGCGCGGGAAAGCAGTGCGTCATACTTGAACGCGGTGTACGCCAGCGTCGCCGGCACCAGATCGCCGCTCGTCAGGCTTTCGCACACGCGCGCCGCCTCACCGTCCGGGCAGATGCCGGAGACGACGCACAGCGCCTGCGTAAGCTCGCTCAGGCCGCTCCGGCCGTTTGCGTCCATGAAGGAGAAATACCGCGCGTTCTCCGCGTCGTAATACGCCCGGTGCGCGGCCTTGGCCATCCGCTCCGCTTTGCGCTCCAGCTCGCCGGCTTCCTCTGCGCGCTCGAACTCGCGCTCGATCTTCGCCAGCGCGCGCGCCGCGAGAATCACAAACGCGCTCAGCGGCGCTTCCAGACGGTCCTCGTCCACGTCCACGCCCTTTTCCAGATGACCGTCCAGCCCCTCCGACCACTCGTAGAAGTTCCACTTGCCCGCGTAGCGCGCCACAAGTCCATCGTCGCGGACGCGCGCAAGCGCCGTTTTCACGATCGTTTCAGCCACGGGCAGCATTTCCCGCGCGAACGCGCGATCGCCGGAGAACAGCAGGTTCTCCCACAGCGCCACGACGTACATCATCGAGAAGGACGGAATGTTCACATCCGCCCGCGACGGCGCGCACAGCTCCAGCAGCCCGTCCGGGCGCAGCGTGCGCCCCAGCAGGCGCAAGCTCGCCTGCGCGAAGCGATATTCGCCAAAGGCATAGTAGCCGATCAGCATCTGGTTGCGGCTGTCCATGGCGTACAGCGCCTGCTCGCGCCACGGGCAGTCCTCATAGTGCTCGTGCATGCACATTTCCAGCGTGCGCAGGCAGGTATCGTAAATGCGCTGGTGCAGCGCGTCCTCAAGCTCCATATGCGCGCCCTGCAGCAGCGGATACGTCAGCGGACGCAGGCCCGCATAGTGAAGCTGTACCCTGTGCGCGCGCACGAACAGCTGAATATAGCGCCCGCCGATGCGGCGATAGGGATGGAAGAAGCGGGAGCACCCCTTCGGCGCGACGTACCGCGCGCAGAAATTGCGAATGCCCACATAGCTGCGCACGCGCAGATCGTCCAGATGCTCGCCCCAGCCGATCAGCACCTCGGTATCCTCGTCCACCGTCAGCTCCACGTCCATCAGGCCGACCTCGTTGCGCCCGAGATCGTATACCATATAGATGCCCTCGCCCGCGTCGCTCGCGAACAGACCATCTGTTTCCAGCGCCCGGCGCTCCATGAAGGACAGGTAGGCATATTGCATGCGCTGACCAAGGCTCTTCGCGCCTTCGCGCTCACAGTATACGCCCTGCGCGACCAGCCTGCCCGGAACGCGCTCGCCCATCGCGCACTGTTCAATCGGGCGGCTCGTGAACGGCGGAATCTCCCCCGCCGCCACGGCGTTCCTTCCCATGGCAATCGGCTTCGTCGCGTCGTAATCAAAGGTGAAGCCCAGCTGCGGCGAAATCAGCGCCGCGTCGCCGCGCGCGTAGCGCTCGTCCAGCGCGCAGAGCGTATCAAGATCGCTGTGCGCCCGGCTCTCGCCGTCCGCGAACACCTCGAACATCACATACGCGTGCCCGCGGATGTAGACGAAGGAATCCTTCTTCGCGCAATAGCAGCGGATCGTCAGCTCGTTTTCGCCCGGCCGCACGCGCGCCGACAAGTCGATTTCGTCAAACACGCGCAGGCGCTCATCGTCCGGATACTGATAGGCATACACGTATTCCCCATTCAGATAAATGGCATAGTGCGACTCCGCCGCCACACGCAGAAGCGTCTGCTTTTCCCCCGCGGCAAACCTCGTTTCAAACGCCGCATACACGTTCACCACGCCGCCGTCGTCCACCCAGATCGGTTTCGCGTTCACAAAAGGATTCATTGTCCTCTTCTCCCCTTTGCCCGTATTGTTTTGATTTCATTATACATTTAACCGACGTTTCCGTCAACGATGAATCTTTCGTCTTTTCCTGCTGAACCCGAATGAATCGAAATGAGTATCTGCGAGCTTTGGGTCGCGCGCTGCGCCGCGGCGGCCATCGACTCCGGCTTCGACCTCGATCTGCTTTCCTTCGGCGAGGAACGCACATTCTTCAGCCGTGATTACGACGCTTCCATGGTTCACAGCGTCTCCCTGACCTTCGACGTGGACTCCATCACCGTCGCGCCCTCCGAGGACGGGAACGTGCATCTCAGCTGGTACAGCCGCAACCCGCAGAAGGACGAGCTCAGCGTTACCGACGGTATTCTGTCGCTGAAGGCCGCGCGCAAGTCCCTCATTTCGCTGAATGTGCGCAACTACGACGCAGTACTCTCCCTGCCCGCGGACTTTGACGGCAAGCTGCGCGTTTCCACCTCGACCGGCTCCATCTCGGTTTCCGACCTGAAGCCGAACCGGCTGGCGCTGGAAGCGACCACGGGCTCGATCCGGCTTTCGAACCTGAACGTCGCTGAAAGTATTGATACCGAATCGAGCACCGGCAGCGTCTACATGACGAACGTCGCCTCCGCCGAGATCGCCCGCAGGGGCAGCACCGGCTCTGCAAAGCTGACGGACGTTTCCGCAAACGCGCTGAACGCCCGCGTGACCACCGGCAGCATTGCCCTCGACGCGGTCGACGCGCAGAGCCTGACGCTGCGCGCTACCACCGGCAGCATCTCGGGCACGCTCGCGGGCAGGATGGCGGACTATACCATTCGTTCGTCCGTGTCCACCGGCTCCAATTCACTTCCGGAAGCACTGGACGGCGGCGCGCGCACGCTGAACGCCGACACGACCACCGGCTCTATCCGCCTTTCCTTCGCGGACGCAAAATAACGGCATTTAACCGATTCGTCATAAAAACGCCGTTGACAAACGAACGGAAATCGTGTATGATTCCGCTATCGATGAGGGAGTAATCAACGCGCAAGCGTAATGAAGCCACCATCACGGAAGCCCCGCTTCCTGACTTCATTTGAAATGATGAGACTTATCTGTTCACAAGAGCAGGTAAGTTTCTTTTTATTCCCGAACGATCAACGCAAAAAGGAGCGAAATTGATGAAGGACTACGAGAAAACCATTGCACAGACGCTGACGGACGCACAGACGACGCTCGAAGGTCTCTCGAACGCCGAGGCGCAGCGCCGCGCGGCGCAGTACGGCCGGAACCGCCTGAAGGAGGGTCGCAAAACGCCCCTGATCAAGCGCTTCCTTCAGCAGCTCGCCGACCCGATGATCATCATCCTGCTCGCCGCGGCGCTGATTTCCGGCGTCACCAGCGTTCTTCAGGGCGAGTCGATGGCCGACGTGTTCATCATTCTGATCGTCGTGATCATCAACGCCGTTCTGAACGTGCTTCAGGAAAGCAAGGCCGAAAAGGCCGTGGCTTCCCTTCAGGAAATGTCCGCCGCCACCAGCAAGGTGCTTCGAGACGGCCGCCAGCAGACGGTTGCGAGCGAAGCGCTCGTGCCCGGCGACGTCATCCTGCTGGAAGCGGGCGACGCGGTACCCGCCGACGCGCGCGTGATCGAAGCCGCCTCGCTGAAGGTGGAGGAAGCGGCGCTGACCGGCGAATCCGTGCCCGTGACCAAGCAGACGGAGCCCCTGAAGGAGGAAAACGGCCGCGCCGTTCCCCTCGGCGACCGCAGCAACATGGTCTATATGGGCTCGACCGTCGCCTATGGCCGCGGCAAAGCCGTAATCACGCAGACGGGCATGCAGACCGAGATGGGCAAGATCGCCGACGCGCTGGACAAGGCCGAAAAGAGCCAGACACCGCTTCAGATCAAGCTTTCCCAGCTGAGCAAGACGCTCACATATCTGGTTGTGGGCATCTGCGCGGTCATCTTCGCCGTGGGCGTTCTGCGGCATGAGCCGGTGCTCGATTCCTTCATGGTGGCCGTATCGCTCGCCGTGGCCGCGATTCCCGAGGGTCTGGCGGCGGTGGTCACGATCGTGCTTTCCATCGGCGTGATTCGCATGAGCAAGCGCAGTGCCATCATCCGCAAGCTGACGGCCGTGGAAACGCTGGGCTGCGCGCAGATCATCTGCTCGGACAAGACCGGCACGCTCACCCAGAACAAAATGACCGTTGTCGAAACCGCGGGTGACGACGCGGCGCGCCTTGCGACGGCTATGGCGCTGTGCTCCGACGCGGAGCTGGACGAGACCGGTTCCGCCATCGGCGAGCCCACCGAATGCGCGCTGGTCAACTACGCCGCGGTCAACGGTCTCAAAAAGCCCGCGCTGAAGGCGGAGCAGCCGCGCGTCGGCGAAGCGCCGTTCGATTCCATGCGCAAAATGATGTCCACGCTGCACCGCCTGCCGGACGGCTCGATCATCCAGTACACCAAGGGCGCGCCGGACGAGGTGCTGAAGAACTGCACCCATGCCCTTGTAAACGGCCAGCGCGTGCCCCTGACGGCGGACATGCGCGCGGAGATTCTCGCGCAGAACAAGCATATGGCCGACCGCGCCCTGCGCGTGCTGTGCGCCGCCGAGCGCAAATGGGACGCGCTTCCCGAGAACACCAGCCCGGCCTTCCTTGAGCAGTCGCTCACCTATATCGGCCTGACCGGCATGATCGACCCCGTCCGCCCCGAGGTGAAGCCCGCCATTGAGGAATGCCGCCGCGCGGGCATTCGCCCGATCATGATCACCGGCGACCACCGCGACACCGCCGTGGCCATCGCGATGCAGCTGGGCATCATCACCTCCCCCGAGCAGGCCATCACCGGCGCGCAGCTGGACGAAATCTCCGACGACGCGCTGGACAGCGAAATTGAGAAATACTCCGTCTACGCCCGCGTGCAGCCGGAGCACAAGGTGCGCATCGTAAACGCGTGGAAGAAGCGCGGCAAGGTCACCGCCATGACGGGTGACGGCGTGAACGACGCGCCGTCCATCAAGAACGCGGATATCGGCATCGGCATGGGCATCACCGGCACCGACGTGACCAAGAACGTCGCCGATATGGTGCTGGCCGACGACAACTTCGCCACCATCGTGAACGCCGTCGGCGAGGGTCGCCGCATCTACGACAACATCCGCAAGGTGATCCAGTTCCTTCTCTCCGCCAACCTTGCCGAGGTGTTCTCCGTCTTCATCGCCACGCTCATCGGCTTCACGATCTTCCAGCCGGTGCAGCTGCTGTGGGTCAACCTCGTGACCGACTGCTTCCCGGCCCTTGCCCTGGGCATGGAGGGGGCCGAGGGTGACGTCATGAAGCGCAAGCCCAGGAATGCCAAGGACGGCGTCTTTGCTGGCCACATGGGCCTGGACTGCATCGTTCAGGGCCTCGTCATCACCGCGCTCGTCCTGGCCAGCTTCTTTGTGGGCGTCTACTTTGACATGGGCTACATCAACATTGCTGACATGATTGCCGGCACCGCTGATGAAGAGGGCGTCATGATGGCGTTCATCACGCTCAACATGGTCGAGATCTTCCATTGCTTCAACATGCGCAGCCGTCGCGCCTCCCTCTTTACCATGAAGAGGCAGAACAAGTGGCTGTGGGGCGCCTCCGCCCTGGCTCTGGTCCTCACCGTCATCGTGACCCAGGTGCCCGCCCTTGCTCTGATGTTCTTCGGCGATGTTACCCTTGAGCTGCGCGGCGTTCTGTGGGCGCTTCTGCTGGCCTTCCTGATCATCCCGATCAACGAGGCCTACAAGGCCATCATGCGCGCGGTCGAGAAGGACCAGTAGCAAGAGATTGAGGAACTGTGGCTAAGCGTTCTAGCAAGAGTGGTAGGAAGACGCGAAGCAGGAGAGCCGGTGGGGCCCAGCAGGGGGTCCTGCCGGCTCTTTCCTCGCTGACGGAGCTCCCGGCGTTTGGGGAGCTCTCTGCCAGCGAGCGGCAGCGCGAGGCGTTTCTGGCTGCCCAGGTGCGAGCCGGGCAGGCTGACGAGAATGCCGACGAGCTTGTGATGGGCTGCGTCGTCCGCCTTGACCGCGGGTACCCCGCCGTGTGCAGCGAGGGGGAGACCTTTAGGGCGGAGTTTGCCACAAGGCTCACCAAGGGCGGGCTTGCCGGCCAGGAGAACTCCCGGGTGGCCGTGGGCGATTGGGTATGCGCCCGCCTGCCCGAGGGCCACGAGATGGGCCTCATCGAGGAGATTCTGCCGCGCGAGAGCGACATAGCTCGCTGGCGCGGAAAGGCCCGCGGAGAGAAGCAGACCCGCAATCAGCGCCTGCGGCACATAGAGAGACGACATCAGAAAGCCCTTGCCGTTCGTCTCCCAGAACATGCCGAAATTTTTGATGCTCGCCGTCTGGTTCGCTTTTCCCATGATGCGAAGGTTAATGGAGTACAGCGCAAACTGCGTCAGAATACCGGCGAGAATTGCCGGAATGCCGAACTTCGTGTGAAGAAGCCCCGTGCAAAGACCGGTCAGAATGCCGACCGCTACGGCAAGCAGCAGCGCCGCCCAAGCGGGAAGCCCCTGCAGAAGCAGCATGACCGTGACTGCACCGCCGGTGGCAAACGAGCCGTCGACCGTCAGGTCGGAGACATTGAGAAGCCGGAACGTGATGTAGACGCCCAGAGCCATAATGCCCCAGATAATGCCCTGCGCAGCGGCAGCAGGCATGCGGGAGAAGAGGTTCGGTATGCTCAGCGAGGACAGGTAGGTCAGAAGCTCCATGGGGGCTTATCTCCTTTCAGTATTGTTCCGGATTAACCGATTGCAACGTAATCGGCAGGAACGGTGATACCAAGCGCTTCGCAGCGGGCGACGTCGTATTTCTTGACGGGGTTCTGGTAGTACTCGATCGGCATTTCAGAGACGTTTGCCTCGCCGGTCAGAATTTTCGCAGCCATCGCACCGGTGGTTTTGCCAAGCTCATAGTAGTCGATGGAAAGCGTTGCGATGCCGCAGCCCTTGCAGATGCCCTCTTCGCCCGCGACGATGGGGACGCCGGCAGGCTCTGCGACGTTGTTGATTGCCTCGGTGCAGGAAGCGGCAGTGTTATCGGTCGGGATGTAGAGCGCGTCATTTTCGGCGCAGGCGGTCTGCGTGACGGTCGCAACATCGTTGGAGTCTGCAAACGTGTAAACCGTGACGTTGACGCCCTTTGCTTCCAATGCAGCCTTCACGACGTCCGCCTGATAGACGGAGTTCGCTTCTGCCGAACAGTAGAGGATGCCGACGTTCTGTGCCTCCGGCAGCAGCTCGAGAAGCATGTCAGCCTGCTGGTCCAGCGGCGCAAGGTCCGATGTGCCGGAGATGTTGCCGCCGACGGTACCATTGAAGTCCTTGATGTCCAGCGCAACGCCG
>ERZ827168.4621-NODE-4621-length-12412-cov-18.155539_pt1 | contig 12412 bp, 14 predicted proteins | sample MGYA00519868_ERZ827168 | MGnify/ENA primary metagenome ERZ827168 (study PRJEB31778, sample SAMEA3449271) | human gut metagenome | biome: human gut; feature: human-associated habitat; material: faeces | place: United Kingdom | collected 2010/2012 ...
GTATAAAAACCTCGTCGCATGCCGTAAGGCCGTTAAGGGTTAAAACTCCTAAGCTTGGGCTATTGTCTATTAAAATATAGTCGTAGCTCTCTTTTATTTCTTCTAAGGCCTCTTTCAGTAAAAACTCCCTGCCTGGCTGGTCTGCTATGTTTTGCTCTGCTACTGTTAGCCTCAAGTCAGCGGGTAGAACGTCGTAGCCTTTGCTTATAATTGCCTCCTGGGGCTTGCAGGCTCCCGTTATTACCTCGCTTACTGTGTTGTCTATTTCGTTGGCTTTAATGCCCAGGCTTATAGTTAAGCTGGCCTGTGGGTCTAAGTCCACTAAAAGCACCTTGTAGCCTTTGTTATGCAGGCCTGCCCCTATGTTTATAGTGCTGGTTGTTTTTCCTACGCCTCCCTTTTGGTTTACTATGGCTATTGTTTTCATGTTTCCACCTCCCTAACCTTTGCAATAATTTTCGGCTTGTTTTGCGTTTTTCTCGTCAAACATAGCCCGTACATGGTTATTTATTCTGTCTTTTGTGTCGTCGTCCAGCTCTTTAAAGTCGTTTAATGCCATTTCTACGTATCCTAAACAGATATAGTTAAATGCAGTACTATTAAACAAATTGTAAATATCTTCTTGTGTGCACGTTGCTAAGAAGTCCAGCACTTTAATATTGCTTTCTACGTCTGCCTGGTCTACTTTGCTATTGCCTCTTAATGTTCTGTAAGAGTCCGCTGTCATTTTGTAGCCGTTCATGTTTGTTCCTCCTTGTGTTTTCATGTTTACATGTAACTATCTGTATTATAAAGACGTTGTTTTTAATTGTCAACAGTTTAAAGCAAAAAATAAGGTGCTATGTAAATATATAAACGAATAAACACAAAAAGAGCTTGCCTTAAAAGCAAGCCCCGTAAATGCCCCGTAAATGTCCCTTAAATCAATTTTTTAAGGGTGCTAAGGTATTTTATTGTCTGTGGTTAAAAGTCTCTCTAAACGGCTAAAAACGGCCTTAAACAAAGCTTTTATAGTTTCTTATGGTCTACACTGGTTAAAAATTCCGCTGTAGTATAATCTGTAAGCGTTGGCAGTTTAGTAGGGTCGTAAGGTACTATAGTGCCTAATTTATCCGTCGTAAGCTTGCAATATAAAGCAAGGTCTCGCTTGTAACCCTCGTAAGGGTCTACCCTGGTTACCTGGTATAAAAGGCCGTCGTAGTATACTCTGTAGTCGCTGGCGTAGCTTGCTAATATAGCGTCTGTCCAGTTAATCCTAAATAAACATTCTTCTTTTGTGGTTGTCGTATTGTTTGCATAAAGCAGGCTTGCCGAAAGCTGTTTAAAATAAGCCCATACGCTAGCCTGTGGGTGTATTGGCATATAGCCCTCTGTTTGAAAACCGTCCTCGTCCTCAAACGTTCCGCTTTTATAAATAACTATTTTTTTGTCTTTTAGTTTCTGCATGCTTTTTACCTCCTATAAAGCGTTTATAAACTCTGTGTAATGCTCGTATAGGCCTACGTAAGCGTCTAATAGGCTTGCCGTGCCGTCTATACGCTGTTTAGGGCTCTGGTTTTTAATTGGTACTATGTTGCCGTTGCGGTCAATCTGTACGCCTGTGTTAGTTAAGCACCACTTAAGCATAGGGCTATTATTGTAAACTATTTTTTTAGCCTGCAAGTCTGCCCCTAAGTTCTGCATAGGCAAGCTAAGCGTTTTAGCTCCCTGGATACATCTAACCATGTTAAAGCCGTAGTTTTCCATTTCGTCCACCCAGTAACGGGCGCTGTAGCTATCATAGTAAACCCAGGCGGGCGTTATGCCGTGCTCCTGTACCATTTCTAAAAACCAAGCCGTAACGTCGCTATATTTTATGGTATTGCCCTCACACAGTCTAAGTAGCCCTTGCTCTAGCCATTTGTCATAAGGTATTTTTTCCTGGTGTACTCGCTTATAAAAGTTATCTCTAGGTAACCAGTACATTTGAGTAACGCAACGCTTACCCGTGGCCTTGTCAATCATAAGCAAAGTAGCACAAGTAAGGTCTGTAGTTATACTTAGGTCTGCCCCGCCTATTGCGTAAGCACCTCTAAAGTCCTCCAGGTTAAAAGTTTCCTCGTTGTTTATGTCGTCAAAGCTTAGCCATGCGTTGCTTAATGTCTCTCTTACGTTAAAGTCTTTGCAAAGCACGCCAGTAAGGTCTTTAGGGCTCTGTTTTGCCCTCTCTACCTTGTCTATAAGGTCTGTAACCTTTTTAATTTTGCCTAAGCCAGGGTTAGCCTTTAGCCAGGCTTTGGGGTCTTGCCATTCTTCCTTACTGTCCAGCTCATATATAACAGGTAAAAAAGTGTCGTCTGTTATAACGCCGTCTACTACCTTTGTGGCATAGTCGTAAATATCGTCAAAAATACACTCTCTAACCGTTCCCGCTGTCGTTATCATAATAAGCAGTGGCTGGCGTCTTGCGCTCTGTGATTGTTTCATAACCTCGTATAAGTTACGGTCTTTTACGCTGTGTAACTCGTCCATAATAACACAATGGCTATTTAGGCCGTCTAAGGTGTCGCTATTCTTACCCAGTGGCATAAACTTAGACATAGCAAGGCTAAAATAAAGGTCACTCTTACGCTTTTTTATGAATTTCTTAAGCTCTGGGCTTTGCTGTACCATGTGACAAGTTTCGTCAAATACTATTTTAGCCTGGTCTTTTTTTGTCGCCGTGCTGTATACCTCTGCCCCTGGTTCTTTGTCTCCCAGTAGCATATACAGGGCTAAGCCCGCTAACATGGTACTTTTGCCGTTTTTACGGGCTACCATGAAAAAGCTTTCTTTATATCTCCTGTAGCCTGTTCCCTTGTCTACAAAGCCAAAAAGAGCGCTTATGTAGGCCTTTTGGAATAGTTCCAGGCGTACAGGTTGCCCCGCCCATTCTCCCTTACTGTGCTTACAAAAACGCTCTATAAACTCTACAGGCCTGTTAGCCTTTTTTTCGTCAAAAATATACTGCCCAGGGTTTGCTATTTCCTCTGCAAGCTTTTTATATTGCTTATAAACCCTCTTGCTGGTAATGATATTGCCCGCCTCTATCTGCTTTACATACTCTGTTACGTAGTTCATGTATTAGCCCTCATTTAGGAAGTCTAAAAGCTCGCTCTCCTGGGCTTTAGGGTCTGCTTTTGGCATAAGGTCGTTAAGCTGTTTGTATATCTGGCCGTAACGGTTAATAGTCATGTTGTAGCTTTTTAGTGCTGGGCTCTCTCTAAAAAACTCTTGTTTGCCCTGTTTAAAGTGTTCTATAGCTCCCTCGTCGTTGATATGCTGGCGTAGTTCGGCCAGGGTACCAGCCATAAAAGCTAGTTCAGTCACAAGGCTATTAGCTATAGTGGTCTTGTCTGCTGGCACAGTCTTTATAAGTTTTTTAAGTTTACGCTTTTCTGCGTTAATAACTTTATCTTTGTCAAAGTCCACGCTATAACCTCCTAACTTTGTTTATTTGTTTACATTGTTATTAGTAACCCCCCTCCATATAAAAAACCTAGAGAGGTTTTATTATGGTGGGCGTTTGATTACTTCTTGCCCGCTTGTCTTTGCGACTAGGGGGGTATTAATTGCCATAGCTGTACACTATAAATACTCAAGCTTAGCCAGTTTACCGGTTTAGGGGACAGTAAGTGTCTGGCTTTGCTTTAAAGCGTCCGTGCCCTGTACAGGTTGCCTTTTAATACTTGTACTTTGTACTCGTTGGCTTGTATATGCTTGCCTATGAACCCATTGAACGGTGAAACGTAAAAACCGCAAGACTACGCACCCTGCTATACGCAATCTTATAAAGTTTGGTTTGCATATAATACACTTCTGCAAGTACCTATAGTGCACGGCTATAACAATTAATTGCTATAGCTTTATTAAGTTGCCATTTTCATCAAAGCCCACGCCTTTAGCTGTTACACGCCCTGTAATAAAATGCTCGTTCTGGTGGCATGTTCGACACAATGCCTCTAAGTTATCCCAGTTAAGCGTTATATTAGGGTCTGTAATGTTTTTAGGCGTTATGTAGGTCTTATGATGGACTATGCAGGCAGGACGCCCGCAACGCTCACATATATAGTTTTTGCTAAGCATGTAGGCCTTTTGGGTGTCCCTCCAGGCTTTACTTGTATAAAACCCTTTTGCATAGTCTTTCATAAGTTAGCCTCCGTTCGTAGTATTACCTAACTGCGTTGTCGTGATAGCCTTAAGCAAATTATCTATAGTTCGCTGTAGGCGGTCTGTTTCCGCTGTCTGCGGGTCATACCACAGCGTGAGTAAAAATTTCTGGGCTGTTTCGGCTAAAGTGCTTTTTTCCTGGTCTGCCTCGCTTAGGCCTGTAGTAAGTTCGATATACTCTACAGCACTGTCAATAAGCCCGCTAATAATAGCGTCGTTGTCGCTATTGTCCAGTCTTAGCCATTCCCTGGCCTTTTCTATTGTTAGCATGCTTTAGCCTCCTCTCTCTTAGGCAGTAGCTACGCTAAGCTTAATAAATGCCTCTGGTACGATAACCTGCGTATCAGCAATAGCCATGCCTCTATAGTCAACCTTGCCACTCTTAAAGCTTGACTGTGTAGAGCTTTCTACCGCAATGCCGTTAGCCAGGTTGTAACCTAAGTAGCTAAAGTTACCAAAGTAACAAACGTTATCGGCTACGTAGTCGTCTACTACAACGTCAAAGCCTAAAATACGGCCTACTGTGTCGTCTTTAGGGTCTGCAATAAAGATAGGCTTGCCGTTATCGTCTACCATGCCGTAAAAAGCATTATATAGTGTAGCGTTATTAAGCACCCACTTAGCCCCACGGCTGTAGCCTCTCTTAAGCTTAGCCACAGTAGCTACAACGTCCTTATATGTAATGCCCTTAGCCTTTGTAGCTGTTACACTGTTTGTAGTGTCCCATGTTACGCCGTGCTCAAGGCCTGTACCCTGGTTAGTGCCTGTACCGTTAATAAGGCTGTCTGCGATAGTTTCAAATACGCAACGCTGTAACTCGTCGGCTAGATAAGCCTCGAAAGCGTCAATACTCATAGTACGTACCTTAGCACTAATGCTAAATACTTTAATAATTTCGTAGGCGTCAAAAGTAACCTGTGCAATAGTTGGCTTTTCGCTTTCTACTGCCTGCCCTTCCGTATTCCATGACGCACGGGACGCAGGAGTAGCCACAGGGATAGCAATTTTAGTAGGCATGTTAAATGCTCTTGCAATGCCAATAACGCCCCCCTCTGCTCTCGCCTTGCTAATGATTTCGTTTAATGTTGTTGTTGGAATAAGTACAGGAGTATTACCGCTTGTAGTGTAAGCGTCTGCTCTTTTTTCCATTTCGATAGCACGGTTTAGTGTCTGCTTTTCTACTGCGTTAAGTTCTTTGCCCATAAGAGATTTATAGAACGCACTTCTATACTCTTTGCTGGCGTATACGTCGCCGTGAGTAGCCTCATAACTTCCCGCTCCAAAGTTAGCCCCAGTAATAGGGTTAAAGCCTCTAGCCTCCTGATCTGTCTGTGTTTCCTTTTCCTGTACGTTTTCTTTTGCCTGTGAAAGTCCTGTAAGTTCGATATTAAGGCTCTTAATGTCTACGTTTGGGTCTGTTTCGATTGTGCCCTTGATTTCCTGGGCTCTCTGTTCGATTTCTTTAACGGTTTTGCCGTTCCAGTAGTTAAAAGCCTCTGCAACTGTTTTAAAGTTCATTTTTATTTACCTCCATTAAGTAGTATTTTGTTACAAAGTATTTTTGCGTTCTGTAACGCTTTGTAGTTCTCTATGCGTTCCTGGCGTTCGGCTCTGGCCTCCACGCTTGTAGTAGCATAGGCTGGGTAAGGTACTACGCTAACCTCGTAAACCTTGTCTATACGGTTAATAGTACGGGTGTTAGTAGCTGGGTCGTAACTGTCGCCACCTTTAGGCACCGTAAAAGCAAAGCTCATGCCTGTTAGGTCTCCACGCCTTACCGCCTCGTGGACTGTTTTAGCCTCTTCTGTGTTTGGTAACTCTGCCCTAAGCTGTAGCCCTGCCTGGGTTACTTCAAACTGCATAGTTTTAGGCGTTCTGGCCAGTGGCACCCTGCTAAAGTCATGGTTATAAAGTAGCCTGCTGTCGCTAAGGTCTGCCTTGTCCAGTGCTCCCCTTTTAATTACTTCGATATAGTCCCCTGCTGGGTCGTGTATCGTTGTAGGCGTGTCAAACACAATAGCCACGCCCTCTATAATAAGGCCGTTAGCACCCTCTGCCGTTGGTGCCTGGGCTCTTATTTCCGCTGTTCTAATTTCTTTCATTAGCTCGCCCTCTTTTCTTTCTTTGGCGTTTCCTGGCTCTTTTTCTGCTCTGCTTTTTCCTCTAGGCAGTCGCAACGCTCGCCAGGATCTAAACTCGCCCCACAGTACGGGCAAATATGATAAAACCCGCCCATAGTTCGCTGTTTTCTCGTGTAATAATAGTTACTCATTGTTAGCCTCGTCGCCCTCTTCATTCTCGTTAAGCTGGTACTGGTTGGCTTTTGTGGCGTCTACTACGTTAAGCGTCTGTAGCCTCTTGTCGCCGTCCTCTACAGGTGGCAAGTTTAGAATTTCTAAGGCCTGGTTTACGCTAATAACTCCGTATGGCATAAGCTCCTTAATAAGGTCTAGCTTAGTTTTGTTGCTACTATAGATAAGTCGGCCACTGTCAAATACAATAGAGTTACCGAAAGCCTGCTCTCTATCTGTGAAAATTTTACGGGTAAATTCCAGGCTAAACTGTACGGCCAGGGGCTCTAGAGCTCCCTCGTAAAATGCCCCCCACTCGTCCTCATTGTATGTATTGTTTACGATATTCTCACTAACGCCCAGGTAGTTATAAATTTTATTTTGTACTGTTTTAAGCTGTTCTGCGTCAATCGTTGCAGGGCTTACAGTAATAGGCGTATATTCCATTTTTTGGTCGGTAGCAACTACGCCCCCGCTATTGTTAATGCTCAAATAATCGCTAATAAATGCGTCTTTAGCCTCCTGTAGCTTTTCTGGTGCCATAATTTGGGTAAACTTAAGCAAGCCCCTAATGTTGGCACTGCTTTTAATGCCGTTTACTATGCCCTCGTTCTGCGTGTGTGCAAGCTCCAGGGCTGGCAATATTGCCCCGTTATCGTCACCTAAAAGCTCGTCACTGTTAAAGTTTCTTTTTAGGTGGACTATATCACAGTACGGTAATGTATAAGCGTTGCCATTTTTAAACCTAAACGTTATATACAGCTCGCCCCTCTGGTCTGCTATAAAGTCTGCCTGGGTGCATGTAATAGGGTAAATAGCAACTACGTTGCCCGTCTCGTCTCTATGTAAGTACGCAAAGGCGTTATTATATAAATAATAGTGGGTAGTAAGCTTATAAAGCATGTCGTAGGCGTTCATATAGGCGTTAGGCTGTACCTGTAAAAGCCTGTTTAGCCTGCCGTTGTCCCCTGCTTTTTTAATGTCGCCGTATTTCACAATATGAGAACCCTTAAGCTTTCCAGCATTACGGGCTATAGCGTCTACTGCTCCCCTGTAAATGTCGTTAGCGTACGCCCCGCCGTTCCATGCTGTAAAAATAATAGGGCTATTGTCTATAACCTCTGCCCTGGTGTATTCCCTGGCCTTAGGTCTAAACAGTCTTTGTAAAATATTCACGTGGGCGTTACCTCCTTACTTTGTTACTTGTATATTTATAATAATGTTTACATGTAGCCTTTAAATTTTGATTACTTGCTTATATACAAGTAACCTACTTTACTATATTGTACTACTTTCATGTTTATAAATCAACATATTTACTTTATTATAATGTTATTTGTTTACATGTTTAATAAAAACAAAAGCACACTGTTTATTTTTTTACAATGTGCCTTTATTGCCTTTATGCCTCTACAAATAGGTCACAGGCTGGGTAGTATTCAAAAGTACAGCCGTAGCTACTCTGTCCGTAACGGTTTTTTAAACATACTAGCTCTATACGGCGTGGCGTTTCGTTCTTTGCCTCTTTTACCTTTTTCCTTTGCTCTATAAGCTTGTTAGACTTTGTAAAAAGCTCGTCGTTTAATACTTCAAGCTGTAGGCCTAAAACTACGTCTGCCGTGTACTCTATGCCCCCGCTTTCTTTAAAGCTCTCAAAGTCTACAGGTGCAAGGTAGTTGCTACGATTAAGGGCACTTATTACAAAGCATACTAATTTATTGTCACTTTGCATTTTCTTAAGGCCTCTTATTATGTCGTCTGTTTTCTGTTTATCCGTCTGGTGGTCGTTCCTTGCTGGTATAATCTGCAAATAATCCACAATAACAACAGGCCTAACGCCCTTAAGCTTTATATATCGCTCTGTTGTCTCTCTTATAAAGTCTATGTCTGTATTAAAATTGCACTCTACTATAGTTACCCTGTCGGCTACCTTTTCGTAGGCCTCATAAGCTTTAGCAAGTCCGCCCTGTTGCCAGTCCTTAATATTGCCACAACGCAGGGCTATAGAGCTTATAGCGTTCTCTATGCCCTCAAGCTGGGCGGTTTTCCTGGCTATGCTCTTTGTAAGTAACTCAAGTCTTGACTGCTCAAGGCTAAAATATAAAATATGCTCTTTGCTGTCTCTCTCTGCGATTTGGTCGGCTACCTGGTGTATAAAGGTTGTTTTACCTAAGCTACTAATAGCACCAAGTACATACAAGCCAGGATATAAGCCCCCGCTTAGCTCGTCAAAGTTTTTAAAGCCTGTTTTACGTTCCTTATAGTTTCTAAAGTCCTGTAGGTCTTTTTTTAGGCCGTTTTTAAGGTAGTTTGCAAGATTGCCAGCCTCTAATACGTCTGCCTCTTTTATGTCGCTCTGTGGCGTTTTTTGGGGCTCTGGTGGCATGCTTTGCTGTGGTGCGTAAGTGTTATAGGCAGGCCTTAGCTGTACGCTTGCCTGGGCTTTCTCTATTGTCCTGGCTCTGTAGTCTGCTCTATTTTCCCATTTATCACGCATAAGGGCACTATTTCTAAAAAGTGCGTCGGTTTTCTCTGCGTCCCCGTTAGTCCAGTACCAAAGGTAAGAGACTAAAGCCAGGTCTGCCCTGCTGTGGTCGTTGTCATAGTGGCTCATATCTCCGTTATAAAGGTCTTTTGCCTCTGGGTTATACTTAAACATACGGCTTAATATTTCGCTGTCACTTGGCAAATAATTAGCCTGTGGCCGTGTAGTCTGCTGGGGCTTTTCCTGGTCTGCTAAATACTTGCTATAAACTGTATTAAGCTCTGCCTGGCGTTTCTCTATATTCTTAGGCTGTCCGAATATTTCACCGCTAAAACGAAAATAACGCCCGCTCTCGTACATCTCAACTATAACGCCGTGGTCTTTGTGTTTGCGGTTATTTTTCCCTGGCATAGTGCCATAGCAAAGTATATGCAGGCCTGTTTTACTTGGGCTGTACTCTGTGTAGCTGTTCATAGTAGCCACAATGTCTATAGCCTCTGCCTTTAGGTTGCCGTTTTCTATAACATGGTCTAAGTCAATGCCTACAATGCCATTAGCAAACTCAAAGCCTAAGCCCTCATAGTCTCCACGCATTACGGCCTGTAAAGCTGTCTCGTAGTCGCTCCAGGTGCTGGGGTCGTCTGCCTTAGCTCCGTAGCCTGTTCTGGGGTTCCAGGGCATTTTTTTATTATCGTTGCCACGCTTGCCCCATGTTACCCACTGGCGTAGCTGTTTTAGCTCCTGTGGTATATAATCATACATTTTTTAAGCCTCCCTGTAAGCTGTTATAAAGTCCTCTTTAATTGCCTCCAGGTCGTCGTATAGGCTCGTAAATTTAATAGACTTTACTATAGCTGTGTCATCTGCATTTTGTCGAATATAGGCAAAGTAGTTTTCTGGTTCATACTCGTATATAGTCGCCCATATTCCTAAAGGCTCTATATAACACAGTGGCATTATTAATATAGGTGTGTCATACTTCATTTTTTTATATCCTCCTTGTTTATTTTTATCACAGGCAGGGCGGGCTAAAGTTTAGCCCTGCCGTTGGTATTTAAAATACTAAAGTATTTAAATATTAGGCTTTTGAAAAATGCCAAAAAACCGCATAAATAAAGGGTTTTTGCGTTAGCCCCTGGAACACTTCTGTGTAATTTTGGAACACTTCTGTGTAATTTTTGGAACGCTTCTGTGTAATTTAGGGAACACTTCTGTGTAATTTTAGCTTTTTATTTTTTCTTAATTTTCCCGTCATGTTGGAACTTGAAAACGGTAGTTTCTAAGGTGCTCATAGTTGGAATATTAGCGGGGTCTTTTGGGTCTGGTAGCTGTATGTTGCAATAGCTTTGCCCTAAGGTCGTTTTATTCCTCAATAGCTCCCAGGTTTTCTTAAACGTTCTGCTTAATAGTAAATTAGGCTTAGCGTGGTTGCTTAAGCGTTCCTGTAGCTGTACGTTGCGCTCTACTATTGTGCTGGCCTTTATCCTTGGTATATTGTTGCCCGCCTGCTCAATTAGTGCCACGATTATAAAAACGTTCTCTACTGCTACCTTGTTACGCTCTTTAGCTATGTCTGCGTTCACTAAATAAGAGTTCATAGGTATAGCAAAGGCTGGGCTACCGTTTCGCTTTATTTTGGGCTTGCCGTCCTTATCCTTTTTAACGGCCAGGTTGTAAAGAGTCATTATAAGATTGTTAAAATAAGGGCTACTTATGCTGATTGTGTTCTTTTCCTCGCTGTATCCCTCAAAGTTTAACACTGGGTAAATACTCTGTGTTGGCTTGCCGTTCCTTGTGCCGTGCTGTATGCCTACTATGTTATGAAAAGATTGTGTTTTAATGATAATGTTAGCTATATCCTCTTTGTTAAGCCCTTTTGGGCGTATGCCTAAGTATTTAGCAAGCTCTGGCACGTATAGAGTAATTACAGGCTTTAACTGCTGGTAGTTTGTTTTTTGAAAAGCATTAAAAATAATGCTGTAGAAAGTACGCAATAAAGGCAAGTCTATAGTGTCTATGCCCTCTCTGGTTTTCATGTTCTGTAGCTCTACCTCGCTAATCTGTTTTATACGGTTGTTTGCAAAAAACATTTTGCCCTCGTCAAAGCTTAGGCCGTCTGTACTCGTTAAAGGCTGTATATAGGCGTCGCCCTCGTCGTGTAAGCCTATGCTGTACTGATACTTAGACATAGTAGGAAACGCAAGGCTTGTAGGTATCTCGTCCAGGCCCCCAGCTTTTGCTTTTGTCCTGTAGCTTTTTGGCTCAATGCCATAAAATTCCGTAGCCTTAGCTAAATAACCCTCGTACCTTGGAATAAAGTCGGCTAATGTCTCCCCCTCTGTGTTTTCCTCGTGGGCGTACATTTGTATAATTCTTGCTGAAACAAATGCTTTTTCGTCTTTAGGTATTCTGGGGTCGTTCAATACTTTATCGCTTACAAATTTTAGCACCTTGTAGCTTTCTTGGGTCTCGTCTATAAATTCCAGGTCTTTTGTGATTTGTTCTTTTAGCTTTTCTGTCATTACGTTACCCCCTTACTGCTCTTTAGGCTTTTGTAGGGTTTCTAAATAGTCCTTTATGGCTTGCTCTGTCATGTAGTAACGTTTACCGAACCTAGCACCCTTAAGCTTGCCCTCTTTAATGTATGTTCGTACGGTTGCAGTAGTTATGTTAAAGGCCTCTGCTACTTCCTGTACGTCGTATGCTGTAGTATCGCCTATTTTAATCATGGTGTTATAGCCTCCCTATTTCTTACGCTGTGCAATTTCTTTGCCGTCTAAATACTGCTCTAGGCACTCGTTTATAGTGTCTTTTAAGCTCATACCCTCAAAAAAGGCATAGCCTTTAAGCTTTTCTAATAGCTCTTTTTTAACAATAAACGTAGCCCTTGTAAGCTCGTCTGGTAGTCCTGCCTCGCTTGACTTCGCTTTAGGTGTCGTGTGTTTTGCTGGGCGTCCTTTTTTAGCACCGCTAACCGTATGCCCTGGCTTTTCGTTGTTTTGCACCCCGTTTATAAGCTCGTCAAGTGCTCCAGCCGTGTAGTTTCTTTTATTAGCCATTAGTTTATGCCTCCTGTTCTCTCTATAATCTCGTCCACAATGCCGTTATAATCTTTAGCCCCGTTGCTTTTAGGGTTGTAGCTGTAAATGTCTACCCCGTTTATAGGTGCCTCGGCTAATGCTACGTTATTGCGTACTTTAGTAGCAAAGACTTTGCCGTTAAAAAGTTTGTCTAACTTTGTCAAAATGTCCTTGCTAAGGTTTTTACGTCCGTCGTATAAGGTCACTATTACGCCTGTTACCTCTATGCCAGGGTTAAGGCGTTTTTTTATAGTGTTTATAGTGTTAAGCAGGGCTGTTAATCCCGCCAGGGCTAAATATTCCGCTTGTGTTGGTATAAAAACCTCGTCGCATGCCGTAAGGCCGTTAAGGGTTAAAACTCCTAAGCT
>ERZ827168.4625-NODE-4625-length-12407-cov-6.529631_pt1 | contig 12407 bp, 9 predicted proteins | sample MGYA00519868_ERZ827168 | MGnify/ENA primary metagenome ERZ827168 (study PRJEB31778, sample SAMEA3449271) | human gut metagenome | biome: human gut; feature: human-associated habitat; material: faeces | place: United Kingdom | collected 2010/2012 ...
TCCAAATAGGAAAGAAATGTGCTTTCAAATTCCGCCTCGCAGTAGCGTCCGTGATAGTTATGCAGGTTCGCCATTGGGTTCACCTCCGTCTTCCAGCGATCCCCGAATCAAAATCGGGCAGATGTCCTTGATTTGCTTCTTTAGCTGCTCGTTGGTATTCCTGCGCAAAGTGTACACGGTATAAATATCCACAATTGCCTTTTGCATTTTCTCATCGGGAACAGGGATTTCAATTTCATAGAACCGGTCGAGGTCAAGATTTGTACGGATACTGGAGTCACTCATAAACCATCCGCGCCGGTCAGTTTCCATGCGAGAAAACCAAATCATGATATATTCGGGAGAGACCGTTATATCTTTTGTTTCAAAAACTGTATACGCAGGGGAAATAATAATAGGCTTGTCCTCTCTATAAAGCGCAATTCTGATGCACTTATCTCGTCCCGTCTGCATACCCGAAAATGCAAACTGTCCGTTCTGCACAAGTTTGTATTTTTTAAGATCAACTCCGGTTATATCCGCAACTGAAGGCATAAATTGTTTTTCTATATTGATACCCTGCACATTTGTGACTGTTCCGTTATCGTTTCGATTATCGACTTCTGCCAGCAATTCGCGGATTGCTTTTTTGATGGCGGTATGCTTAACTTTATCAATCAGTGCATCACAGGTGAGCTTCAAATCCTCCAAGCCGCGCTCGTATGCCTGCTGATTGGCGACCATTGCATTATAGACATCGACATATTTCTGCTGTGTCGGTAAATCGGGAAGTTCAATTTCTAATTCACACATATTGTCCCAGCTAAAGAATAGTGTGGCACTTCCATATGTTTTAAATAGCATATATCGATCAAACTCGGGGCGCAGATACCACATATATAGATAGTCTGGCAGCAGAATTCTGTTTTTGACTTCCGGCTTGACATAGAACGACACATAATCATTCGTAAAAATATATGTCTCATCGGATGTATTGTATCCAAGGCCCAATTTGTCATGTACTCTGTGGTTAAAAATGAATCCACCTGGTCTTACAACGAGGAACGTTTTCAAATTGCGCCCTGACACATCAATTTTAGTGTTTGAAATTCCTTTAGTATTGCGAACTCCACGGACATCAGAAATGCCATATATTAAATCTTTGTTTTCTTCTGAATTCCGCATCAGCAAGTCGCTGTTCGTATGTTCAAGCAGTTCAATCAACTCGCCCAATCGATATTTATGCAAGCTCATACCCAATCCCCCTGAAGGCATCTTCAAGCATCTTTTGGGACTTCATTTCCTGCTTCAGAACTTCGCGCATCTCTTTTTGAATACGGCTCATTTCAGCGGCATAGTCGATCTCCAGATCATGGTCGATAAACTCGATATACTTGCTGGGGACAAGACTCCAGCCCTGCTTTTCAATTTCGTCCTTACTGACGCTGCGGTAAAGCTCCGGTACGGCATAATTTGCACCGTCGGTTCCTTCGGACTGCCATGTGTGATAAATGTCGGCGGCTTTTTGAATCTGTTCGCTGCTTAAAAGGACTTTCTTTTTGCTCTCATTTTTAACCGGATTTTCTGTCCACGTGCGCAGATCCATGAACAGGATTTCGCCCTCTCGGCTGCGCAGCATTCTGCTGTGATACGCCCCGCCCTTTTTATTCTGATTCAGGATCCAGAGGGTGACGCTGATATCCGTGGTGATAAAAAGCTCACGCGGAAGAATGATAATGGCTTCGACCTTATCATTCTGGATCAGCTTTTTTCGGATCTCAAGCGTATCGCTGTCGCCCAAAGCGCCATTGGCCAGCAGGAATCCTGCAACACCCTTGAGCGCTTTCAAATGGGAAAGAATGTGGAGGATCCATGCATAGTTGGCGTTGCCTGCCGGCGGAATTCCATATTTCCAGCGTACATCATCCTGCAGCTTGTCCTGTCCCCAGTTAGACAGATTGAATGGCGGGTTCGCCATGATGAAGTCTGCCTTCAAGGTTGGGTGCAAATCATGAAAGAAAGTGTCTGCATGATATGGTCCTAAGTCAGCATCAATGCCGCGAATTGCCATATTAATTTTTGCCATTTTCCATGTATCTGCATTGGACTCCTGACCGTATACAGAAATATTGCCGCGATTGTCACTGTGTGCTTTTATAAAGTTTTCACTTTGAACGAACATACCGCCGGATCCGCAGCAAGGGTCATAAACACGGCAATTATCAAATGGTTTGAGAATCGCAACAATTGTTTTTACGATGCTGGATGGTGTATAGAACTCTCCGCCTTTCACACCTTCATGCGCGGCAAACTGTGCAATGCAATATTCATAAGTGCGTCCGAGTAAATCTTTGCTTTCTTCAGTATCATCCATGTGTACATCATTTGTAAAGAGGTCAACAACATCCCCTAAAACTCGCTTGTCTAAATCAGGGTTTGCATAGTTCTTTGGAAGTACATTCTTCAGAGCAGGATTTTCTTTTTCAATTGCGCGCATTGCATTGTCGATAATTGTCCCAATTTCAGGGGTATGTGCTGCTGATGCAATTGTTTTCCATCGAGCTTCTTCAGGCACAAAGAAAATGTTTTCCATCGAATATGCGTCTTTATCGTCTTCAAAGCCATCGCCTTCTGCAACCAATTCTTTATAACGTTTCTCAAAAGCACTGGAAATATAGCGCAGGAAAATAAGGCCTATGATTACCTTTCTGTATTCTGTAGCAGGGATATGTCCCCACAAAACACACGCTGCCTTCCATATTTGTTCTTCAAATCCGAGTTTTGCATTACTCTTTACTGCCATGAATTGTCCTCCTTGTGATGTATTATGATTCAGTTCCTATCTCATTCCACAAAAACCACAGCCTTCACTCCCCGCACACCCCGTGCAGCCTGTCGGCTCTGGTTTTGATTTTTTCGTATGGGACTTGTATCCGTTCTTTGGTTTGGGTTTTGTCTTTTGACTTGGTTCATTCGGACACACTCTCAATCATTTTCAACTCGACAAATTACCGTTTGCATTTTTCAATTAAATTTTATCACAGTTTTCGAGTTTCGTCGAGGAAAAGGGATGAAAATTACCATTTTTCTCCACCCCCTTATATATAACACGCCTCATCTCGCCAAAATCTGACACTTTTCGACAAAAAAAGCGGTTAAAAAACCGCTAATTTTCCATTTATTTATGTTATGCATTTTCGGAATAGCTGACTGTATATCTTTCTGTCATATTCCAAACTCCTTAGCAAGAAGCGAAGCGTCAAGCTGTTCTCTGGACATTGCACCAATCGCTGAAGGTTTTGCGGATGTGTTTGCCATAGTGTTTCTCCTTCCCTTTTGCCTTTATTTTAGCACGAACACTGCAAATTGTCGATAGGCTCATACTTTGCGTACTGTTGGTATTTTTTTGTTTTTTTACCTTGCGTATTATTAAAGAAACGAAAAGAGAGCACAAAAGGGACAAAGTCACTTATTGATTTCGAAGAGTTTGCATTGTTTCTGGGTGAAGAACTCCTGCTTGAATACATTTGCAAATGTTATCAAAACCGTGAGCCGTTGGAAAAGAGTATGCACAACAAAGCCATGCGGCTTTTTAAAGAATATATTCTTGTCGGCGGTATGCCGCAGGCAGTACTGGCGTACAAAAACGGTAAGCGTGATTTTGCGGCTGCCGATACGGAAAAATCTGTCGACTCACGAGAAAAAAATCGTACTGAGCAGTATTGATACGAATCTAACCTTCGACAAATATGGTGAGCCCCTTTTCTGGCTTGATGATTCCATGCTTTGCAATCTTTGCTACAAATGCAATGACCCAAATGTCGGATTTGCGTTAAACAAGAACGAGTCTTCTGTCAAATGCTATCTTGGAGACACAGGTTTGCTTGTCAGCCTTGCATTTAATGAAAATGAGCCGGTCGAGAAATTCCAATTGAAGTAAAATCCTCAAAAAACTATTCCACCTCGTCATTGGATGTATTCCGTGATGTTTATCGTAATCGGATTAGCAGCTCCTACATTATACATCCAAAAAATCTGGCAGAAATGCCGGATGTAATAAAGATACCTCCGTATATGTTTTTTGCTGCATTTTAATTCCTTTACCGCCGAAACAGCTTCACGGCTGCCACGAGGGCTCCGTACAGGACGCCGCCGATGGCCCAGACAATCCAGCTGTACTGCGGGTGTCCGTTGCCGGATGGCCCGAATGTGTAGAACAGGAACACGGCTGTCACCGTGAGCCAGTAGATTACGGTCACATTGCCCATAACCTTGGATCTGCGCTTGTTTTCACGGGTGAAATCGCCCTCTTCCAGCAGCTTCATCAGGGCACCGTTGTAGGTTCCGCCGTAAACGAATGCAATGCAGCCGATGCCGACCAGGAGCAGGATCAAACATACCGCAGCCGCATACATGGTGTCGCTGACATTCAAGCAGACACAGATGAAAAGCGGCACGACGGACAGGATGCAAAGCACCGTGCCGATGATATTCAGGCGCGTGTATTCATCTTTATACTCGGCAAGTCTGCTTCTCACCATGCCGGTAACGCCGTATGCCGTCTCGAAAGGCTCTTTTTCGAGAAATTCATATTCCTTGACTTTGGATGCGGTTGAAATGAAAATTGCAACGCCGATTGCAACCAGCACGAGAAGCACGCAGAGGCCCAGGCCCGCGGCGGCATTTTCGTCGAGCGCGAAGCCCGGTTTTTCGCTGAGTGCCCCGAGCATAATCAGCACTGCCGGTGAAAGAATGCACAGGAATGTCGCGACGGCGATTTTCAGTGCGGATTTCTTCCTTAATCTTATATATTCCGAAGCCTCCTCCATGCTGACGCGGCGGAGCGGTTTTGTTTCACCGTAATCTGCGGCGGTCTGCGCGGTTATCGAGGATGCCGTTTTGGTTTCCGGCTGCGTTATTTCATCTTTTAATAAGTAGTCCGTGCTCACGCCGAAAAGATTGCTCAGCTGCAGGATTTTCTCCATGTCGGGAACCGACTGCGCACCCTCCCATTTGGATACCGACTGGCGGCTCACGCCAAGCTGTGCGGCGAGTTCTTCCTGCGACCAGCCTGCCTTCTTTCTGAGTTCTGTTATTTTATCTGCTAAAATCATTTCTGTTTCCTCCTTGCCCTTTTGTACCTAAAATATACCATTCTCTGGGGTTGCAATCAAGAAAGTCCTCTTGGAAATTTGTCAACCAATGGTTGCGGTACTGCATTTCAATGCATATTTTCATGTATAAAATTCTCTTTTATGCATACACGCTTCCTGTTGCGCACACTTTTTTCGTATTTTTATTAAAAAAATTTATATTTTTTCACAAAAGCCTCTTGATTTTTGGAAAACATGGTACTATAATAAGTCCATGATTCAAATTTATATGCATTTGAGTTAATATTTATACATATATCAAGGAGGGACAAAATCATGTTAAACGAAAAGTTATTATCAGAAGATATTGCCGGTATCACTAAGAAGGCAAATGACTATAAAGCAATGGGTATTATCACTTCCAGAGACCTTGAACTCATCGTTGCAGGCCTTAACCTCATCAAGAAGGACTTTGAGGCGGGAGTTGATTTAGCCGAGCCGGAAGACAAAAACATCCACATGCTCATCGATCGTGTCCTGAGCGAACGTATCGGTCAGTCGGCTCTGAAGCTGCACACTTGCATGGCATAATAAGTTCACCACCAACCACCATAGTTAAAGCCCCGTATCTTCATTGATGCGAGGCTTTTTTCATGGCAAATATAAATTCTGATGGCGCGCCGCTCGGATCGGGCTTTGGCTTGGGGCACCGGGACAGCCGGCATGTCGCGCGGCCGTGCGTCTGGTCTCGCTGGCATGGCTGGCGCGGCCGTGCATCTAGAAAAATTAGGCAATTCCCACCAAGTGCCAAAAAAAGACCTCTTTTTCGTGTATTTTTGCCGATTTTGCACCTTTTTGAGCCCGTTTCACGCCGGATTTGTATCACGGTTTTGCGTTTTACAAAAATGTCATATTTTGGGGTGTTGAAATTTCAACGTTTTGGCGGTGTGACTTTTTGTTGTTTTTTTTACATCGTCGTCTTTTTCTCTTCTGAAAGCCTCGGGATACACGAAACACCCCTCTATAGGGGCAATCTTCGTGTAAATGCTATTTTTCGCTCGGGAAGCTGCGTGCTACACAAACACTTTTTTCGCTCGGGAAGCTGCGTGCTGCACAAACGCAGTTTCCACCCGGCAGCGGTGCGCCCGACGTTATCAGAGGCCTGCGCGCGAAAAATTCAGTTTCTCGCCTGCGAAGTTGTCGATGCCGTAAAGCAGCAGCACGCTGTCGTAGTCCGCCGCCAGTTCTTCGATGTTTCCGCGGTAATAGCGGGTGTCCACCATCGTTATCTTGTCGTAGTCGTCCATGAGATAAGGCACAAACGAATTTGCAAAGGAATCCTTTATAATCAGGATTTTGTCCTTGACACCGCACCGGGTTTCCCGACAGGTTTCGATGTCCACCTTATCGTAGTTGCCGCCGAAGTAGACGGCGTATTTGTCTTTTTTCTCAAGATACTCCTTGAAGTACAGCGAGTCGTAGGACTTGCCGGTAAAAGTCACCCTGCACTCCCCGGCAAGTGCAGCCGCCGGTGTTTCCACCGTGTCGGGGCGCAGCGTATCGAGCAGCACCTTGGAATACAGCGTGCCGTAAAAGCTGTCCGAAAGCACGACGGGCTTTTCGTCTTCATAGGCCATGTCATAAGTCATGCCGTTTTCCGATGAGCCGGAAACCTCGAGAAATCCTTTATAGCCGAGGAAAGCACCGTAACCGGTCCAGTGGTGGTCCGTCCGGAAAAACACATCCCGCCCGCCTTCTGCGGCTTTACTCATCGTTTCGCGAAGGTCAATCAGGCTGTTTCCGAGAACCCTGCGTGCCTCTTCAAAGGCCTTGTCCTCATCGAACCGCATCGCATTATCCGGCAGAGCCTCCCGGTAGACATACGCGGCAGTCGGCACGAGCATCGCCTTGAACTCTGTACCGTTTGCCTCGCAAGTCTCCTTCAGCTGCTGCGTCCTTGTGAGGTTTTGGGTATACCGCGCCTTGTCAAAATCCGTCTCGGTCACGCGCTTTACCACCCGGCCGCCGGTGCATAGATACACGCCGTTGATGTCACTGACGCCCAGTCCCGCTTCGGTCATCGCCATGGTCTTGACCCACAGGTTCCGCCCGATAATCTGGTCGCTGAGGTATTTTTCGCTCTGCTCCTCAAAACGCCCGCTCAGCACATTCGCAGCCGTAAAGACCGGCCTCTTCTGCAGATAGCGGTTTTCGTTCTCCGAAAATCCGGTATCCGGCGTAAGCAGCGTCCCAACGCAGAGAAAAAGCAGAAAAACGACAGAGGAAAGTATGAGAATCAGGCTTCTTTTGTTTTTTTTCATCTCTCATCCCCCTAAAATCTGAAATATAGAAACGGATTGTATGATCCGCTCACCAAAAATGCAATCGAAAGCGCCAGAATACTGAGAAGCACGACGGTTTCGAGCACGCCGAGGATGACTTCTCCGTTCTTGACGCCAGAAAGAGTGCCTGCAATTCTTCCGCATACAAGTTTTACAAGCGGCGTTGAGCCGATGGTGCAGGCAATCAGCACCCAGATTCTGCTCCATGCGAGGTATTTGAAGTTCCCGTCGACAAAGTCGGCGCTCCCGCCGAACATCACCTGCATATATTCGCGCATCTGCCCAAAATCCGTGAGTGCGAAGATGACCCAGCCGAGCACGATCAGAATCAAGCTGTAAAGATGACCGACAGGTGCCGGGCATTTTTCGAGCCACTTAAGAATCCACAGTTTTTCGAGGATGAGAATCACCCCGAAGTACATGCCCCACGCCACGAAATTCCAGCTTGCACCGTGCCAGAGCCCGGTCAGCGCCCACACAACGGCGATGTTCAGAATCTGCCGCGGAAGGCCTTTGCGGTTTCCGCCGAGCGGAATGTACACGTATTCTTTAAACCACGAGCTGAGCGACATGTGCCAGCGTCTCCAAAACTCCGTGATGCTGCGCGAAATGTACGGATAGTTGAAGTTTTCGAGATAATCAAACCCGAAGATTTTGCCAAGGCCGATTGCCATGTCGGAATATCCCGAAAAGTCAAAATATATCTGGAAGGTAAAAGCCAGCGCGCCCAGCCATGCCGCAGCGGTGCTGATTTCCGAAACCGGCATGAGAGTGATTTCGTTCCAAATCACATATACCTGATTGGCAAGCAGTACCTTCTTGCCGAATCCGACGATGAACCGGCGCACGCCCTCCGCAATCTGATCGAGATTGGTCTTTCTGCCGACAAGCATCTCAGCGACATCCGAATAGCGCACAATCGGACCTGCGATAAGCTGCGGAAACAGCGTCACATAGGCCGCAAAAGCGATAAAATCACGCTGCGGCAGGACTTTCCCCCGGTAGACATCTATGATATAGGACATCGTCTGAAATGTGTAAAACGAAATTCCAATCGGCAGGGCAATGTTCAGAAGGCCAAGCCCTCCGCCGGAGACTGCGTTCACCGTCTCGATGACAAAATCCGTGTATTTGAAAAATCCGAGAATCGCAAGGTTTCCTGCGATGCACAGGATCAGAAGCGGCCTGAATTTTGCGACAATCCGCCCCATCACATAGTTGAAGAGGATGGAAAAAGCCATCACCGCGATATATTTCGGCTCGCCCCAGCCATAAAAAATCAAGCTGGCAATCAAAAGCCACAGGTTCCGCACCTTCAGAAACCTTTCCGGAATCAGAAAGTACAGAAGCAAGGTTATCGGCAAGAATGCCATAAAAAACACCGAACTGCTGAATACCATATATTATAAACTACTCCCTTTTTTATTGTGCGGCGCCGGCAATCATGCCATCGTTTGCGTCGGCAATTGCTTCGTCGAGGCGCGAAAGCACCTCAGGCGGAATCTCGCCGCCACCGTTTTCGTATCTTTCAATCGTATATTTATAGACGGTCTGCCCGCCGAGCGAATATGCATCCGCAAATCCTACCCATCCGTTGTCGATTGGGAACGAATTGCATATGTACTCCGCTATCTGACGCGTGAAACCGCTGTTATCCTTCAAGGTAAAGGTCAGCATGGTTTTGTCCCCGTTGATTGCTTGCTTGAGCTTTGCAGGAATTTCGTACATGTCATTAAGTGCCGCCGCGCTTGTAAGCATGTAGCAGTATTTCGTCCCGTTTGCGGCAGGAATTTCGTCGTGGTCCCACGGATAGGAGCCGTTATCCTTGACGCTGTCCGGCATGTTGAAGTAGTTATACCCCGGTTCGCCGCTTACTCCGCCGTCAAAGGTCACGTCTACATGATACCATTCTCCGTCGAGCTGCACCACATCCCAGGCGTGTTCGCCATTCTGCGTCGAATGAATGATTTTGCACGGAATATCGAGTGCGTCCATAAAAAGCTTAAACGTCGTGGCGTTGCCCACGCAGATTGCGTTGTGCGAGCGCAAAACTCCATAAGGCGTATGCGTTTCACTTCCCCCTGCAACGATCGGATTAAGGCTCTGATCGTTGTAAGACGTCCATTTGACCTGCCAGTCGTAGATTGCTTTTTCTTTTTCGTACGGGCTCATGTCATCCGTGATAAGCTTCTTGATGACCTCTGACATTTTGTCGTGCACGAAAAGGTCTTTTTCGTCCAGCCCCGAGGTGTCCCCGGTTTTGTACGCCTTGATTACCGCCGTGTCATCATAAATCTCATGTACCGTGGTTTCGGACTGCCCGAGCAGCTTGTTCATTTTGCTGATCATGCCGCTGTTCTGTGCAAAAACGCCCAAAATCAAAAGGATTATGAGAAGCTGCACCGCGCGGTTGCCCTTGCCCTTTGCTTTCATTTTTATGTCTTTTTTTAAATCGCTGATATGTACCTTCGCCCGTCTTTTCCTCTCGGCAAGCGGAATTCTTTCGCCTCTGTCTACCATTTTGCTTCCCTCTTACTTCTATTGATATTTTATTGATTTCCTTCGCTTATGACTCTTCGAATTTCCGTCTCAATGCAGTCCGGGTCGTCCGCCGCAATCAGGCACACACAGTTTCCCTGCACGATAACCCTTGCATTATCAAGTTTATACACTTCTTCCGGTTTATATCCGCTGAACTTGCTCTTCCGTTCCGCAATTCTGTCTTGGAGCTTGCTCTGTGCGATGGAAACATCTTCGTTTTTCTTCATATGAAGCACCGAAACTTCATCGGCTGTGCCTCCTGCAGCCGTCTGAAGAATCGCTCCGTCGTCGACCATGTCATACTGCACGCCGTACAGATTGCTGAAGCTTTCGTCGTAGGCTTCCTCGCCGTAGCTGTACCACTCGTCAAAGCTTCCTTCCGGCGTAATGTCCTTGCATGCCTTGACGATGTCCACGCATTTCACGTTGTCATTGCTTCCGCCGCAGGCCGTAAAGACTGAAATTGTCAAAATAAGTGCCAAAATAAATGCTGTTTTCTTTTTCAAATTGCTTCCCCCTTTTGCTTCTGCAGCGGTTGCTTCCGCTTTCGCTGTTGTAATCTTTATTCTACCATATTTGACGCCAAAGTATAGCAAAAAGTTTCGCCGGGCATAAAAAACGACCCCTCGGACATGATGTCTGCGAGAAGCCGCCTTAAAAATATGGTGCCCACTTCCGGAATCGAACCAGAGACACGGGGATTTTCAGTCCCCTGCTCTACCTACTGAGCTAAATGGGCGAATTCTTTATCAAATTGTAAATGGTGGGCCTTCAGGGACTTGAACCCGGGACCTGCCGGTTATGAGCCGGATGCTCTGACCAACTGAGCTAAAGGCCCGTATTAAGTTAGTGGTCGGGGTGGCAGGATTTGAACCCGCGGCCCACTGGTCCCAAACCAGTTGCGCTACCAAACTGCGCTACACCCCGATATAAAATTCAAATTGGCAGGGGCAGTAGGAATCGAACCCACGGCACGCGGTTTTGGAGACCGCTGCTCTACCAGCTGAGCTATACCCCTGAATTATGGCGGAGAAGATGGGATTCGAACCCATGCTGCCCTATACGAACACTAACGGTTTAGCAAACCGTCCTCTTCAGCCACTTGAGTACTTCTCCTCGCTGAAATTATTATGGCGGAGAGGGTGGGATTCGAACCCACGGCCCCTTTCGGAGTCACCGGTTTTCAAGACCGGCTCCTTAAACCACTCGGACACCTCTCCATCATGAGTTCTACTGCTTCTATTAGTTAAAAAATGGTGACCCATCGGAGATTCGAACTCCGGACACCTTGATTAAAAGTCAAGTGCTCTGCCAGCTGAGCTAATGGGTCACGGCGGGGTGTCTCCGCAAAGGATGGTTGTTGAACCCGACCCCCTTGACATGGCGTGGTCTCGCAAACCACGGTTGATATAATAGCACCGTTTCCGAAACCTGTCAAGCCCCGGACGAAAAAATTTCCAAAAAAGCGGCGTTTCCTTTTCGGGCATGGTCCCTATGCCTTTTTTGCATGGCGCTTCTGCCGTTTTTTTCCGAAAATAGGCGAAAATCAGATTGCAATTTTTTTCAACTTGCGGTATGATGACTATGCTATCCTGTGGATAGTAGGGCTTGCATCCGCACGTCCTGAAGCGGGCTTCCGTCTGGGGCCTGCGGTAACAGTATTTGGAAAAGGGGTTGCATCCTGAGATGGCAAACATTGATCTGCAAAAGTATGGTATTTCCGGAACGACCGAAATCGTCTACAATCCTTCCTACGAAACGCTTTTCGAAGAAGAGACCAAGCCCGGCCTGGAAGGCTACGAAAAGGGCCAGGTCAGCGAGCTGGGCGCCGTCAACGTAATGACCGGCATTTACACCGGCCGCTCCCCCAAAGATAAGTACATCGTCATGGACGATACCTCCAAGGACACCGTGTGGTGGACCTCCGACGAGTACAAGAACGACAACCACCCCGCTTCTCAGGAAGCCTGGAACGCGGTGAAGGAACTGGCCAAGAAGGAACTGTCCAATAAGCGCCTGTTCGTGGTGGACGCTTTCTGCGGCGCCAACAAGGACACCCGCATGGCCATCCGTTTCATCGTGGAAGTGGCCTGGCAGGCTCACTTCGTGACCAACATGTTCATCAAGCCCACCGAGGAAGAACTGAAGGACTTCACCCCTGACTTTGTGGTGTACAATGCCTCCAAGGCCAAGGTGGAGAATTACAAGGAGCTGGGCCTGCACTCCGAGACCGCTGTGATGTTCAACCTGACCAGCCGCGAGCAGGTCATCGCCAACACCTGGTATGGCGGCGAAATGAAGAAGGGCATGTTCTCCATGATGAACTACTTCCTGCCGCTGAAGGGCATTGCCTCCATGCACTGCTCCGCCAACACCGATATGGACGGCAAGAACACCGCCATCTTCTTCGGTCTGTCCGGCACCGGCAAGACCACCCTGTCCACCGACCCCA
>ERZ827168.4631-NODE-4631-length-12396-cov-4.116927_pt1 | contig 12396 bp, 7 predicted proteins | sample MGYA00519868_ERZ827168 | MGnify/ENA primary metagenome ERZ827168 (study PRJEB31778, sample SAMEA3449271) | human gut metagenome | biome: human gut; feature: human-associated habitat; material: faeces | place: United Kingdom | collected 2010/2012 ...
CCGTTGTATGTTGTAACCGTACAGGTGCCGATTCCCGCCTCCGCGTTCGGTATTGCTTCAAGCCAGCCCATCGGCACGGCGAACGAAGCGCTTGTTCCGACGCCGTTTATGGTTTCGGTCTTTGAGCCAAAAACAAATTTTACCGTATGCGTATAGCTCGACACCGCGCGGCTGATACCGACGCTCAGGCTGTTCGTCCCATTTATCTCAACATTCGTGCTTAGCGAAGAAATAGAGGACGCGCGCGGGATTTTGTCGCCCGTCAGCGTGCCGCTCACAGACATGGAGGCATAATACGTTCCGCTGTAGGTAAGTCCGCACGACCACGTTGACGAAATACCGCATGAAAGCGAACCGTCGTTCGCATGCGCTACTCCGGAGAAAGAAAACGATGCAAGCAGCGATTTTGTCTTCGTTTTGCTCGACTGCGATAAAGCTGCGGATACGGCGCTCTTTGTCGTTCCGTTCACCGTGCACGAAATACTTTTTCCGGATATGCTGATTGCATAGTGCGACAAGTAGACGTTTACTGTAACGTCGGAGGCGTTTGCCGGTATCCTTGCCGGTACCGCCGAGGGTCACGCCCTGATATATCATAACATCGTCGCCGATAACGGCGGTCTCGCCGATAACGACGCCGGTGCCGTGGTCGATGAAAAAGCGCCTGCCGATGGTCGCCGCCGGGTGTATCTCTATCCCGGTTTTGCGCGCCGCCCGCTGCGATATCCAGCGTGCGAGGAAGAACATCCTGCGGCGATAGCACCAATTGGCTCTGCGGTGCATTCTTATAGCTTTAAGACCCGGATAGAGGAAGAAGATTTCGAGCGCGCTTCTCGCGGCGGGGTCGCGCCGTTTGAAGGTGCTTATATCCTCCCTGAGCCTGTCAAACATAAATATCAACTCCTTGAGCTCGGATAAAATTGCTGCCGCGATGCGGCGTTAGTTGTTTGGAGTGCGTATGCGCTGTTAATAAGTCTGTGCATTTTCGCGGGCGGATTATATCCGCCCCTACAGCCGCTCAATATACAAATAACATACAAAAAGCCTCCGTTATCCTTGCGGACAACGGAGGCGCCTGAGCGCGGTTCCACTCCTGTTTATATCTCTGCGCGCAAATACGCGCCCGGCCGATAACGGTGCCTTCCGCGCAGGGATACTGTTGTTCCCCCTGCGTGCTGACGGGTGCATTTCGCCTTCATACGGCAAGGAGCTTTCTCAGCTTCGGGCTCCCTCTCTTTTGCCGCGAATATCCGGCTACTTCTCCCGGTAAACGCATGTTATTTTTTGGTTTTTGTCAGCCGATATGACTCGCATATCTACTAATCATTATATTGAAATCACTTGGAAAAGTCAATAAGTTTTTTGCTGTCCACAAAATATGTGATGCCCGAAACGACCGTCAGAACGGCGGTTATCCAGAGCATGATATTTGACACTCTCGCGAGAGTGAACCAGCCGGCGTTTGCGAAAATATCAAACGTCGCGTCAAGCTCGGCGAGGAGCATGATAACAATAGTGAACACCATCTGGCTGACGGTTTTCGCCTTGCCCCAATAGTTTGCGGGGATAACAATGCCCTGCGCCGTGGCGATAAGGCGGACGCCTGCGACGGCGAACTCGCGGGTGAGGACTATCATGACGATCCAGATGCTGCACCAGCCCTCGCGCATGAATGCGAGCAGAGCGGCAGTGGTGAGCATTTTATCGGCGAGCGGATCGAGAAGCTTGCCGAAAACGGTAATAAGATTATTCTTTCGCGCGATCTTGCCGTCGAGCATATCGGTCAGCGACGCGACTGCAAAAACGGCGAGCGCGACTATGTAATGATAAGGGAACTCAATAAGCATAAGCGCGAGATAAATGGGCGCGAGGAACATTCTTATGAGCGTCAGTTTATTTGGCAGATTCAGCTTCTGCATTTCAATTCCCCTTTCCGGGTTTTATTTTACTGTTCTTCCGAGCAGGTCATATTCGTTAACGCCGAGTATCTCGACATCGACGAATTCGCCTTCTTTTATAAAATCGGGCGAAGTGAAGATTATCTTGCCGTCGATATCGGGCGCGTCCATATATGAGCGACCCGAGTAGCTGTCGGTATAATCATCGTAGCTCTCGGTGAGCACGCGCAGGGTCTTGCCGATCATATTGTTGTTCTTTTCGGTCATTATCTCATACTGATCCTGCATGATGACCTCGGCGCGGCGGGATTTGACATCGTCGTCGACCTGATTCTCCATCTTCGCGGCGGGAGTGCCCTCCTGCGGGGAATATTCAAAGCATCCGAGGCGTTCGAACTCCTCCTCGTTGACGAACTCGGCAAGAGTCTCAAACTCGTCGTCGCCCTCGCCGGGGAAACCGACTATAAACGTCGTGCGGATAGCAATATCCGGCATGCGCTCGCGCAGTTTTCTTATGACCTCGCGGGTCTCTTCCGCGGTGCTGTGGCGGTTCATCGCCTTGAGGATTTTATCGTCCGCGTGCTGGAGCGGCAGGTCTATATAATGGAGCACCTTGGGCTGGGAAGCCATGGTGTTGATAAGCTCGTCGGTTATCTTATCGGGATAGCAATAGAGCAGGCGTATCCACTCGATGCCGTCGATCTCACAGAGCAAATCAAGCAGATGAGCGAGCCTGTATTCGCCGTAGATATCAATGCCGTAGGACGAGACATCCTGCGCGATAAGCACGAGCTCTTTGACGCCCCCATTCGCAAGGGTCTTCGCCTCTTCGACTATACTCTCCTCGTCGCGGCTGCGGAAGGGTCCGCGGATGGACGGGATGGCGCAATAGGTGCAGCAGTTCGAGCAGCCTTCGGCTATCTTGAGATACGCCCAGTAGTCGGGAGTGGTGAGCACGCGCTCGCCGCACATGGGGAGCTCTTTTTTGTCGGGGAAAACATTGGTCTGCTTGCCGTCGAGAACCTCGTCAACTATCTTGTCGATATCGCCGTTTGCGCCGATGCCGACGACCGCATCAACCTCGGGAATCTCCTGAAGTATCTCGTCGCGATAGCGCTCGGCGAGGCATCCGGTGACAATGACCGCGCGGACGAGTCCGTCTTTTTTGAGGCCGACCATCTCCAGAATTGTGTCGATAGCCTCCTGCTTGGCGGAGTCGATAAACGCGCAGGTGTTGACTATAACTGCGTCGAGGCGCTCGAAATTGTCCGCATTTTCAAATCCGGCGTTCTGAAGCTTTGCGAGCATCAGCTCACCGTCGACCTGATTCTTCGGGCAGCCGAGCGACACGAATAAAACTCTTCTTTTCTTCATCAAACAGTTCTTCCTTTCGCTTGATAACAGAAATTATACACTATTTTTTCCTTTTCTTATCTTCTAACAGGAAAATTGATCGTCCGTATCTTCATATTCCTCGTCCACAGAGCGCATTGCCGAACGGATATCGGAATAGCCGTAGCCGAGACGGGTCAGGGCGTTGAAGGTGCGTCGCCTGCCCTTTTCATCGGAAAATTTGCCGGCGAATTTGGTCTCCAGCAGATTTTTTATCCGCTCAACATCGTCGCCGTCGAGCTCTTCGGCGCATTCGCTCGCCGTCTCGCGCGATATTCCGCGCTGTCTGAGTTCCTGTTCAATACGCTTTTTGCCCATGCCGCGCCGCTCATACAGCTCCTGCGCGAGGGTATGGGCATAGCGTTCGTCGTTGACATAGCCCATCTCTTCAAGGCGTTCGACCGCTTCGCGCGCAAACTCCGCGCCGGAGCGACGGGCAACCTTTCGCTGAAGCTCCTTTGACGAATGGTCGCGCCGCGAGAGAATATCGACAGCCGCGTTAAATGCACGGCAGGAGCCTGCCGCCTCGCAAAAGGCGGCAAACTCCGCATCGTCAATTTCATCGCCGGAGCGTATATTCTGACTCGCCCAGAAATCCCGGGTAACGGTCAGACGGTATTCCCCATCGACAAGTATATGTATTTTTTGTCCCCTGCCCTGCTGTGCCGTTATCTTCATCAATCGTCGTCATCAACAACGATGTCAAGCTTCGCCTTTGCACCGGAACGGCTCGTGGGCTTCTTGGGCATCGCGGCGGGTGCAGGCTCGGCGGCAGGCGCGGGCTTCTCCGCAGGCTTTGCGGCGGCTCTTGCAGCGTTGTTCTCCGCCATAAGACGTTCGCGAACCTGGGCTTCGAGCTCCGCCATGAAGTCGGGATGCTCGCTGATATAATTCTTGACGTTGTCTCTGCCCTGGCCGAGGCGGTTCTCGTTATAAGAGAACCACGCGCCGCTCTTATGGATAATATCATATTTGACGGCAAGGTCGAGTATTTCGCCGACCTTGGATATGCCCTTGCCGTACATGATATCGAACTCAGCCTCTTTGAAGGGCGGAGCGACCTTGTTCTTGACTATCTTAGCCCTTGTGCGCGAGCCGATGAACTCGTTGCCGGGGCCTTTGAGCTGCTCTATCTTGCGGACATCGATACGGATAGAAGCATAGAACTTCAGCGCACGACCGCCGGTTGTGACCTCGGGGTTACCATAGACAACGCCGACCTTTTCACGCAGCTGGTTTATGAAAATTATAATAGTATTCGACTTTGAAATCGCGCCCGCAAGCTTTCTGAGAGCCTGCGACATAAGGCGCGCGTGGAGACCGACATGGGAGTCGCCCATATCGCCCTCGATCTCCGAGCGCGGAACAAGAGCCGCAACGGAGTCGACGACTATAACATCGATAGCGCCCGAACGGGTCAGGGCTTCGGTTATCTCGAGCGCCTGCTCGCCGTTGTCCGGCTGAGAGACGAGAAGAGAATCGACATCAACGCCGAGATTCGCGGCATACACGGGATCGAGCGCGTGCTCGGCATCGATAAACGCAGCCTCGCCGCCCATTCTCTGAGCCTCGGCGACAACATGGAGCGCGAGAGTGGTTTTACCGGACGACTCGGGGCCGTATATCTCGATTATTCTGCCGCGCGGAAGTCCGCCGATGCCGGTGGCGGCGTCGAGGGTAACGGAGCCGGTCGAGATAGCCTCGACATTCATTGCCGTATTCTGACCGAGTCTCATTATCGAGCCTTTGCCGAAATTTTTCTCTATCTGCGATATCGCAGTTTCAAGCGCTTTCTGTTTATCTGCCATACTGTTCCGTCCTTTCGGGGAGCTGAAATTTTGTTCGTACAAATGTTCTGTTCTTATTCTACATCATACCCCTGCAAAATGCAAGGGTATTTTGAAAATTATTTTGATCTTGCAAGAAAAGCGATGTTTATGGCGTGGTCGCCGACACGCTCGAAGTCGGTTATGGTGTTGAGATAGAGCATACCAGCTTCGGTGTTGCACTCCTTGCGGTTGAGGCGGAATATATGCGAATCCTGGCATTCGAGGGTCAGGTCGTCGATATGCTCCTCAAGGTCGGAGAGTTCCTTTGCCTCGTCGTCGCTGAGCGACTGGTTATCAAACGCCGCCATCGAACGTTCAAGCAATGTAACAACACTGCCGCAGAGCTGGTTGAGCTCCTCCCTCGCGGGGTCGGAGAACTTGAGCCCCTCGCCGATATTGTGCTGAGCCGCTTCGGCGAGGTTTATCGCATGGTCGCCGACGCGCTCGATATCGTTTATCGCGTGGAAAACGCGGGCGATATAATCCGAGTCGCTGTCGGTTATATCAAGAGCGTTGAGCTTGACGAGATACGAGGTTATATGATGGTTGAGGTAGTTTATGATCTCTTCGTTCTCCATGACCTTGTCGAGATCTTTGTCGCTGCGGTTTATGAGCGCGTGGGCGCTTGTCTCAAAGTTATCGCGCGCGAGCTTCGCCATGCGGGCGACCTCCTTGCTGACCTGCATGACAGCGAAGGGGGGCGTATTGAGCAGGCGGTCGTCGATGAACTTGCAGTGCATCTCACTCTCGCTGTCGTCCTTGCCGGGAACGAGCAGGCAGGAGAGCTTGACGAGAGCTTTCGCGAACGGGAACATAACAACGGTCGAGACGATATTGAACACGATATGCGATATGGCTATCTGCGCCATCGGGTCGGGCGACAGTTTCTCTATCCACTCGACATAGGGAGTGAGCAGGGCGATAAGAATAAATATGCCCGTGCCGATAAGATTGAAGAGCAGGTGGATAACTGCGGCACGCTTTGAATTTTTCTTCGCGCCGACGGTCGAGAAGAGCGCCGTGAGGCAGGTTCCGATATTCTGACCGAAGAGGACGAAAACGGAAAACTTGAGCGGCACGAGTCCCTGCATGGCGAGAGTCTGGAGCACGCCGACGGAAGCCGAGGAGCTCTGGAGCACGGCGGTCATGACTATGCCGAGGATAATACCGAACAGCGGGCGCAGAGGCGACTCCGAGACGGTGACGATAAAGTTCATGAAGCCTGCGCTATCTCTGAGCGGAGCCATGGAATCGGACATCATATCGATGCCGAGGAAGAGCAGACCGAAGCCCGTGAATATTGCGCCGAGGTTCTTGACAACGGTCTTTTTCGACGCGAGCATGAGTATAACGCCGACAAGCACCGACGCCGCCGCGACACTCGAAAAGTTCAGCGCGATGAGCAGTGATGTGACGGTAGTACCGATATTCGCGCCCATTATGACGCCGACCGCCTGCGCGAGCGACATCATGCCAGCATTGACGAAGCCGACGACCATGACGGTCGTTGCGGTTGACGACTGGATTATTGCCGTAACGACAAAGCCGACGAGCACTGCGAGGAAGCGGTTTCCGGTAAGCACCTCGAGCATTCGTTTGAGCTTGGCGCCGGCCGCGTTTTCGAGTCCGTCGCCCATCGTCCTGATGCCGAATAGGAACAGACCGAGTCCGCCCGCCATCGACAGAATATTAGCTACGCTCATATTTCAGTCCCCTTATTTCAGTTTTCCTGTCCATTTTCATTTTCCTGTGATTTCCTGTTAATGAGACTCAAAGAAAGCCAAAATCTCACATATATATCTTATCAGCTATTCCTGCAAATGTAAACCGCAAAAACAAATTAAAGCGGCGGAACACGGGTTTATCATCCGTATTCTGCCGCTTTTTGATATCAATTTTTCGCTTTTCTGCGTTTTGTAAAAATTGTCAGCACGGTTAAAAGCGCCGGGAAAAATATGGCGCAGAGTATGCCTTTTTTGAGATCGTCGCCGAATGCGCTCGCCATCATTCCGGCAAAAGTGGGTCCGGAAGAACAGCCGAGATCGCCGCCGAGCGCCAGAAGAGCGAACATCGCCGTTCCGCCGCCCTTTATCCCCGCGGACGCCTTGCTGAACGTTCCCGGCCACATGATGCCGACCGAGAAGCCGCACATCGCGACTCCGACAAGCCCGAGCACAGCGGAGGAGCTGAGCGCAATGAGCAGATAAGACGCCATGCACAGCGCGCCGCTGAAAATCATCATGCCGTCGAGGTCGATTTTGTCGCCGAATTTGCCGTATATCACGCGCGACACGCCCATGAGCACGGAGAAGAGCATGGGGCCGGCGAGGTCGCCGACTGTCTTTGAGACGCCGAGACCCTTTTCCGCAAAGGTCGAAGCCCACTGGCTGACCGCCTGCTCGCCCGCGCCGGAGCAGAGTATCAGAAGCATGAATATCCAGAACATCCTGTTGCCGAGCAGCTGTTTAAAAGAGAGACCCGTCTCCCCTTCTTCGATAAGCGGAGCTATCGGGACGCGGACGAAATTCAGGGCGTTGACTATCGGCACGACCGCCCAGATAAGGGCGAGATACTTCCAGTTAGCCGTTGTGAATATCGAGAAATAGAGCGTTGAAATGCCGACAACAGCGACACTGCCCCAGCAATAGAACGAGTGGAGCAGGCTCATCATCTTCTCTTTATTATCCGTCGGGCACGCCTCGACTATCGGGCTGACTATAACTTCGAGCAGTCCGCCGCCGACCGCGTAGAGTACAACGGAAATGAGCAGACCGACAAACGGTGAGGGCATGATATCCGGCAGGACGGTCAGAGAAACAAGTCCCGCCGCCGCGAACACATGAGCCATAATTGCCGCCGCGCGGTAGCCTATCTTATCGATAAAGAACGCGGAGAGCAGGTCGATTATGAGCTGGAGAATAAAATTGACTGTTATCAGCGCGGTTATCTTTGAAAGCTCGATGCCGTAGCTCTTATTAAAAGTCAAAAACAGCAGGGGCACAAAGTTGTTGACTATCGCCTGGACGACATAGCCCGCAAAGCAGGCGTTGACGGTCGATTTATAGTTTTTCTTCATGAAGCCGCCTTCTTTCTGCGGCGCGGAATAATGAACTCGCGCACGAGCATTATCACCGACAGAGTCAGCGGGAATATGACGGCGCAGAGTATGCCTTTTTTGAGGTCATCGCCGAACGCGCTCGCCATCATTCCGGCAAAGGTCGGACCCGCCGAGCAGCCGATATCGCCGCCGAGGCAGAGAATAGCATACATCGCCGTTCCGCCGCCGTGGAGCGCCGAGGACATTTTGCCTATCGTGCCCGGCCAGAGGATACCGGCAGACAGTCCGCACACGGCGACGCCGACAAGCCCGAGAATGGGCGAAGAAGTCAGCGAAATGAGAAAATAAGAAGCCGTGCAGACGCAGCCGCTCAGGAGCATCATTGAATCGAGATTTATTCTGTTGCCGAACTTGCCGTACATAAAGCGCGACACGCCCATAAGAATCGAGAAGAGCATGGGACCCGCCAGATCGCCGACGGTCTTTGTGAGCCCGAGCGCCTTTTCAGCGAAAGTCGAAGCCCACTGGCTGACCGCCTGCTCGCTCGAGCCGGCGCAGAGTATGAGCACCATGAATATCCAAAACGCCTTTGTTTTGAGCATATCCTTTATCGAGAGCTTCTCCTCGTCCTCGCCGACGACGGGCGCTATAGGCACGCGGGCGAACATAACGGCGTTGACTATCGGGAGTATCGCCCATATCAGCGACATTATCTTCCAATTATCCGTCGAGAACAGGGCGAAGAACAGGGTGGATATGCCGACCGCCGCGACGCTGCCCCAGCAATAGAACGAATGGAGCAGGCAGAGCAGCTGATTGGAATTTGTTGACGGGCAGGAGTTGACTATCGGATTTATCGTGATATCCAAAAGACCCGCTCCGACTGCGTAGCAGAACACGGAGATGAGCAGTCCAGCGAAAGCCGAGGGCAGTATCTCCGGCAGGATCGTCATGAAGATAAGACCCGTCGCGCACATCGCATGGGCGAGCACGGTCGAGGCGCGGTAGCCGATGCGGTCAACGAACAGCACGGCGGTCAGATCGACGAATATCTGAATAAAAAAGTTCGCGGTGATCAAAACGGTTATCTTGGAAAGCTCGATGCCGTACTGCGCCTGGAATGTCAAAAACAGCAGCGGCGCGAAATTATTGACGACCGCCTGAACGACGAACGCCGTAAAGCTCGCCGCAACCGTATGTTTATATCCTATCCTTTTCATTTTCGTTCCCCCAACAGAGAATTGCACACAAAAGGCATTTTAGCACAAAGCGGAAGTTAAATCCATAGATTTTGAAAAAAGGGCAAGGTGCTCAAAAATTGCAGAAATGCGGCGGCGAGTTAGGTCATAAATGCAGACAAAAAGCGAACCGCCGGACGGGAGTCCGACGGCAGCTATAAGAAATGTGCAGTTTTCGGTATCAAAAGGGACGGCGCGCAGACCGGACGCCGCCCCGCGAATTCCCCGCCGGGAAGTTAATTTATTTTTTGAAAGGGATGGTCTGCTTGGCGGGGATGGGGAGTAAGCTTATTTACCGAAAAGCTTTTTGAAGAGGTTGATTATCGCGCGGAAGGGAGCGAGGATGATATTGAAGATGAATTTGAATATTTTCTTCAATATACTGTCGCCCTTCTGCTTTACGGTCACGGTACAGCTTGCTTCGACTCCGTTCGAGGCGGTTGCGGTTATTGTTGCCGTACCCTCGGAGACGGCGGTCACAACACCGTTCTCATCAACTGTCGCAACGGAAGTATTTGACGAACTCCAAGTGACGGACTTATCCGTCGCATTGTCGGGCTTAACAGTAGCGGTAAGAGTGAATGTATCGCCGACATTGAGGGCTTTTTGAGTAATATCAAGTTCTACATCCGTAACCTGAACAGGCTCAAGCTTGCTTATGGCACGTGTTTCCTCCGCTCCGCACTTTGAGCAGACGCGCTTTTCAAGTCCTTCGGAGTCAACGGTGGGCTCGGTGACAATTTGCCACGAGTCGAAGGTATGACCGGCTTTAGTAATTACAGAGCCCTTTTCAATCAGTTCTCCGCAAATCGAACAATACTTATCACCGCTATAGCCGTCGGATTCGCAGTTGCTTTTATAATTTTTAAGTTCGTACTGTCCGTGCTGAATATTTGTTATTCTATATTCTTGTTTTTTGCACATTGCGCAGACACGGATTTCAGACCCGAATTCAGTACAGGAAGGCTCTTGTACAGTTTTCCATTCACAGAAACTATGTTTACCGTCTCCACAATCATCGGAACTGTCATAGCTGCGGGAAACATCATTTCCCAAGCTCGATTTTAAGCCGTACACAGAACCGGATGCATCGGATTCCACCGGTATATTTCCATTGAACGACTCGTCATTTTTCAAGGGGATATCATAGAATTCGAACGATCTCTCAATCCGATCGCTATCAATATCGCAAACATAGTAATTCATTGAACCGTCGGCGGTTGCGTCGATCTTAATTGTGTAATCTCTATCCGCCAGATAACAAAAAGATTTTTTTCCGGCATAATTCATTACCGTGATTGAAGGATCACATTCAACTATTTTTCCATCTACTATCGACAAAATTCGCTTGCCTGCCGAATCACATACAGAAACATTAGTGGGGCACTGTATGCTAACAAATTTTGATTTTCCTGATTTTGCATTCGCATTATGGCATTTAACATTTACCCATTCATTTTTGTATGTAGTCGCATAAACCAGTTCGTCTTTAGCATGATTATTGGCGCAGAAATTATAAGAACACTCGTAGAGATATTTATTCGTGGCTCTGAGCATATTAAAAGCCAAATCGTAATTTTCCGCGCTCTTGTAGGCATCTGCAACATCGGAATTTTTCAGGATTTCGAGCGTAGTTCCATATGACCTCACTGTCTGGCTCAAGCCTTTTTCGAATGTAGCGATATAGTGCATAAGGTAATATGGCGTTTTTGCCTTTCCGGCAGGGAGAACTGCATTCAGTACTTCATATGTAAGATTATACGAAGCCGTTACAGCAGCATATGTCAAGCCCAGTTTTCCCGGATTGCAGCCAAGCACTTTACTGACACCGTTAAGAGCGGCTTTTTTTGCAAAGTCTTTTATAATAAGGTCGTACGCCTTCCACCCAAGATCCGCCGCGAGAGACTTAGTATAAGAATAAATAGCATCATCATTCAATGCTTTTTCTCTGTAGCTGTCCAGCGACTCTTTAAACCATTTTGCATGCTTAGGGTTAGTCTCTTTCATTTTCTCGGCAGCTGCATACAAAATATTGAAAACTTCTTCATTAGCATTTTTGTAACTCAATGCAACCTGATATGCATTTTGGGCGTCTTTAAAGGCGTTTACAATATCGGTCGTGTCTTGAATAGCGCCAAAGATATCCGAGGACAAATTGAGTCCGCTGAATACTTTATCTATTTCCTTTTCGTGTTTATCAAAGCCCTCTTTTAAAACCTTCTCAAGAATATTTCTCGTCTTGTCCGAAATCTCATAATCAGGATCCGTGAAAAAGCCTTTTACTTCAACTTCAACAGATCCGATTCCGTTAATTTCTTTTTCCCATTCATCCGTAGATTTCAGAGCCTTTTTAATTCCAGAATAAATGTCATCGCCGACCTTTAAAACTCCGTAATCGATTTCTTTTGAAACTTCTTTATTGTTTATGAGCATCATAAAGTCGGCAAGAAACAGTTCATAGTAATCTGCCGATATGGTGAGGTCGTCAAATTTAAAAGTCGCAACTTCACCTACATCACCGACTATATCCCATATCTTAAACGGAAGCAAGCGTCTTCCCTTTTCATCGGACCATATTAAATCATAAAATCCGTTATTGTTTTCAAAGCTGTCAAACTTTGATTCATGGAAATTAATATGTTCGGCGATATATTTATTCATTTCCTCGTCGGACATGGATCCGCCAGATCCGAATACAATACAGTTTATCAGAGGGTCATTGCCCGAAGCAATCGACACTTTTGCCCACTGTTCAGAAGTACCAGTATAGTGGGCTGTACGGAGACTTGTGCAATCGTAGAAAGCCAAGTCTCCAATGCTTATTACGCTGTTGGGGATTGTTATGCTTGTGAGGCCGGTGCAATCGTAGAAAGCCAAGTCTCCAATGCTTATTACGCTGTTGGGGATTGTTATGCTTGTGAGGCCGGTGCAATCGTAGAAAGCCAAGTCTCCAATGCTTATTACGCTGTTGGGGATTGTTA
>ERZ827168.4638-NODE-4638-length-12372-cov-5.779329_pt1 | contig 12372 bp, 12 predicted proteins | sample MGYA00519868_ERZ827168 | MGnify/ENA primary metagenome ERZ827168 (study PRJEB31778, sample SAMEA3449271) | human gut metagenome | biome: human gut; feature: human-associated habitat; material: faeces | place: United Kingdom | collected 2010/2012 ...
TGAAATTTGCAAAGCAAATTTCTGTGCAATATATTTATATTATAGGAAGTTCGAAAAACTTTCCTATAATATAAAAAAGATAGCCAATTAATGACTATCCTTTTCTAGTAATTTTTAGCGTAATTAAATGATGATACATCCAATCTTTGTCATATCTATGACAATCATACATTTCACCCGCGTACTGTCTAGACCTTTTTTCTGTCCATTTTCCATTATTATCATATCTAATAAAATGAAAATCTCCTATCCGTCCATCTGCAAAGACCAATGCATATAATTTTATAATATACTGATTTGAATCAATTTTTTTAATTGATTCATCATTAAAGACTTTTTCATATTTCAATTCTAAAACATCTAAATCTTTATACAAAAGCTTTATAAGCTCTTGAGTCGAATAATATGGTTCATCTAAAGATTTTGAATCAGATATTGCACCTAACCGATACATTGACAACTCTGGAAATGTTGCTCCAATTGCATATGCCATACAATTGGTATTATCTCTAATACTTGTGTCATTATTATATGCATCTATATTTATTGGAGATTGGACCTCTTTCCTTACAATGTCTAACCGCTCTTGTTTTGTCATAATCACTATCCTCCTAAAAAGTTTATAACTTTATTATACCACTTTTTTTAATTACTTTCAATCTTATACTCTATATCTTCCATGAAAGGAAAAATTTCTTTTACTCTTTTTAATGTTAACATAGACATTTTTGGTTGAGGATTTTTTGGATCAGTACTTAATAATTTTTGTGTATAACAATTCTTTGCTGTTTTAAATAAAACATATCTATTTCTTACATAAGTATAATATATTTGATATCCATTACTTAAATCTACCCACATTCTTTCAAATGTATATTTTTCATCCATTACATTTCTCCTTGTTTTATATTATTTAATCATTTCTGCAAATTCATCTTCTGATATTATAGTTACTCCTAAGTTTTGGGCTTTTGTTAATTTACTTCCAGCTTCTTCTCCTGCTAGTACAAAAGCTGTTTTTTTAGAAACAGAACTTGAAGTCTTTCCTCCAAATTTTTCTATAATATTACTAACTTCTTCTCTTGTGTATTTTTCCAATGTTCCTGTTAATACAAAAGTTTTTCCTTCAAATCTGTTATCTACATTTTCATCTTCTATTGCTTGTGTATTAACACCAGATTTTTTTAATCTTTTTATTAAATCTAATGTTTGTTCTTCCATAAAAAATTCTCTTATACTATTTGCAACAATTGGTCCAATATCTTCTATCATACTTAATGATTCAAAACTTGCATTAGCAAGATTATCTATATTCTTATATCTTCTTGCTAATGTTTTTGCAGCCTTTACTCCAACATGTCTTATTCCTAAAGCTGTAATCAATCTATATAAATCATTTTCTTTACTTTTATTTATAGAATCCATTAAATTCTGTGCAAATTTCTTACCATTTTTCTTTAAAGACGCTATATCTTCAAATTTTAGAGTATATATATCTGCAATATTTTCTATTAATTTATTATCTAACAATTGTCCTATTATATTTTCTCCAAGTCCATCAATATTCATTGCTTCTCTAGAAACAAAATGTACTAAATTTCTATATAATTTTGCTGGGCACTCTACTCCTGTACATCTAACAGCTGCCTCTCCTTCTTCCCTTACTGCTGTTGCTCCACAAACAGGACATACACGTGGAATTTCAAATTTTGTTTCATTTCCAGTTCTTTTTTCTTTTATAACTCTTGCAATTTCTGGTATTACATCTCCTGCTTTTTGAATTACTACTGTATCACCTATCATTATGTCTTTTTCTTTTATAAAATCCTCATTATGAAGTGTTGTTTTTGATATTGTAGAACCTGCAACTTTTACTGGTTCTAATATAGCCATTGGGGTAATTACACCAGTTCTTCCTACATTACAAACTATATCTTTTACTATTGTTTCTTTTGTTTCTGGTGGATATTTGTAAGCTACTGCCCATTTAGGAACTTTAGTTGTTGTTCCTAAAATTTTTCTTAAATTTAAATCATCTACTTTTACAACTGCTCCATCTATTCCAAATGTTAATTTTTCTCTATCTTCTCCAATTTTATTAATTGCAGAAAATACTTCTTCTATATTTTTACAATAAATTCTAACAGGATTAACATTAAATCCTAATCTTTCTAAATAATTTAATTCATCATAATGTGAACTAAATTCTTTTCCCTCTATTTTTTGAACATTAAATATATAAATATCTAATGGTCTAGTTTTAGTTATATTACTATCTAGTTGTCTTAAAGAACCAGCTGCCGCATTTCTAGAATTTGCAAATAATTCTTCTTCATTTTCTTCTCTTGATTTATTTAAATTTTCAAAATCCTCTTTAGAAATAAATACTTCTCCACGAACTGTTATATCAATTTTATCATTTAAAGTATGAGGAATAGTTTTTATTGTCTTTAAATTTTCTGTTACATCTTCTCCAACTAGTCCATTTCCTCTTGTAGCTCCTCTAACTAATATTCCATCTTTATATTCTATTGCAGCAGATAATCCATCTATTTTAGTTTCCACTACATATTTAAGTTCTATATTATTTTCTTCGGCAACTTTTCTTACTCTTTCATCAAATTCTCTAACTTCTTCTAAATCAAAGACATCTTGCAAACTTTGAAGTGGAACTTCATGTTCTACCTTTTTAAATCCTTCTTTTACATGTCCACCAACTTTTTGTGTTAATGAATCTTTTGATTGAAATTCTGGATATTGTTTTTCTAAATTTCTTAATTCTACCATTAACATATCATATTCGAAATCTGATATTTCTGGTTTATCATCATCATAATATCTTTTTGCATGATATTCTACAGTTTTTCTTAATTCTTCTATTCTATTTTTTGCTTGTTCCTTATTCATAGTATTCTCCTCTTAGAACTGTTTATATTTTGGTATTATTATATACAATAATACCAAAAAAATAAAGGAATTTTTTAAATTCCTTTATTAAAATTTATATTTTATATTAATCAGCTTTTGCCCAAATAATAAGTCTTGCTTTACTATCATCTGTACATGTTGACAATGAAATTTCTGTTGCACCTTTTGTGTTTCTTGTCATATATTCAGCATCTTCTGGTGTTGTTTCATATTTATTATATATTGTATATGTTAGTTTTTTACCATCTAAATCTGTTATATATATTTTATCTCCGACTTCCAATTTTTTATTATTTGAGAAAAATAATCCATTTCTATAATTATGTCCCATTATTGTTGTATTTCCTACTTTATTAGGTCCTGGTCCATACATAACAGCAACAGCTGTTTCTATAGATTTCTTTGTAACTGTTTCAAGTATTGGATATTTTAATTTTGTTTTTGGAATTTCTATTGTTCCTACAACATTAAATCCTTTATACGTTTTTCTTTTTTTTGTTGTACCACCTGAATTAGTTTGTTCTGTTGATTGAATTTGATCTAATATATTTGAATCTACATCTCCAGTACTTGTATTATTATTTGGTGTTTCATTTGTTGTGTTTTCATTTTCTGATGCAAATGAATCTACAAATTCTGCTGTATCTTTACTTATAAAATATTTTTCATAATAATCATAACCTAAATAACCTAATAAACCTATAATAGCTATAATTACAACAATTAATAAAACTGTTAAAAATTTTCCATATTTACTATCAAACATCTCTATTTACCTCCACTTTTGTAAACTTACTACTTTTATTATACCATATGATTATAAAAAAGTATATAAAAAAGTTAATTATCCAACAATTTTATCTCCAAGTTCTTTCCCAGCCAACAAATGGAAATGTAAATGCATAACTTCTTGTCCCCCATCTTTACCACAGTTTACTATTACTCTATAACCATTTTCTTTAAATCCTTGTTGTTCAGCTATTTCATTTATTTTTACGTATATTTTTGATATTATTTGTTCATCTCCATTTTTCATATCAGCCAAAGAACTAATATGTTTTTTAGGAATTATCAATATATGAATTGGAGCCGCTGGATTTATATCTTTAAATGCTAGTATTTCATCATCTTCATATACTTTTTGTGAAGGAATTTCTCCTTTTATTATTTTACAAAATAAACAATCTTCCATTAACTTTCTCCTTTGATTTTTATTATTCTAAAATAGCTTTTATTCTTCTAACTCCTGATGAACTTGACTCTTCTTTTTTTATTTTGAATTTTCCTAATTCTGATGTATTTTTTACATGAGGTCCACCACATAATTCTATAGAAACATCACCTATTTTATATACAGTAACAATATCTCCATATTTATCTAAAAACATTGCTTCTGCTCCCATTTTTATAGCGTCCTCTTTTTTCATTTCTAATCTTTCTACTGGTATTGCCATTTGAATATATTCATTTACTAAATCTTCAACTTTTTTCTTTTCTTCATCTGTTAATTTACTATCATGTGAAAAGTCAAATCTCATTCTTTCATGTGTTATATTGCTTCCTTTTTGATGAACATGAGGTCCTAAAACTTTCTTTAATGCAGCATTTAAAAGGTGTGTTGCTGTATGGTATTTCGTTTCCATTTCGCCTGTTGATGCTAATCCACCTTTAAATTTTTGTTCTGCTCCCACTCTTGATTTTTCTTGATGTTCTTTAAATAATTTATTAAATTCATCTATGTCAACACTATAACCATTTTCTTCTGCCAACTCTTTTGTAACTTCTGGTGGAAATCCATATGTGTCATATAGTTTAAATACAACTTTTCCATCTATCATTTTTTGTCCATTTTGACTTGCTTTATTCATTTCTTTGTTAAATTCTTTTTCACCATGTGTTAATGTTTTTACAAATTTATCTTTTTCTTCAATAATAACTGATTTTATAATATCTTTATTTTTTTCTAAATCTGGATACATTTCTTTTAAGTTTTCTATATTTAAATAAATTAAACCTGCTAACTCATCTAATGATATTTGTAATTTATTTAAGTGTCTTATCATTCTACGAATTAATCTTCTTAAAACATATCCTCTATCTATGTTACTTGGTCTACCACCATCACATATTATCATCATACTTGAACGAAGATGTTCTGCTACAATTCTTCTACTGTTTATATTATCTACTTTTTGTAATTTTTCTAATTTTTCCATAATTGGTTTAAATATTTCTGTATCATATGGTGTTTCTTTTCCTTGTAATAGCATATTTACTCTTTCTAATCCTAATCCTGTATCTACGTTTTTTTGTTTTAGAGGAGTTAAACTTCCATCTTCATGTTTAAAGAATTCCATAAATACATTATTCCATATTTCTACATATTTACCACAATCACAATCTGGATTACATTCTGGTGAACATTTTGGTTTTCCTGTATCATAGAACATTTCTGTGTCAGATCCACATGGACCTGTTTCTCCTGCAATCCACCAATTATCCTTTAAGAAGTATATTCTTTCTTTTGGTATTCCTGCTTGTTCCCAATACTTTGCTGATTCTTCATCTTTTCCTAAAACTTCATTTCCAGCAAAACATGTTACAGATAATTTTTCTACTGGTATTTGTAATTCTTGTGTTAAAAAATCAAAACTCATTTTTATTGATTCTTCTTTAAAATAATCTCCTAAAGACCAGTTTCCTAACATTTCAAAATATGTTAAATGTCTATTGTCTCCAACTTCATCAATATCATTTGTTCTTATACATTTTTGATAATCTGTAAGTCTTGAACCTTCTGGGTGCTTTTGTCCTAATAAGTAAGGTACAAGTGGTTGCATTCCAGCTGTATTAAATAATACAGATGGGTCATTTTCTGGTATTAGTGGTGCACTTGGAATTACTTTATGTCCATGTTTTTCAAAAAAATTTAAATATTTATTTCGTATATCAATTGCTTTCATATATATCTCCTTATCTTAAATATTATCTACTAATTCACGCATAAATTATACTTCAAAAATCAAAAAAAATCAAGGAATTATGCAAACTCTTTTTATTTACTCTTTTTTATATATGCACACAAAAAAATGCTCAATTAATATGAGCATTTTTTCATTTTTCATGTTGTCAAAAAACTACGTCCCTATTGACAACATTACCACAAAATTTTTATTTTCTTATAAGTCCTGCAATATCATCATCTTCAAACTCATAATCTAATTCTTTTTTATATGCTATTTCATATGCTTGCTTCTTTTGTTCATAATCCTTTTCCATCATGTATTTTGTATTTTCTCTCATTGTTTTATTAGGATCTGGATATATTGTAGGCAAAACATGTAGTCTATATTTTACTTTATAAAATTCGTCATTATCTTTTTCTTCTGTATCTATAATTTCTACAAAACAAGATATTATAGGTACATTGCATTTTGTAGCATAATAATATGCTCCTCTTTTTAATGTTCTAGGTTTTCTATAATTAAACCACATTTCCTCTTCTGGATATATCAATATAAAATTATTTTTGTTTAATTTTTCCTCAATTAAATCTTGAAATTCATTTCTTAAATAACTTACTTGATTACTTATTGGAATTATATCAGAAAAATTCATCATATATCCTACCATACCAGGCATTGCAAAATTTGCTTCCTGTCCAACTATATATAAATTATTTTTTCCAATTTTTTTAACTAATTTTCTTATTATTGTATTATCAATTGGATTAAAATGATTACTAGTAATAATTGCTCCAGAATTAATATTTTCTATATTTTCAAGCCCAACTATTTCTGTGTCTTTATTTTGAGACCAAGTAACAAAATCTACAACTAATCTAGCTATTTCATTATTAAATTTATATCCTAATCCATTTCTAGTTTTTAAGTATTTTTTAATAATTTTTCTTTTTTGTTCTGTCGAAAGTTTTGGATCGTTTACTTCTACTTTTTTATTAAATTCTTTATTGTCTGCTGCTATTTTTATATTATTTATAACTTCTTTTTTATTATCCCCTATAATCATACTCGTATTCTTTCTCCACTTTCATATATCTTTTTAAATGTAATTTCTGCATTTGGTACAGTATCTGCTTTTTTTATTAATACTGCCAAACAATCACTATCTGATTTTTTTTGTTCATCAGAATATGTATTTTTAAAATTTAATATGTCATTATAATAATCTGATTTTTTTGCGTATTTCCAAAAATAGTCTTCATATGAAATATTATCATAACACCATGGTTTAGAAAATAAATTATAGTGTATTAATTTTGGATTATCTAATTCTTTTTTTCCTTCTATTGGCATAGCATCCCAACATTCGTCAAGATATAAAATGTTTCCATTGCACATAGCATTTAAGTAATCTTGATCAGGAGCAATAGAATCAAAGTGATATTTATTAAGTAACTCTAAAAATCTTTGGTCAAATTTTTCTTCTCTCATTTTCTTTAAGTTCATTAATAATACACCCGAATTAATATATTCATGTCTATTTACTCCAATAGCATTTTCCATATAGTTTATAATTTCTGGAATATCTACAACAGAATGATCTGGGCATGCTCCAATTAAATTGTCTCCTAACTCAAATTTATATAATTCTGAAATATCTCCAGGAACAACAATATCACTATCTATATAAATTCCTTTATCATATTCTTTAAACATTTCTGGTATAAATAATCTAAAATATATTGTTAATGTAAAATAATCACATCTTAATCTATTTTCTACTCTGTCTGTAATTGCATCTAGTGTATCTTTCATATATACAAATTCTATTTTAAAATTATCATTTTGTAATTTTGAAATTTTTTCTATATTTTCGTTTGTTAATTCTTGATAAATTATTATTATTTTATAATTATACTCTTTTGATGCATTATCTATAATTGAAGCTATTGCAACACTTACATATGGTGCATATTTATCATCTATTGTAAAAAAAATTGGTATTTCCTTTTTCATATTTTCCTCCTAATTTTTTATTTGTTTTATTATTTCTTCATATTCTTCCAATAAGTCATCATATTCAAAAATTTTTAATTTTTTATGCACATTTTCTATATTCCAAGGTTTTATAGTAACTGAATGAAATACAGGAAATATTCTAAAACTTGTAGTAAAATGCTGTATCACAGTATCTTTTTTTAATCTTCTTTGTTCATTATATTTTCTTGGTAAAATTTTTTTCTTGACTGACAATTTATTTAACGCAGATTGATCCGGCATAAACATTTTCTTTTCTATGCACATTTTTCTTGCCTTTTCAAATAACTTTGTTTCTTTTATTTTATTAATATTTAATAAAAGTACTCCTGAATTTATATAATCAAATTTTAAATTTTTTTTCTTAAAGAACCATTTTCCATAATAATCTAAAACTCCTATTAATTCTGTATCATCTATATTTTGATTATAAAAATCACTACAATCTTTTCTGCATATTACATCATTATCTAAATATAAAATTCTATCTTTAGGTAATTCTGGTATTTCATCTGCAAATAATCTTAACATACAACATGGTGTGAAGCGTGTTTTTATATTTTTTAATGGTACTTCTTTTGCAAATTTTTTTGTAATATCTATCACTTTTACAAAGTTATTAGAATTTTTTTCTTTTACTATTTTATCTAGAATATTAATTTCTTCACTTGAAATCGCTTTATATTCTTTTTCTTCTAATTTTATACTTGCAGTTAACACATATATATTTAGTATTTCATTTGTATTTTTTAGTAATGAAAGTATTGATATTATTAATCCATCTATTATATTTTTATCACCACAATATAAAATATTCATTTAACATCTCCCATTAATCTTGTTCTATTTTTTCATATTTTACATATTCATAATTATTATTTTTGCTTCTCTCTAACATACAATTATATATTTTATTTTTTAATTCTTCTTGTCTTTGTTTTTTATTTAATTGTTCATCTGAAAAAAATGGTCCATCTATATAAACTTTAATTCCAGGTTTTTTTGAGAATTTTCTTCTATAATATGTTGTTGTCATACAAAAAGTTGGTACATTGCACTCAACTGGAAATTTAAAAGATGTATTTTCAAATTCACGTATTTTTGTATAATATGGCCACACGTGTGCTTCCGGATATATTATTACTGCTTTGTTTTCTTTAATTCTATATTTTATTGCATCTGTAAATTTTTTCATTTCTGTTATTGTAGAAGGGATTGGCAATGCACCTAGTTCTGGTAAAATCTTTCCAATTACTTTTACTCCTAAATTGGCTGGGCTTACTACTGTATATATTCTCTTATTTCTTGATATTTGTGATGGAATAAATACATCTCCTAATACTTGAGTATGATTTCCATACACAAAGTATCCATTATTTTTGTATTTTCTTAAAATTTTATTATTTACAAATTTAACTTTTAATCCAAATTTACAATAAAAATATCCAAATATTTTTGCAATAAAATATATTATTTTTGATTTTATCTTGTAAGTAATACCATTATTAATCCAAATATAATCTTTTGGTAATTCATAATTTTGATTTGCACTTTCTACAACATCCTCATTATAGTTTTTATAATAATATATTTTTTTATACGTTTTTTTCATTATCTTGTCTCCACACTTATTTAATGTTTAAATCATTTTTTTATTGTTTATTTTTAAGATAATTATAGTCTTTAATCATTGTGTAATTATACATTATTTTTGAAATTTTGACAAGTATTTCCTAAGTTTATCTTTCAGTATTGATATTTTTAAATAGCAATGCTAAAATAAGTTTAAAATAAACTTTTAGGAGATAAAAATGTCAAAAACAATTAATAAATTGCAAGCATTTTTTAATAAAATATTTAAGAAAGAAAAGACCTATCAATTGCCTGAACCAAAAGATAACCCATACAAAAAAATCTCACATACTTTTCTTGACTACAAATCATCTGAAAACTTTGTAAGTCCTGAATTGGAATCAAGTATAATGCAATTTCTTTCTTCATATTATGAGTTAGCAGATTTATCTGATAAAACAGCAATTCCAGCCAAGCCATATGATGCTCTTATTAGAATTAATGGTGGACCTAAATGTTATTCTCAAAAAAATATTACAGATGAAAATAATTTATTTGCTAGCTTAAAAAATAATAATTCATATACTTTAAAAACTAATTATTCACAAAATGGTGATCCAGTATTCTATCATATACAAAGTTCTAATTATAAATTACCAGATAAAAAAGATATGATTAGAATATATTTAAATTGCAAACCAGAAAATATAGCAGAACTAGCAACAAACATCTTACAAAAAAACAACGAAGATAATTTTTATTTAAAATTTGCTTCAACTATTGAAAATTACAAATATCCTAGATCCGAAAAAATTGTTATATATACAGATCAAAAACATTATTCAAATACTGTTTCTTCTGTAAATAGTCTAATATGTGAAAGACCAGATTTATTTGAATTCTCACAAAATGTAAATCCATTTGGGAACCAAATAAACCAATATATGACATATGGTTTTGAACCACAGGTAAATTATTTTACAAAATTAAATGGATCGAAAATTAATGCTAATTCTCATAATAAGATGATTTCATTAGCATTAGAAGACAGTTACATGGAATCTGCAAAAGAAATAGCAAAGCAAGACTCTAAATTAGACTTTTTACTTTCTCCAGATTATTCAAACGATTCAAAATTATTTATACAAAATTTACCTTATTTAGAATCCAATTACCACAATTATTTAATAAATAGTATGGCAAATAAATTAAAACAACTTTCTTATATCAATGGACTTAAAATAAGGGATATTGATTTATTAAAAAATCAATATACAAATCAAAACTTATCAAAAAATAATGATGAATATTATAAATAAAAAGAGTTTTAATTTATGTAAAATTATTTTACATGTATTAAAACTCTTTTTTTACTATATTTCCATTTGACTTCCTAAAAATGTTGCTGCAGATTGTGCAACTTTTTTTTCTACATCATTCATTTTTGTATTAGCTTCTTTTGACATCAATATAACTGTTCCTATTGTATCACCATTTGAAATTATTGGATATACTACTTGTGAATTATATTTTCTTTCTCTATTATCATTTTTTATAATTGGCATTGATATATCACTATTTTCTTTACTTGTATATATTTCCTTATCTTCCATAAGTTGTTCTAATTCATCACTAACACTTTGTTCCAAAAATTCTTTTTTAGAACCTCCAGATACTGCTATTACTGTATCTTTGTCTGTAATGCATGCAATATGCCCGGTTGTTTTTGATAATGTTTCTGCATATCCAGAAGCAAATTCCGAAAGTTCACCTATTGGAGAATATTTTTTTAATATTACTTGTCCTTCTCTATCTGTAAAAATCTCTAATGGATCTCCTTCTTTTATTCTTAATGTTTTTCTTATTTCTTTTGGGATAACAACTCTACCTAAATCATCTATTCTTCTTACAACTCCTGTTGCTTTCATAAACTTCCTCCTTTTGATTTTTTTGTCTTTTTTTAGTATGTCAAAAAGGGAATTTTTTATACAAAATTTATTTATAAAAAAAGAATTTCTATATAATTATTTTTTATATAGAAATTCTTTTTTCTTATTCTTCTACCTGTTCAACTTCTTTTTTAGGTAAAAAACTTGTTTTATATTTATCTAAAATATATCCTAATTCTTTAGAAAAATCTTTTAACATAACTATTTTAATTGTTATATCTTTACCTTTTATATAATCATCTGTTACTTGTTTTAATAATTTAATATTTTTCATTTCTGGTTCTATTTCTTTAGTATATTTTTCTGCCCTGTTCATTAATTTTTCTTTAATAATTACTATATCTTCATTACTTGCACAAGATATTCTTTGAAATAATTGATATACATCATAATACTTAAATATAGGTATATTCATACATTCTTTATCAAATTTTTCATAAAATTGTTCCATTCTCATAGGTATACATTTAAATACATCTTCTGCTTTTTCTTTATACATTTTATCTAATAATTGATCATTTAAATTGTTAAAATGTTTTAATATATCATTCATATCTTCCGCAACTTCTTCTATTGCAATTTTTCCTAATTCTTCTTCTACATTAGGACAATATTCTGATGTTAATGCAGAAATATTCATTCCATTAAAAAATATCGTTTTTAATGTTTTCAAATCATAATTAATTAAATTTTTTCTTGAAAAATAACTAAAATATGCAAATAGTTTAACAATTTCTATTAATTTTAATTTTCCTGCTTTTACATCTTCAATTACTTCATTTATAACATTATCAAATTGATCATCTGATATTTTCCAATATTCTTCTGTAAGCAATCTTTTATATCCTGGTAGATTTTCTGTATCTACTGTATTTCTTATTGTTTCCATATTATCTTTAAATATTTTCATATCAAATATTCTT
>ERZ827168.4639-NODE-4639-length-12372-cov-4.778599_pt1 | contig 12372 bp, 5 predicted proteins | sample MGYA00519868_ERZ827168 | MGnify/ENA primary metagenome ERZ827168 (study PRJEB31778, sample SAMEA3449271) | human gut metagenome | biome: human gut; feature: human-associated habitat; material: faeces | place: United Kingdom | collected 2010/2012 ...
CATATTTGTTACATAGTTTTGTATATAGCTGATTACCAGGCATCGTGATTTTTGTTCTTAAAAAGAGGATGCAATACAACGGCCGTCTGAGGAGAAAACGCGTTGTAATAGTTGTGGTTTGATGTAGAAAGAGGATGCAATACAACAATACATGTTGGACATGAGCGTCGCAGCTGTTGTGGTTTGATGTAGAAAGAGGATGCAATACAACCAGTATCTAAGTTAGCATCACGAAAGTAGTGTTGTGGTTTGATGTAGAAAGAGGATGCAACATACCGTGTTGCACTCCGCTTTGCTCCAGAGTTGTGTTTTGATGTAGAAGGACGATCTATAACATTCGCCGCTTATAAGATGAAACGTTCGGATGTTGTGGTAGAAGCTTGTATAATACAACCGTAGAGGCCGGGAGAATGGACAGAAAACATGTAGGGTTTTTCTGTCATGAGCGAGCTGAACTTTGATGCGGTATTTGGTTGCTCGGCTGTGATTCTGCCGAACAGGTGAGAAATCATCGGTTTAGATTGGAGCTCGCCGTTTCCGAGCCTGCTGTGGCATTCTCAGAGAGCCGGGGTGATAGGGCATCGAAAATCGCGTTTGTTTTGTGGCGGATAATCCGTGTCCCGGTGCAGCGCAGGGAAGCATGGCTCCGGAGCCATGCTCGGCTTTATCTGGGGCGGGAACCGTATCCTATCCGTGTTTCCTGTCGGCATGTAGTGCCGGGAAGATGGACCGGAGCGATGGCTGCGGAGCGCCCCGTTTGCTATCTCTCCTCTTTCCCTGTATAGCCTGCGTCTTCTTTCAGGTCGCCGCTGTTGGCGGCTGCCACGGCCAGCCGGTCGCAGCGTTCGTTTTCCGGATTGCCGTCGTGTCCCTTCACCCATACGAACCGTACATGGTGTTTGCGGTAAAGCACCATGAACCGCCGCCACAGGTCCGGATTCTTCTTGTCTTTATAACCTTTCTTTTCCCAGCCGAACACCCATCCTTTGGTGACGGCATCGACCACGTAGCGGGAATCGGAAAAGACGGTGACTTCGCAGCCGTCGAATTTGAGGGTCTCCAATCCTTTGATGACGGCCAGCAGCTCCATGCGGTTGTTCGTGGTAAGACGGAATCCTTCGCTGAGCTCTTTCCGATAGGGCGGAGAAAGCAGTACCACACCGTACCCTCCTCTGCCGGGATTGCCCTGTGCCGCCCCGTCGGTATAGATGGTTATCTTGTTGTTCGCCATGTCAATCGTCGTTCCGCCTGTTGCGGTCGTCCGGCAAAGATACGATAAAAATGCCGTTGCCGTGCATGGCCCGTTTCCTGCTCGTAAAAAGAGGGAAGCGAAAGGGCGGGAGCGAAAAGGCGTTTCTGCTCTCGAAGGGGGTGGGGCGGATTGTCCCGAGAGTTTTGGCGTTCTCTTCCCGCCTTCGGGAGGCTCGGGCAAGAGAGGTTGTTCCGTTCGTGTAACGGGGCGAAGCGGTTGAGGATATTCGGAAACAACAGAGAGGTTCTCCCTGTGGATGGACAGCCTCGGATGAGGCGTTTCGTATGGTATGCGTGTGGAATGCCGCGTCTTGTTTCCGGCGGCATCCCGGAAGCGATACTTTCCTATGGCGGGCGGTCGCTGCAGATGAAAACAGGAACAGGGGATTGTTTTCCATCCCTTGTTCCTGTCGGGCAACGAGCTGCGTACACGGTTTCCGTGCGTTTGCTCTCCTATTTGTTGTGGCTCTCTTTGGCCTCGATGCTCAGCGTAGCGTGCGGTACGATTTTGAGTCTCTCTTTCGGAATCAGTTTGCCCGTTTCGCGGCATATTCCGTAGGTCTTGTTCTCGATACGCACGAGAGCCGCTTCGAGATGCTGTATGAATTTGAGCTGTCGCTGGGCGAGCCTGCCCGACTCCTCTTTCGAGAGGGTAGCGGCCCCTTCTTCCAACACTTTAAAGGTGGGCGACGTATCTTCCGTATCGTTGCTCATCGTGTGGGTGATGGACGAACGCAACAATTCGTAGTCGGCTTTCGCCTTTTCGAGCTTGTCGAGGATGATGGCCTTGAATTCGGCAAGTTCCTCGTCCGAGTATCTGGTTTTTTCGACTTCTGACATATCCGTATCTTATTTGGTTTTTAATTCCGATATTATAAAGATAACCACTTCCGGGCATAAATGCAAGCCGGTGCGTGAAATTATCTCCTATATCCTTGCCATAACGCTTTTCTGCATCGCATTATTATTGCGGTGCACCTCCGCGCGACCGGGTATCCGGCAGAAGCCGTTGTGTGCCGGCCGTCAGGCGGTGGCTTTCGTAACCGCTATCGTGACCGGATGCTCGTCGATGTCCACGTCGTGAACGAAGTCGCCCGCCGGCGTATCGGCTAGTTTCAATTCCACTGCGAGCGTCTGCGAGGCGATGTAGGTGCCGAAATCCGTGACGGCCCCCTCTACGAGGTCGCATCGGCCTATCTCCGCGCGAATCTTGTCCGTCACTTCGAAGCCGCTCTCTTTGCGGATGTTCTGGATGCGGTTGATGAGTTCGCGGGCGATACCTTCGCGGAGCAGCGTTTCGGTTACGGTTACGTCCAGTGCCACCGTCAGCTTTCCTTCCGTTGCCACGAGCCATCCGGGCATATCCTCGGAGGTTATCTCGAAGTCTTCGCGCGTCACGGGCAACTGCCGGCCGTCTATTTCGAGGAAGAAGCTGTCGCTCGCCTCGATGGCCGCAATCCGTTCCTGCGAAAATGATGCCACGAGTGCGGCTATCTGTTTCATCTGCTTGCCGTAACGCGGGCCGAGTGTCTTGAAGTTGGGTTTGATGCGTTTGGTGATGAGGCCCATGGTGTTGGTAATGAGCTCTACTTCCTTGACATTCACCTCGTTCATGATGAGGCTACGGACCTTCTCGATGTGCCGTCCCGTCTTTTCGTCGAGCACCGGTATCAGAATCTTGGTCAGCGGCTGGCGTACCTTGATGTTCACCTTGCGGCGCAGGGCCAGCACCATCGACGAGACGCGCTGCGCGAGCGACATCGTCTCTTCCAGCTCCTTGTCCGCAAGCGACGGATCGGCCGCGGGGAACTGCGCCAGATGCACCGAACCTTCGTGGCGGCCGCTCACGGCGTTCAGGTCGCGGAAGATGCGCTCCGAGATGAAGGGCGCGAAGGGTGCGCTGAGCGATGCGACGGTTTCCAGACAGGTGTAGAGCGTCTGGTAGGCCGCCAACTTGTCGTCGCTCATGCCGCCGCCCCAGAAACGCTTGCGGTTGAGGCGGACGTACCAGTTAGAGAGATTCTCGCCCACGAAATCCTGAATGGCGCGGGCCGCAGGGGTGGGGTCGTAATCGTCGAGATACTCGGTCACCTCCTTCACCAGAGTGTTGAGCAGCGATATGATCCAGCGGTCGATCTCGGGGCGCTGCGCGACGGGGATCTCGGCCTCCCGGCCCGTGAAGCCGTCGACGTTGGCGTAGAGGGCGAAGAACGAATAGGTGTTGTAGAGCGTGCCGAAGAACTTGCGGCGCACCTCGTCCACTCCCTCCTTGTCGAACTTCAGGTTGTCCCAGGGCTGCGAGTTCGATATCATGTACCAGCGGGTGGCGTCGGCGCCGTAGGCGTCGAGCACCTCGAACGGATCGACGGCGTTGCCCAGACGCTTCGACATCTTGTTGCCGTTCTTGTCGAGCACCAGACCGTTCGATATGATGTTCTTGAAGGCCACCGAATCGAAGAGCATCGAGGCTATGGCGTGCAGCGTGAAGAACCATCCGCGCGTCTGGTCGACGCCCTCGGCTATGAAGTCGGCGGGGAACACCTCGCCGAACTTGTCGGCGTTCTCGAACGGATAGTGTATCTGGGCGTAGGGCATGGCGCCCGAGTCGAACCACACGTCGATCAGGTCGCTCTCGCGCTTCATCGGCTCGCCCTTCGACGAGGTGAGCACGATGCCGTCCACATAGGGGCGGTGCAGGTCGATGTTGGCGGTCGAGTAGTTCTCCTTCGACATGTCGCCCACGCGGAAGTTCCTGTACGGATTCTCGGTCATGTTGCCCGCGGCGATACTCTTCTCGATCTCGGCCACGAGTTCCTCCACCGAGCCTATGCACTTGATCTCCGAGTAATCCTCGGTGGCCCATACGGGCAGCGGGGTGCCCCAGAAGCGCGAACGCGACAGGTTCCAGTCCACCAGACCCTCCAGCCACTTGCCGAAGCGGCCCGAACCCGTCGATTCGGGTTTCCACTTGATCGTCTTGTTGAGCTCGATCATGCGTTCGCGCAATGCCGTGGTGCGGATGAACCACGAGTCGAGCGGATAGTAGAGCACGGGTTTGTCCGTACGCCAGCAGTGGGGGTATGAGTGGGTATGCTTTTCGATCTTGAAGGCCAGCCCCTGCGATTTGAGCATCACGGCTATGTCGATGTCCAGCGTGGCGTCGTCGGGACCCAGCGTATCGTCGTAGGCGTTCTTCACGTAGCGGCCCGCGTATTCGCCGTACGATGCGGTGTCCACGTTGCTATTCACGAACTCGGGATCGAGATCCTCCAGAAGGAAGAAACGGCCCTTGCGGTCGACCATGGGCTGGTTCTTGCCAGCCTTGTCGACCATGAACAGAGGCGCTATGCCCGCTATCTTGGCCACGCGGTCGTCGTCGGCACCGAACGTCGGTGCGATGTGCACGATGCCCGTACCGTCCGAGGTGGTAACGTAGTCGCCGATTATCACGCGGAACGCGTCGCCTGCCTCGCTCTGGGGCTTCACCCACGGGATGAGCTGCTTGTAGCGCACGCCCTCCAGCTCGGGGCCGAGCCACGTCTTGTCCTCGATTTCGAACGTGCCCTCCATCTTCTTGGTGAAATAGCTGCCCACGAGAGCCTTGGCCAGAATCACGGTCTGCGGCTCGTCGGTGTAGGGGTTGCGGCACTTCACGCGCACGTACTCTATCGCGGGACCTACGGCCAGCGCGGTGTTCGACGGCAGGGTCCACGGCGTGGTGGTCCATGCGAGGAAGTAGAGCTTGCCCTGCACGCCGTCGAAGAGCTTTTCGCTGCGCTCGTCGCGCACGATCTCGAACTGGGCGGTGCAGGTGGTGTCCTTCACGTCGCGGTAGCATCCGGGCTGGTTCAGCTCGTGCGTCGAGAGGCCCGTGCCCGCCGCGGGCGAGTAGGGCTGGATGGTGTAGCCCTTGTAGAGCAATCCTTTCTCATACAGCTTCTTGAGCAGGAACCACAGCGTCTCGATGTATTTGTTGTCGTAGGTGATGTAGGGATCGTCGGTATTGACCCAGTAGCCCATCTTGTGGGTGAGGTTCTCCCACACGTCGGTGAACTCCATCACAGCCTTGCGGCAGGTGCTGTTGTATTCCTCGATCGAGATCTTGCGGCCTATGTCCTCCTTGGTTATGCCGAGCTTCTTCTCCACGCCAAGTTCGACGGGCAAGCCGTGGGTGTCCCATCCCGCCTTGCGGTGCACCAGATACCCCTGCTGAGTCTTGTAGCGGCAGATCACATCCTTGATGGTGCGGGCCATGACGTGGTGGATGCCCGGCATTCCGTTGGCCGAGGGGGGACCCTCGTAGAACACGAATGCGGGATGACCCTCGCGCGTAGAGATACTTTTGTGGAACGTATCGTCGGCGTCCCACTTCTTCAAAACCTCCTCCGCCACCTTCGGCAGATCGAGACCTTTGTACTCGTTGAACTTCATAGTAGGGGTTATGTTAATTTTCGTTATAAACCGTTGTTCGGGGCGGGACGGGCTCGTCGGCCTGCCTGCCCTTTGCGGCGTTCGGCATTGCGAATGCGCCGCCTCTGCCTCCACGAGGGAGGTAAATCGTGCAAATATAGGAAAATAAACGGAAGTTTCAAATTCCGACCCGAACGGCGTGTGCGGCGGGGCGTCGAGAACCCTTCGCGCGGGCGCGGAGGGGCGTGTCCGCAGCTGGTGCGTCCGTCAATGCGAGGGCGGGTCTTCGGGCGTTACGCTCCGAAAAACGGTCAGCATTTGTCGGTCATGATCTTCAGAATCAGGCTGTCGGTTTCGTTCATGCCGTCGCGGCCGATGGCGGTCAGGTTGCGGATGCACTTGTCTACGTCTTCGTCGATGATGCCCTCGAGTTTCGATACGCAGCGGTGCTCCATGGCCATCATGGCCGAAAGCACGGCGGTGGATACTCCGCTCGCCAGTTTCAGCGCGCAGCTGGGCTTGGCCCCGTCGCATATCATGCCCGTGAGGTTGGCTATCATGTTCTTCACCGCCATGGCCACCTCGTCGTAACCGCCTCCCATAAGGTAGGTGATGCCGCAGCTCGAACCCGATGCCGCCACCACGCAGCCGCACAGTGCCGACAGGCGGCCGAGGCTCTGCTTGATGTATATCACCGTCAGGTGGCTGAGTGTCAGCGCGCGGATCATCTGCTCCTCCGTAGCGCCGCACTCCTGACCGTAGACGACCACGGGCAGGGTGGCCGTTATGCCCTGGTTGCCGCTGCCCGAATTGCTCATTACGGGGATCATGGCTCCCGCCATGCGGGTGTCGCACGCGGCGGCAGTGTAGGAGATTATGCGTGAAAATATGCTGTCGCCCAGTATGTTTATCTCGCGGTCGCCGCGCAGCGTCTTGCCCAGCGAATGACCGTAGTCGGAGCGGAACGCCTGCTCGGCGGCGGCTTTGTTGAGCCGCGCGGATTCGAGTATGAACCTTATCTCGTCGATCGGCGCCGTCATGGCGAAATCGTAGACGCGCCGCAGGGTGAGCTGCGTATCGTCGTCGCATTCGCTTTCGCCGCCGCAGGAGCGGCGCTCCTCGATGACTTCGCCGTCGCGCCGCAGGCAGACGAAGTTGGTGTGTCCGCCCGATATTACGGCCGTGGCGCGGTGCGCAGAGGTCGAAACCTCCGCCTCGATGTAGAGTTTTTCGTCGATATCCTTTTTAAGTTCGACCGAGATGCGTTTCTCGTCGATGTATCTCTTTCCGCGCTCCACGGCCGCAGCATCGGCGTCCTTGAGCACTTCGAGGCCGTATTCCGAACGGCCGACCAGGGCGCCGAGCGCAATGGCGATGGGCAGGCCTATCATGCCCGTTGCGGGGATGCCCACTCCCATGGCGTTTTTAAGTATGTTGGCGCTCAGTCGCACCTCTATACGCTCGGGCTCCGTCCCGAGCAATTCGCGCGCCCGCGCCACGCACAATGCCACCGCAATCGGTTCGGTACAGCCTATTGCGGGTACTACTTCGCGTTTTATGAGTGCCGCGATGGCCTCGCGTTCAGTTTTCGAAAACATGATTCTGTCGTTTTACAGAGCAAAAATAGTAAACCCTTTTCAATGGCGCAACCCTGCGGAGGTCGGAAAGGGCTATTTTCGGGATTTTTTGCGCGGGCGACGGTGCGCCGTCGGCGGGCGGAACGAGTCCTTGTCGGCCGACCGACGCTTTGCTCTGAAACCCGAGTGCGGGGACGCGGGAGTTTGCTGTTGTCGGCTAAATGGATGTATATTAGTGTGTAACGGCTTTGAGTGGTGCGTTGAGACGGGGCGAATGTGCTTTTACGGCATAATTTTTAGGTGAAAAATTTGCAGGATTCGAAAAAACTTCCTACATTTGCACACGCTTTAAGAGATAAAGCCGAATGATGGTGCCATAGCTCAGTTGGTAGAGCAAAGGACTGAAAATCCTTGTGTCCCCGGTTCGATTCCTGGTGGTACCACTTCAAAATCAAACAGTTAGCAAAAAGCTAACTGTTTTTTTTGTGTCGAAAAGCAGCTAAAACAGGTGGAAAAACAGGAGTTGTTTTCTCCAATGTTTTAACCGCAATGACAACAGTAGAGGTGGTTTGCTATAAATACAAACCATTGAAAAACGGAGAGTTACCAATTAAAATCCGAATTACAAAAGACAGAAAGATAAGGTATGTAAACCTCGGTGTTTCTACCAAACAGGAGCATTGGGATTTCTTCAAGAACCAACCCAAACCCAACTGCCCTAATAGGGAACAAATAGAGAAGCTGATAGCCAACAAGATAAGTGAGGTGAAAGCTCGGATAGTCGAACTGAAAGCAGACAGCAAAGAGTTTACGGCTACATCTCTAGTGCAGAAAGTCAGTAACAGCAGTAAATCTGTTTCTGTCGGAGAGCTGTTCCAGGAACATCTGAAATATCTGGTGGAGATGAAAAGGACAGGATATATGCTGTCCATCAAACAAACATTCAATTCACTAGTAGCATTCTCCTCCTCTTTGGATATTCCTTTTTCTGACATAGATGTGGCTTGGCTGAGGAGATATGAAACGTGGCTACGGAAGCAGGGGAAATCCGAAAACACCATTGGCATTAGATTCAGAAACCTAAGAATGATTTACAATCTGGCCATTGAAAAGGGTGTAGTAAAGAAAGAATACTATCCATTTTCGAGTTATAAGGTTTCCGGACTGCACAAAGACACGGCTAAGAGAGCCATTCGGAAAGAGGATATAAGGGCTGTTATCAACTATCCTGTCAAGGGAAAGGATTTCTACACCAGATTGGCAGTAGCCCTGTTTTCTTTCTCCTACTTCATGGGAGGTATCAACTTTGTGGATATGGCTTATCTGACTTCAAAAAACATCGTAGGAGGCAGATTGATATACACTAGGAGAAAGACAGGCAAGCTGATTAACCTGCCATTGAGCAGTGAGGCTCTATCGGTTCTGGAGGCTAAGAATAGCATAAGAGGCAATTATCTGTTTCCCATTCTGTCACCATCACATAAGACAGAGCAGATGAAGTTAAACAGGCTTCACAAGGTCATAACTAAGGTGAACAGAGTATTGAAGCAGATAGGGGAAGAATTGAATTTATCTGTCAAATTGACCACCTATGTAGCTAGGCACTCCTTTGCCACAGTCCTCAAAAGAGAGGGTGTCAGTACCTCCATTATTTGCGAAACCTTAGGCCATAGTTCAGAGAAAGTAACTCAGATTTATCTAGACAGCTTTGAAAATTCGCAGATTGATGAGGCGATGAGTAAATTGTAAACGCAAAAAGGGGGAATAAGTCTATATAAGTACAAAAGTTACTCCCCCTTTTTTGTACCTTTGCATAAAATCAAAAACTTTATACACAATGGATTCCGAAGAATTTGAAAAAAACAGAGAAGCATGGGCAAAGGTAGGAATTGAATACTATCATTATTTTGTGGACTTGGACTTAGGTGGATACCCCGACACTCCGGAGGCTCCTTATGCTAGAAAGGTAAATGGTGCAACAATCAATCTGGCCAAGCGCGAAGCATTTATAGATTTGGACCACTTAAAGGATAACAAATTCTATAACGGCTGTTTCTGCACATTGGAAGATGGAGATAAGTTGGGAGATTTCTTTGACAGATTGCCCTATGGGGTTATCAATAAGAATATCACAGGAATAGGTGCGACATCATTAGAATTAAGAGCCGACAGAAACTCCATCATCGTATTGCCCATAAAGGCTATCGCATATAATAAATACAAAGCCTATACCATAGAAAAGGGAGATGGGAGTTGCATGTATGTAGGCAGTCCAATAGGAGACATCAAATCGGATATTACCCCGAAGAAAATAGATGAGTATCTACGATTGGAGAATGGCAAGCCTAAAAAGTTCCTAGTGGTTGCAGACAGTTTGCCCAAAGTTCTAAGGGCTATTGGAGAGGAGCATTACAACGATTATTTCCTAATGGTTGATGAGGTGGATTCATTGCAGTCGGACAGCACATATAGACCTGCATTGGAGAATGTAATGGACTACTATGCCAAATTCAATCAAACCAATAGGGCGGCTGTATCTGCGACACTCAGGAATTTTACCCATCCTGTCTTATTGGAAGAAACCGTCATTACTACGGCATACAAGAATATGCCTAAGAGAAATATCACATTGAGCCATACTAATAATGAAGATATGGCAACAATCATGACGATACAATCCATCTTAAAGAAAGACAGCAGCAGTAAAATACTGGTTGCCTACAATTCATTGGATGGAATGTTGGTCTGTATAGACTTACTCTTAAAGGAATTGGGAAAAGACTTCGATTCCGGCATAGGTATTCTGTGCGGAGAAATGAGCAAGGACAAGGCTGGGAAATACTATACACATATTAAGGTAGACGGTACATTAAAAGAACAAATAGTATTTATGACATGCGCCTATTTCGTAGGTGTAGATATAAATGAATCACGTCATGTTATCTCTGTTTCCACCTTTAACCAACCCTTTACCCTATTGTCTGCTGAAAAGATGGCTCAGATTGTAGGGCGGTGCAGACAGGGAGCTTTGTCCGAAACCATTATTTATGAAACCAAGTGGGAACAACCTAAAGAGACAAGCCTAGAAGCATACAAGCTAAAACTGCTCAAAAAGGCAGTGGTATTATCCAATGCCATCAAACATTTCAAAAAGGCTCTAGACGAGTATCCCGAATTGGTTGATGCAAGCGACTACATGGAGGGTATAGTTAAGTATGTATCTTCTGAGAAGATAGAAAATGACTATCCTGTTCCTTTATTGAGGTTGAATAAGGATAAGGAGATTGTGCCTGCATATTTCAATATAGATGCCCTGTTGGAACGTTGGGAGCTATACTATAAACTCTTTACTTCAGAACAACAACTGTATGCCCGTCTGAAAGAACAAGGGCATATCATAACCAAACATCCCATATATCACGAATTTACAGAAGAACAGAGAAAAAGCCTTGCTTTGGTCAAAGGTAATAAGGCGGAGGATGTAGACGATCAATTACAGGAGGCTAAACAAAATCTGTTGGCATGGAATATATTGCCATTCGATAAACAGAAAAATGACGTGTTGGATGATTATATCAAGAAAAGCAAAAAACGGGTTAAGAGATACTATGAGGATTTCAAAAAGTTCTGTCCATATTACCGTACCGAATATTTGGCTGATTTGCTGTTGGAACATGCAACAGTAGATGAAAGAGTATATAAACGATTCATAAATTCTTTGGTTTTATGGACGCTTGCAGACAATCATTCTTTTAAAATGCTGTTCTTAGGAGAATTTAAGTATTATTCTATTATCGGAGCTACGGGCAGACAAGCCGGTATAAATGTAACTGCCAAAGAAAAAAGAGATAAGATGAACAAAATATGCAAGAGTTATTTTGTCGGTTATCCCATTGACGAAAATAATGCCGCTTCTTTGTTGCCCTGCATGTTCAAGAATGCACCTACAAAGAAGTGTTTTAGGATTATCGGATTAAATCCTTTAGACATAGAAGAACCTATGAAAAGAATATCAGATGAAGTTAAGCAACAAGAGCTGTTAGATATGCTGATACTCAAATAAAGGTCCATCTGCTCAAAATCCCCTGTTTCTGCCTCTGGAAGCAGGGGATTGTTGTATTGTACATAGTAATATATAACTAAATTTACTGTCTAGAGGCTGCTTTTGAGAGGTATAGACATACCATTCTAGGCACTGTTCATTGTCTATTTCCAGCTCTGAAAATCTGGTTTCTGTAAAATTTTTTAGAAAATTTTTTCTTCATCCGCACTATTTCCATAAGCGTAGCCTACACCAACAAACACCCTCCCCATCCTCTGGAAGTGGGATAGTCCCCTCCATGACAATAATAAGCTACAAAAATGGAAAAGTTACATTTCATCAAAACCCTCTCAATCGAGGATTTCAAAGCCCGGCAGGGTGTGGAGAAAATCGAAGTAAAGCAGAATACCCAAACGGGAAAATGCTTCTTCATCTACGGATTGGAAACAGGCCCGGTTTCTGAAAAGTTCCTTAACGGAGGTATCACAAACCCCGTAATCTCACAAGTATGCTCCTCCGAGACAGGTGAGGTGTTTTTCATGCTTCATCAGAGAAGCAATGGAGGAATACCTGTATTGGCAATTCTGTAAATATGTTATTAAGGTCGGAGAGTATCATTCTCCGACCTTTTCTTTTACATCAAGCCACTCCAAACAGTTGGATTAGTAATAATGTTTGCTATAATACTAGCAGAAATACTTTCTCCCCAAGATCTCACTTTATCAAGGACTTTTAATTTAGCTTTCTCTGGATTAGGCTCTTCTTGAGCTATGGATTTGAGTTCCTTTAGCTGTTTGCCTGTGAGTTCATCCTTTATAGCCTCAAGAAATACATCTATAATCTGTTTCTGCTCTTGGCTTTGAGTTTGATGTTGGTTTACATTTACATGAACAGACTTATCAATACTAGCTGTAGATGATTGATTCTTTTTGGGCAAAGAAGGTATTGCTACACATGATTTTAATATAGCTATAAGTTTATCCATATCCTCAGGATGACATCCATCGTGAGTAAATTTATTACAAGTTTGTTCAAAATGTCTTTTCCTGATTTAACTAGACACTTTTTCTTGTCATTAACTGGATCAGTAGA
>ERZ827168.4647-NODE-4647-length-12356-cov-4.343549_pt1 | contig 12356 bp, 13 predicted proteins | sample MGYA00519868_ERZ827168 | MGnify/ENA primary metagenome ERZ827168 (study PRJEB31778, sample SAMEA3449271) | human gut metagenome | biome: human gut; feature: human-associated habitat; material: faeces | place: United Kingdom | collected 2010/2012 ...
CAAGGACGGCAAGGACAAGCAGCAGGATGATGATGTAGCCGAGGACGGCGGCGAGCAGCTTTTTCATGTGGAACGATACGGTGGCGGGCGTGAGCGACAGCCGTTCGGCCAGCAGCTCGACATAGGATTCCTTTTCATCCAGCGCCCGCAGGATTTTCAGCCGCGTTTCGTCGGCCAGCACCTTGAAAATCGGCAGCGCTTCATTGTTCATATTTCTTTTCCAGCTCCTTCAAAAGATTCTGCGCCCAGGCGATGGTTTCGGCTCTTACGAGGGCGCGGTCGGCTTCGTCAAAGTCCTCGCAGGCCTTCTGGCGCCGCGCTTCCTCATGCAGTGACGCGATCTGCCGGTCGAGTATCTCCGGCTTGCCGTTTTCCCGCGCGCGTCCCAGCGCCTTGAGCATATCGCCCAGCATACTGGCCTGCATCAGATGCACGCTCGTCATGCGCTCGTCGTCCTGCATACGCGCGGCATACGCCCTTTCACGCTCCTGCGCGGCGCGTTCGTCCAGCGCGCGGTCGTAATCCTCCCAAAATGTCATGTGAGATTCCTCCTTCAAAATTCCTATTTGATGATCATCTAAGTAGATTGTATGATCTGATTAGACGTTTGTCAATATGAATTTTGAAAAAAGCGGAAAAAAATTATTCCGGCGCTGATTGAAGGGCGGCGCGCGATGGGGTATAATAGAACGCATGAAATGAAATACGAGCGGGGGAGAACGGCATGAACGAGATACAGAGCGTGCAGAATCCGACGATCAGGCGGCTGAAGGCGCTGAAGGACAAAAAGGCGCGCGAGGAAGCGCATGAGATGCTGGTCGAGGGAGAAAAGCTGATGCGCGAGGCGGCGGAGGAGCGCTGGCCGGCGCTGGTGCACGACTGCTGCAACATGACCAAGTTTGCCCGCGACATCAACCTGCGCGCCAGGGAGGGCGGCTGGTTCGGCGCGACGAGCTACGGCATGGAGTTCCCGCGGCTGCCGTATGAGGCGTTTTTGCCCATCCTGAACGATCCGGAATTCCATTTTCTGAAGGAGGAGCCGCTGCCGGAGGGCTACCGGCCGGGAGACCTGACGTTCTGACGAAGGTTAAGTTTTGAAATTCCTGTTGACCCTGACGCTGCGGAATGCCTTATCCTTACGCCTGCGCGAAGGGAGGATGCGAGCATGAAGACCGTGAAGGAAGTGAGCGAGCTGACCGGCGTCAGCGTTCGCGCGCTGCACCACTACGACGCCATCGGGCTGCTGCGTCCCACGCGGGTGACGGAGGCGGGCTACCGCCTGTATGACGGCGAGGCACTGAAGCGGCTTTGGACGATTCTTCTCTTCCGGGAGCTGGATTTTCCGCTGGCGGCGATCCGGGCGATTCTGGATAACCCGGCGACCGACCGCGAAAACGTGCTGAATGCGCAGATTGAGCTTCTGGAAATGCGCAGAAACCGGCTGGACGGCGTGATCCGTCTGGCGAAAAACGTCAGGGACAGGGGAGGGGAAGCCATGAGCTTTCAGGCATTTGACAGGGAAAAACAGAAGGAGTACGCCCGCCGCGCAAAGGAAACGTGGGGCGGCACCGAGGCTTATCGCGAATTTGAGAAAAAGGACGCGGGCCGCGCGCCGGAGGAAAAGGAAGAAGTGAACGAGGGATTGATGCGCATCTTCCGCGAATTCGGCGGCCTGCTGGCGCTCGACCCGGCTGACGCGCCCGTGCAGGCGCAGGTGAAGGCACTGAAGGACTACATTACGAAGCATTTCTACGACTGTAAGCCGGAAATTCTCGCCGGGCTCGGGCAGATGTACGCCGCGGGCGGCGAGATGACGCAGAATATCGACGCCGCGGGCGGGAAAGGCACCGCCGAGTTTGCAGGAAGAGCCATTGAGATTTTCGTGAAACACTGAAGCAAACCTTCTTCCGTTTCGGTTTTCAAAATGGAAGAAGGTTTCTTATGTTTTGGGGCGAAGGTCTTATGTTATTCTTCATTTTTGCCAATAACATAAGAAAAAACGGAAGATTGATTTACACTTTTAAGGCTCAAGGGGCGAAATGTCTTATGTTATTCAAATAACGTAAGAAAATGTCGGGAAATGTCTTATGTTTTGTCTTTACTTTTTACGGATTCCGTGATACCATAAGAGCGTGGAGGGATGCCGTATGGTTGAAAGGGAGCTTATGGAGCTGATTCAGCAGATACAGACGCGGGGCTGCGAGGAGCAGACGACGGAGGTAAAGTCCGCGCGCGGCGGCTGTCCCGAGAAGCTGTATGATACGATTTCCGCGTTTTCGAACCAGAACAGCGGGGGCGTGTTCGTGTTTGGACTGGATGAAAAGGCGGGCTTCCGGAAGCTGGGCGTTTACGATGCGCAGGATCTTCAGAAAAAGGTCATGGAGTACTGCGAGCAGATGACGCCGATTGTTCGTCCCGTGTTCACGGTGTGCGACGAAGACGGCATGGTCTTCGTGTCGGCCGAAATTCCACCGGTGGATATAGCGGATCGGCCGTGCTTTAAGACGGCAAAGGGCAGGCTTCAGGGTTCTTATATCCGCGTGGGAGACGCGGACAAGCCGATGACGGAGTATGAGGTGTACAGCTATGAAGCGTTCCGGAGGAAGTACCGGGACGATATTCGCGCGGCGGAAGGGGTTTCGATCAAGTCGCTGGATGCGGCGAAGGTGGAAATCTATCTGGCGAAGAAACGCAGCGAACGGCCGAATCTGGCGGTGCTGCCGCTTGAGCAGCAATATGAACTGACAGGCGTTATGCGGGACGGCAGGGTTACGATGATGGCGCTTCTGCTGTTCGGCGTGTATCCGCAGGCATATTATCCGCAATTAAGCATAATCGCCAGCAGCGTCCCCGGCCGGGAAATCGGAACGCTGAATCCCGCGGGGAACCGCTTTCTGGATTCGAAGCGCATAGAGGGCACGCTGACCGACATGCTGGAAGGGGCGCTGGCCTTTGTTCGCACCAATATGCGAACGGCGATTAAAATCAATCCGCAGACCGGGGAGCGGGAGGACGTGCCGCAGTATCCCCTCGTCGCGGTTCGCGAAGCCGTGATGAACGCGCTTGTGCACAGGGACTATAGCTTCCACACGGAGGGAATGCCGATTCAGCTTACCATGTATGAGGATCGAATGGAGATCATCAATCCCGGCGGGCTGTACGGCCGCCTGACGGTGGATCAGCTGGGGCGGACGCAGCCGGACACGAGAAATCCGGCGCTGGTTACAGCGATGGAGACGCTGGGAAAGACGGAGAACCGTTATTCCGGCATTCCGACCATCCGCTATGTCATGAAGGAAGCGGGACTTCCCGCGCCCGTGTTTTCGGACGCGCGCGGAATGTTTAAGGTTGTGCTGTACAATCATGCGGAGGAAGCGCGGACGGGCGATTCGAAAAAGGCGAAAATCGCGGATGAAAAGGGACTGCTCGCATTCTGCCGCACGCCCCGCACGCGGGAGGAAATCATCGAGCATATCGACCTTGCTTCCGGGCAGTACGCGTTCAGGCGGTATCTGGCGCCGCTGCTTCAGGCGGGCGCAATCCGCATGACGAAGCCGGAAGCGCCGCGCAGCCGGGATCAGCGGTATGTGACGGCTGAATAGGAAAAGAAACCCCGCGGCGTGCGATCCGAGGGGAACGCGCGCTGCGGGGAGGGTAAGAAGCGTCTCGGGCGAGATTAGTTATCCGCGCCGGAGGACGTGGTGTATTTGATTTCGCCGGGCATGATCATGCCCTCGGCGCGGGCGTACTGCTCGATGCCTGCGTCGCTGCGGGCGTATTCGAGGTCGCTCTTCAGGGAGAGCACGCGCTCGCTCAGCGCCTGCTTCTGCGCGAGAAGCTCCGCTTCCTGCGCCTTCAGCTGATTGCAGCGGTTGTTCGAAATCAGGTACAGCGGCGCGAAGACGAGCACGAACGCGATAAACAGAACCACCCAGAAGCGCGGCGTGGCGTTCAGGGTATTCTTTACAGAAGGCTTCATAGGCGTAGGCATGGCGGTCATCCTTTCCGGCGGGCGTGAGGGTCGTTCATTTGAGGTTTACCCTTATAAATTCGACCGAAGTCTCTTTTTTCCTGCTTCACTTGCAAAAGAAATGAAATATTTCTTTAAAAACATGCTTTTGCACGAATTTGGAAAGCTGTTTTTGAAGAAAGCTCACAACTGCATCGAGGGCGGGCTGGAGGCCGAAGCGATAGAGCGTTACGCCGCAGGCGGCGCCGAGCAGCGCGTACAGCCGAACGTCCAGCCGGGTGGCGAGAAACAGGAAGCCGCAGGTTTCCAGCAGCGCGCCGACGGCGAAGAGCACGTCGAGCAGCGCCGTCAGCACGCCGCCCGCCATCGTAAGGCGGCGTACGCGCCGCAGCACGTCGTACCACGCGCCGACCAGCGCGCCGCACACGAGCATCGCCAGAAACACATAGGCTTGCCCGTCCGTGTAAAACAGCATGGGTCAGCGGAGGATGCGCCGCAGCGCGCCCTTCTTCGGCTGGCGTTCGTCGTAAACGATCGAATCGACCTTGCCCGTGGCCACCAGCCGCCCGTCCTCAAGGTTCAGCGATTCCACGTGAAGTCCCTGCCCGGTGACGGTGATCGTTCCGCCGGATGTCGCCGCGACGATCGTCTGCTCGCTGAACAGATCCACATCCGAAACGCCCGTCAGAACGGCTCTTGCCCGGTTTTCCAGCGTCAGTCCGTGCGGACGAACCTCCGCCGTTGTCGTCGCGTCCTTCATAAAACATCCCTCCCCGCCAAAGGATATTCAAAGGAATGATGTTTATTCCAAACATGTGGACGGGGGAGCAAGCTCCCCCGCCACTGCCACCCCCTTGGGAAGCGGATACGATTTCCTGCGGAAATCGTTTTGATTGGAAGTTCGAGAGGGCTGCGACCCTCTCGCGCTCTCCCGGGGGGTGGCGGGGATGATGGTTTCTGGTGGGGCGGTTTTTAGTAGGTATCCACGCAGCGCGTGGTGACGGGGAAGGCGAAGGTGGAGGATGGGGCGAGGGAGAGGATTTGTTCTTTATAGGGGAAGTCGTGCGCCGCGTCGAAGCGGTCGTCGATGCCGTACCACGGTTCGATGCAGACATATTTTGCGCCGGGCTTCGCCCAGACGCCCAGGCAGGGTGCGCCGCCGAAGTCTACGTGCACGCCGCGGGTGTTTTTACGCGCGAGTGTTGCGCCGCGGGAGCGCAGGCCGGAGAAGATCAGTGCGTCGTGCGCGAAGGTATCCGGCAGGATCTCGATTTCGCGGCTTTCGCGGAATACGGGAATTGTTTTTTCGGCGCGAAGCGCGTTTGCGTCCAGCCGGAACGCGTCCGCGGTCTCGGGTTCGTCCAGAATCAGGCGGTCGCCCATTTCGCACTGGAAGCCGGGATGCGCGCCGATGGAGAAGTACATGGTCTCATCTGAGCGGTTCGTGACGCGGAATTCCATGCGGAAGCCGTCCGCGAGCAGCGTATAGGTGGCACGCAGCTCGAAGGCGAAGGGGAAGGCTTCGCGCGTGGCATCGTCGTCGGTGAGGAGCAGGGTGAAGCTGTCCTCGGTCTGGGTTTCGAGCGCGAAGCGCATGCGCTTGGCGAAGCCGTGCTTGCGCAGGGTGTAGCTGCGGCCGTTCAGGACGTAGGTGTCGTCGCGCAGGCGGCCGACGATGGGGAACAGAAGCGGCGACTGGCCGTTCCACACATTCCGATCCTGCCAGATGTATTCATAGGGCTGAGCCGTGCGGACTTCCTGAAAGCTGGTCAGCTCCGCGCCCATGTCTGACGCGCTCAGTCGAAAGCGCTCGTTTTGCAGCGAATAAATCACGTGAGTTCCTCCCATGCCATTTTTTCGTATGATACCCGTTTTTGCCGCGTTTGTCAATGAAGGATGCCGCGCGTTCAAAACGACGGGTACGATTTTCAACCGGCAGAAATGACAAAAGCCCCGCCGAAGCGGGGCGAGGAATCATCCTCGGAAGCGAATAATCGCCGTTACTATCCAGCACACAACTGCAATAGCAGCAAGGCATACTGCGACGGTTATCAACGTGTTCCCTGTATAATATAATTTCATAATATAGTCGAACCGTTCTGCTGGTAATGAATCTATATTTGCCTTTTGTCTCTGCATATGCAGTCCCACAACGAAAAGCAATACTGTTACAAAACTTACTACAATCGATACCCTCGTCATTATTGTTTTCATATAATCCTCATTTTGTCGGCTTGCCCCATGCGTCGTACTCGTATTCTACTACAAGCGTGCCCGCATTGTCAAACAGCCCGATGACGGCTCCCGGCAAATTGGATGCCGTGCGCTTCAAACGACGGATGCCCGGCCTGCGCGGCGGGGCATCCGTGTTTCGGAAGTCGGCTATTCGTCCAGATATTCAGCGGCGGTGCGGATGTCTTCCAGAATCTCCGCCTTCCATTCGGGGTTTTCGACGCGCTGAACGCGCCGACGGAGACAGGCAAGGAAATCCGCGCTGCGGGTTTTATCCATAATGTCCTCGAAGACCTCGCCCAGCCAGTAGAATTCTTCATCGCTGCAATCGGCGTCGATGAATTCGATGGCGGTTTTCAAATCGTCCGTTATCGCGGCAACCTCTTTTTCCCACCACGGGTCGGGATAATAGTAAGCGGCGGACTCACGGCGGCGATTGAGGATCGCGGCATGCAGATTCTGAAATTTCTCCATTGATTGGATCGCCTTTCTGTTCAGAGAAGTTTGCAGGTATTATATGTTCTTATAAGCGGAACGTCAAGAGGAGAATCTCCTGTAATATGGCAGCACCGCGCGATTCGGGGGAATCGTGCGGTGCCGGGTGGGAGCTATCTGTCTTCTCGGAAGTAGGGGAGGCCGAGGCTCTGGGGGGGCTGGTCTTCGCGTTTTTTGCGGATGCTGGTGAAGATCAGCACGAGGATTGTGAACAGGTAGGGCAGCATTTTCAGGAGGGGCTTGGTGGCCATGGTGACGGTAATCCAGCTGAGGTTGGAGATATAGCTGCTGCAGCTGAACAGGAAACCGAACACCGTGGAGCCGATGATGGTTCGGTGCGGCCGCCACAGCGCGAAGATGACGAGGGCGACGGAGAGCCAGCCCAGACCCTCAAGGCTCTTATAGGCCTCGGTGGAGGCCATGTAGTCGATGATGTAGTAGAAGCCGCCGAGGCCGGCGATGCCGCAGCCGATGCAGGACGCGCAATACTTATAGCGGCTGACGTTCACGCCCATCGCGTCCGCGGTGGCGGGGCTTTCGCCCACCGCGCGCAGGTGCAGGCCGACCTTCGTGCGGAAGAGCACATAGGAAGCGGCGAGGGCGATGATCACGGCGAGGAAGAACATCACGCCGAGGTACTGAAGCGCGTCGGTTCGTCCCGCGAACGGCCAGCGGTACAGCTGCTTCGGGCCGACGAGGTACACGGTATCGTCCATCTTGGCCATGATGACCTTCATAAGACCCACGCCGAACGTGGTCATGGCAAGGCCGGTCACGTTCTGGTTGGCGCGCAGCGAAACCGTCAGGAAGCTGTAGATCAGGCCCATCAGCAGACCCATGACGAACGAGCCCAGAATGCCCAGCAGGACGATCAGGAAGCCGGGAAGCGAGGATTTGCCGATCAGGTTCAGCACCAGACAGCCGCCCGCGCCGCCCATGCACATCACGCCGGGAATGCCGAGGTTCAGCTGGCCGGCCTTTTCCGAAAGGATTTCGCCGGTGGAGCCGTACATGAAGGTCGCGCCAAAGGCGAGGGAATCGATCAGGAAGTTCACCCAGATGCTCATTTGATGTCCTCCTTCCGAACGGCGCGCGCTCTGCGCCGCAGCTTCACCTTATAATTGATGAAGAATTCGGAGCCGATGATGAAGAACAGGATGATGCCCACGATCACGTCCGGGAAGGCACCGCTGACGTTGAAGTCCTGCGAAATCTGCGCCGCGCCCTGGTTCAGCAGCGTGATCAGCCCGGAGGTCAGCAGCATGGACAGCGGATTGAAGTGCGCGAGCCACGAAACCATGATCGCGGTGAAGCCTTGCCCGCCGACGGATTCGGTGGTGATGCTCTGGTCGAGACCCGCCGCGATCAGATAGCCGGTCAGGCCGCACAGAAGGCCGCTGACGATCATCGTGCGGATGATGATCTTTTTCACGTTCATGCCGCTGTACTGGGCGGTGCGGACGCTCGTGCCGACGACGGAGATTTCATAGCCGTGCTTGCTGTAGTTCAGGTATACGAAGGTGGCGATGGTCAGGACGAACGCGACGACGATGATCAGGAAATAGTCGTGCACCACGGAGGGGAGCCTGCCGAAGGGCAGCTTGCCCAGCGAGGAGGAGCCGCTCGGAACCCACACCACCAGAAAATAGCTGACCACGTTGGCGGCGACGTAGTTCATCATCAGGGTGAACAGCGTCTCGTTGGTGTTCCACTTCGCCTTGAAAATGGCGGGAAGCAGCGCCCAGAGCGCGCCGCAGAGCAGCGCGGCGGCGAGCATCAGCACGAGCAGAAGCGCCGCGGGCACCTTGCCGCCCAGATAGAACGCCACGGCAATCGCGCCCCACACGCCCATCAGCGTCTGGCCTTCCGCGCCGGTGTTCCAGAACTGCATGCGGAACGCCGGGGTGACCGCCAGCGAGATGCACTGCAGAACGGCCATGTTCTTAAAGAACTTCCACATCTTGCGGGAGGTGCTGAAGGAGCCCTTCACGAGGAAGCTGTGGTAGAAATCGAAAATCGTCTTTTTGCCGGAGCGCAGCTTATCGCTGAGAATGTACGCGACGAGCCCGCACACCACGAGCCCCAGCACAATCGCGGCCAGCCGAATCAGCCACGATTTCACGATCGATATGCTTTCGCGCTTGGAAAGATGAATCAGCGGCTCGTTTGCGGTCGCATTCTTCTTTTCGTTCATCACGCATTCTCCTTTGCCGTGTCGTCCGTCTTTGTCATCAGAAGGCCGATTTCCTCCTTCGTCGCCGTGCGCGCGTCCACAATTCCGGTTACCGCGCCGGAATTGATGACCATGATGCGGTCGCACAGCTCGAGCAGCACATCCAGATCCTCGCCGACGAAAATGACGGCCACGCCGTTTTTCTTCTGCCGGTTCAGCAGGTTGTAGATAATGTAGGAGGAATTGATGTCCAGTCCGCGCACGGGGTAGGCCGCCATCAGCAGCTTGGGCGTGAACGCGATTTCGCGCCCCAGCAGCACCTTCTGAATGTTGCCGCCCGAAAGCCGGCGCACGGGAACGTTCACGCCGGGGGTGATGACCTCCAGCTCCCGGATGATTTCCTCCGCCTGCCTGCGGGGCTTCTTTCGGTCGACGAAGCCGGCGTGTCCCTTGCGGTAGCTGCGCAGCATCATGTTGTCCGTGATGCCCATGCCGCCCACAAGCCCCATGCCCAGTCGATCCTCCGGCACGAAGGAAAGGTGAATGCCCAGCGAACGAATCTGAAGCGGCGTTTTATCGCGGAGCGACAGCACCTCGTCCTCGCGGAACAGCACGTCTCCGTGGTTCACGCGCCGGCGAATCTCCGCGCGCGTCATGCCCTTGAAGGAAACGGGCTTGCCCTCGCCGTCGTGGAACGCGTTTTTGTCCGCCAGCTCGACGACGCGCTTCAGGGATTTGTGATAGAAGGTCACCGGGCGATCCTTCTTGGGATTGATAAACTCGATTTCGCCGCTCTCCACCGGCTGCAAACCGGCAATGGCCTCGAGCAGCTCCTTCTGACCGCTGCCCGCGATGCCCGCGATGCCGAAGATTTCGCCGCCGTTTACCGTGAAGCTCACGTCCCGAACGGCGCTGCGGCCGTCCTCGCTTTTGGTCGTGAGGCCTCGGACGAGCAGGCGCGGGGAGGCGTTCACGGGCGCGTTGCGCTCGATGTTCAGGCTGACCTTTTTGCCGACCATCATTTCGGTCAGCTCGCTCTCGCTGGTCTGGGCGGTTTCCACCGTGCCCACGCGCTCGCCCTTGCGCAGAATCGCCACGCGGTCGGAAACGGAGAGCACCTCGTGCAGCTTATGCGTGATGATGATGATGGACTTGCCGTCCGCCTTCATTCTTCGAAGCACGTCGAACAGGCGCGTGATTTCCTGCGGAGTGAGCACCGCCGTGGGCTCGTCCAGAATCAGAATATCCGCGCCGCGGTAGAGCATTTTGATGATTTCGACCGTCTGCTTTTCGGATACGGACATATCGTAAATTCGCTTCTGCGGCTCGATATGGAAGCCGTACTTTTCGGCGATTTCCGCCACCTGCTCGTTGACCTTCTTCAGGTTGTAGCGTCCCTCTTCCTTCAGGCCGAGCACGACGTTCTCCGAAGCCGTAAACAGGTCCACCAGCTTGAAATGCTGATGAACCATGCCGATTTTCAGCGCGTACGCGTCCTTGGGGGAGCGGATGACGACCTCGCGGCCGTCCACAAAAATCTGCCCCTCGTCGGGATAGTAAATTCCGGCGAGCATATTCATCAGGGTCGTCTTGCCGCAGCCGTTTTCGCCCAGAACGGCGAGAATTTCTCCCTGATACACATCCAGGTCCACCGAATTGTTCGCGACGACACTGCCGAATCTCTTGGTAATGCCCCGCATGCTCACAGCGATCTTCTTCTGCACGGTTTGCCCTCCGCTTGATTCAGACTGAATATAGCGCCCTCAAGAAACCACCCGCTTACGGACAGCGATTTCCAGAGGTCGCCATACTGAAAACGGCAGTCTGCTCCCTTTGCGGGGAGCAGACTCCGTACGGTCTCTTACGTTGGAACGATTAGAACTTGCTGTTGACCAGCTCGATGCCGTCCAGCTGAATGTCGAAGTACGGCGCGGAACGGAACTCGCTCTCGTGGAAGTAGCCGTCCAGAACCACTTCGGTGTCCGGCGTGAAGGCTTCGTCGGTGTCGACGTCGGCCACGTAGGACTCGATCTTCGCGCCGCCCTTGAGCATGAAGTTGTCGGCGGCGGTGTTGAAGACCTTGATTTCGCCATTCTCCAGCGCGGTCTTGGCGGCTTCGATGGCTTCGACGGTGCCCGCGGCGGCAGCCTTGGTGTTGATGTCGGTCAGCACGACGGAGCCGGTGGCGATGGTGCCGGTCCAGTCGGTGGCGATGGCTTCACCGGCGGCCTGCTGGTTCACAATGTACTCGAAGTAGGGAGCCCAGTTGATGCGGGAGGAAACGATGAAGGTGTTGGGGCAGCTTTCGATGGTGGAGCCGTTGTAGGAAACGTTGGGGATGCCGGCGTTTTCACAGGCCGTGGGGGCGCCCATGGAGTCGGCGTGCTGGGAGATCAGGTCGCAGCCGGCGTTGATCAGCGCCTCGGCGGCGGTCTTCTCTTCCTTCTCGTCGTACCAGGAACCGGTGAACTGAACCTTCATCTGAACGTCGGGGCAGACGGACTTCGCGCCCAGGTAGAAGCTGGTGTAGCCGGAGATAACCTCGGCATAGGTGAAGGCGCCGACGTAGCCCATCATGGGAACCTCGCCCTTCAGCTGGCCGTTCTGCTTCAGCTCGTTGAGCTTCATGCCGGCGGCGATACCGGCCAGATAGCGGCCTTCATAGATGGCGGCGAAAGCGTTGTGGAAGTTCGCGAGCTTCTCGGTGTGCGCCATGGTGCCGGTGGCGTGGCAGAACTCTACGTCCGGGCACTCCTTGGCAGCCTGCAGCATGAAGGTCTCGTGGCCGAAGCTGTCGGCAAAGATGATGGTGCAGCCTTCGTCTACCAGATCCAGCGCGGCCTCATAGCACTCGTTGGACTCGGGGATGTTGCGCTTGATAATCAGCTGATCTTCGGTCAGTCCCAGAGATTCGACGGCTTCATAAACGCCGTTGATGAAGTTCAGGTCGTAGGTGGAATCTTCGTCGTGAAGAAGGATGACGCCCAGCTTGACGTTGGAAACGTCCGCGCTCGCCGCGCAGGCAAAAACGCTCAGGCACAGAACCAGGGCCAGAACCACCGCAAAGATCTTTTTCATGGAACTTCTCCTCCGTGTTTTGATTGCTTCCGGGAACGTCTTTCATGATACAGGGCGAAGGTTAATATTGCAAAGCACCTGACGTAAAAAATACGAACATTATTCCGCGAAAACACATTTTCGTTCCTGTTTTTCGCGCGGCGGCGCGGAACGCCCGATTATCCAGGGCAGATTGTGCGGGAAATTGGAGCGGAGCTTGAGGGGGAGTCCGCCTGCATATATAATAGAAGAGTCCCGGGAGCCGGTCAGGACAGACGAATGGCGGAGGAGCGAGCTCCTCCGCCATGGGGGTTATGCCGATCAGGCCTTGCCGGCGCAGCCGAGAACGTCGACGAGCTTATGCTTGACGAGCTCCTTGATGTTGGCGCGGGCGGGCTTGAGGTACTGGCGCGGGTCGAAGTGAGAGGG
>ERZ827168.4649-NODE-4649-length-12347-cov-3.817768_pt1 | contig 12347 bp, 10 predicted proteins | sample MGYA00519868_ERZ827168 | MGnify/ENA primary metagenome ERZ827168 (study PRJEB31778, sample SAMEA3449271) | human gut metagenome | biome: human gut; feature: human-associated habitat; material: faeces | place: United Kingdom | collected 2010/2012 ...
GTAGGACTCGATCATCTTCTTGACCATCTGGCCGCCCACGGAACCGGCCTCGCGGCTGGTCAGGTCGCCGTTGTAGCCCTGCTTCAGATTGACGCCCATCTCAGCGGCGGCTTCCATCTTAAACTTATCCATAGCAGCGCGGGCCTCGGGAACGTTGATCTTGTTGGTGTTCTTACTGGACATAACAGTTTCTCCTTTTCAATCTCTTACATGTGTGGGTCACTTGGGTATCGCAAGCATAGTTTGACACGAAAAGGATCGGCTATGCGGAAATAAAAACGGTAAAATCTGTGTTTTTCTCAATTTTCGCCAGTATTATGCCCGGCACCGTTATTTAAAAGGATCTGGACCGCATTTTTATCGCAGGCCGGCAAACGGTATCTTCCGGTTCGTTTTGTCATTGCTTTCGTAAAAAATCACGGGGACTGCTTTTTAAGCAGTCCCCGTGTTGGGTTATTCAGCAGTATTTGCCATCGAGGCGATATAGTCCTCGTAGGTGCCAAGGCGGTCGGTCAGCTTGCCGTCCTCCAGCACCATAATGCGGTTGGCGATGGTCTGCACGAACTCGTGGTCATGGCTGGAAAACAGCACCACGCCCTTGAAGTCCATTAGGCCGTTGTTGACGGCGGTGATGGATTCCAGATCCAGATGGTTGGTGGGCTGATCCAGCACCAGCACGTTAGAACCGTAGAGCATCATGCGGGAGAGCATACACCGGACCTTCTCACCGCCGGAGAGGACCTTCACCGGCTTGAACACATCGTCGCCGGAAAACAGCATCCGGCCCAGGAAGGCCCGCTTGAAGGACTCGGTGTTGGCCTCCGGGATCTTGGGGGTGAACTGGGCCAGCCAATCCACCAGATTCAAATCGCAGTCGTTGAAGAAAGCGGAGTTATCCAGCGGGAAATAGCTGGTGGTAATGGTGGTGCCCCACTTGTAGGTGCCCTCGTCCGGCTCCATCTCGCCCATGACGATCTTGAACAGGGTGGTCTTGGCGATCTCATCCTCGCCTACAAAGGCGATCTTATCTCCCTTGTTCACCCGGAAGGACACGTTATCCAGCACCTTGCGGCCGTCCAGCGTCTTGGAGATGCCCTCCACCGCCAGGATCTCCTTGCCGCACTCCCGCTCCATGGTAAAGCCCACGAAGGGATACCGCCGGGAGGAGGCGGGCATTTCCTCTACCGTCAGCTTGTCCAGCAGCTTACGGCGGGCCGTGGCCTGCTTGCTTTTGGACTTGTTGGCGGAGAAGCGCTGGATGAACAGCTGCAATTCCTTGATCTTTTCCTCGTTTTTCCGGTTCTGGTCCTTCATCATCCGCTGGACCATCTGGCTGGACTCGTACCAGAACTCATAGTTGCCCACATACATCTTGATATGGCCGTAGTCCACGTCCACGATGTTGGTGCAGACGGTGTTCAGGAAGTGACGGTCATGGCTCACCACAAGGATCAGGCTCTCGCAATCCATCAGGAAATCCTCCAGCCACTCGATGGCCTGAATGTCCAGATGGTTGGTAGGCTCGTCCAGCAGGATGATGTCCGGCTTGCCGAACAGCGCCTGAGCCAGCAGCACCTTCACCTTTTCCTTGGCGGTCAGGCTGGACATTTCGCTGTACAGAATATCGTTGGAGAGGCCAAGGCCCTGAATGAGCCGGGACACGTCGGATTCGGCCTCCCAGCCGCCCATTTCGGCAAATTCGGCCTCCAGCTCGCTGGCCTTCACGCCGTCCTCGTCGGTGAAGTCCTCCTTTTCATAGAGGGCGTCCTTCTCCTTCATCACGTCGTAGAGCCGCTGGTTGCCCATCATCACCGTGTCCAGCACGGTGTAGGCGTCATACTGGAAGTGGTCCTGCTTCAGAATGGACATCCGCTCTTCCTTGGGGATGATGACCTCGCCGGTGGTGGGCTCCAGATCCCCGGAGAGGATGCGGAGGAAGGTGGACTTGCCGGCGCCGTTGGCGCCGATGATGCCGTAGCAGTTGCCGGGAACGAACTTCAGCTCCACGTCCTTGAACAGGGTCTGGCCACTGAAGTTCATGCTTACATTGTTGACTGTGATCATGTCGGTATCCTTTCATCACGGAGTCCGCGGTTTTCCCGCAGGCTCCTTTTATTATCCGTCATAGCCGGACAGCGGTCCGGACGGCAGACAGTTCCCCGCCGCCGCATAAAAAAGCGACGGCCAAACGGTCGTCACAGAACATTGTGCTGCCCAAAACTGGTACTATTATGTTGCTTTTTCTCTCTTTTGTCAAGTATTCTTCTGCATTTGTACAGAAACATACGGACATTTTCTTTTTCATGCCGCTCTCCCGGCGTTTTTTCCTTGAAAGCCCCTTGACAATTTGGTTTACACATTGTAGACTGCAAGTAGAAGGTCTACATGTAGTAAACCTCGGAGGTGAACCTATGAGCGATTTGAAAATGGGGCCGGTGGAGACCCGGTTCGCGGAGATCATCTGGGACAGGGAGCCGGTGGGCTCCACGGAGTTGGTCCGACTGGCGGAGGAGGCCCTTGGTTGGAAAAAGTCCACCACCTACACCGTTCTGAAACGGCTGTGTGACCGGGGCATCTTCCAAAACGAGGGCGGCACCGTCACCAGCCGGCTGTCCCGGGCGGACTATGACACCGCCCAGAGCCAGCAATTCGTGGAGGAAAGCTTTTCCGGGTCCCTGCCCGCGTTTATCACGGCGTTTACCCGGCGAAAAAAGCTGACAGAGGACGAAATTGCGGAGCTGCAAAAGCTGATCGATCAGAACAGGAGGTAGCGTATGGGCGAGTTTGTAATGCACCGGCTGTTTCCCATCGTCTGTAATATGAGCCTCACCGCCAGCGTGGTGATTCTGGCGGTACTGGCAGTCCGCCTGCTGCTGTGGCGGGCCCCCAAGGTCTTTTCCTATGCCCTGTGGGCGGTGGTGCTGTTCCGGCTGCTGTGTCCGGTGTCCGTCACCTCCGCCGTGTCCCTGCTGGGGGCGCTGGGCGCTCCGGCGCAGGAGCGAAGTGCCGTTACCAGCGTGGTGGAGTATGTCCCGGCGGACATCGTCCGCAATATGGCCCCCGCGGTGACACCTTTACCTCAGGAGCCGTTCCCGGCGGAACCCGGCGAGAACATCGTCAGCACCGCCCCCAGCGTGACTCAGCCTGCCGTTGCCCCAGCCTCACCCCTCAGCGGCCCGGTGGCGGTTCTGACCCTGACGTGGCTGACGGGCATGGCCCTGCTGCTCCTTTACAGCGTAGTCTCCCTGCTGCGGCTCCGCCGCCGTCTGGTGGGAGCCTTGCGATTGGAGGACAACATCTATCTGGCGGACTACATCCCCTCCCCCTTCGTCATGGGCCTGTTCCGGCCCAAGATCTACCTGCCCTCCACCCTGACGGAAACGGAGCGGGGCTACATCCTGCGGCATGAGCAGTATCACCTCCGCCGCCGGGATCATGTGGTGAAGCTCCTGTCATTTCTGGCCCTGTGCGTCCACTGGTTCAACCCGCTGGTGTGGGCGGCGTTCATTTTGGCGGGGAAGGACATGGAGATGAGCTGCGACGAGGCCGTGGTAAGGGAACTGGGCGAGGACATCCGGGCGGACTACTCCGCCTCCCTTCTGAGCCTTGCCACCGGCCGCCGCATCGTGGCGGGGATGCCCCTTGCCTTCGGCGAGGGCGACACCGGCGGACGCATCCGGAACCTGCTGAACTGGAAACGGCCCCAGCCGTGGATCATCGCCGTGTGCGCCGTGATCTGCGTGGGATTGATCGCCCTCTGCGCCGCCAATCCCAAGGGGAGTGGCACCCCAACGGAAGATCCCCCGGCGGACCGGACGGAAACCGGCCAGTGGGCCAGCGTGGAGGCCTACGTCCAGCATGTGATGCTGTCTCAGACGGAGGCCCGGTATTACGCGGAAAACGCCGACGGCACTGTCAGCGGCCAGCCCCATACCGCCGCGGTGACGGATCGAAAGCTGGAATATCTGACGAAGGGCGGTGAGCTGGCCGGACTGGCCCTCGACGGCGTGTTGGAGGAATGGGAGTATTACTATCTGGTAAAGCTGGATGTGGACACGGCTTCGGTGGCGCTGGTGGGCGGACAGTATTATGACGACGAGGAATACTTCTCGTTAGATGATCGTCATGTAATAGTGGCCCTGCGGCACGATGACGGCAGCTATGACATCCTCTGCGATGACCCCATCAATGACGGCGGCGATTTCTTCGGCTATCACAACACCATAGAGGAGGCCATTTATGACTGGTATGTGACGGATCAAAATTTGGATCTGCCGCTGTATGTGGAGGACTGGATCGACCAGATCAACTACAACAACCCCAATGACAAGCCCGGCAACTATCCCGTCCACCGCTACGATGTGGACGGCGGTTACCTCTATATCCCCGGCAGCGCATGGATCATGGCGGATGTCACGGCCCATCGCAGTCACGGTCACTGGGAATGGTATTCCGGCTATGATACCGGCTCCATCCTTACGGTAGACCGGTTCACCCAGACCTTGGAGGACGAATATATTACTTCCCGGAAGCAGGGCTTCGAGCCGCTGGACGATACCAAGCAGATCTGGAAACGGCGGCAGGGCGGCATAAACGAGCGGTACTACTTCTACCCCGCCGCCGATGGGAACGGCTGCTGGCGGATCTGGACTTTGTGGACGGATCTGGGCATCAGCGACTATCCCTACATTTTCATCGAGCCTCAGGTGATGTATCTCATGGCGGAGAGCTTCACGCCGACGGAGAGCCTTCCCGCCGCCGGCGCGTCCACCCGGACTACGATGACCTCCACCTACCGGGCGGAGGTGGACGGGCGCGCCGCGGATCTTACGGTCTCCTACACGGTGGAGCAGAAAAACGGCGAGCCGCGACTCTGTTCTCTGGACAGTGCCCGGGCCAGAAACGTTCACGGCTGGGAGCAGGTGCATCTGGCAGCCACGGTGGAGCAGCATCAGTCGCTGTTCGGTTCGGGCCTATATCAGTACCTCGTTCCAGTATCCTACGAGGCCGACCGGGGCAGCGGCTGGGAAACCTTTCAGGCCGTGGTGGAGATCTCGCTGACAGGGCAGTACAGTCCCCGGCACACCCTGACGCAAGAGGAGCTGGCCGCCTACAACGCCGTTATGGACCCTGCGGTTCGGGATGAGAGCGGTGACATTGTGGACTTTCACATCCAGCCCTTCAGTTACTTCTTTTCCTCCTATTATAAAAATGTCAGGAACCTGAATTTTGAGGAATTTATCCGTTATTTCCCGGACAGCGGCCAGGCGACCGAGGCGGAATTTGAGGCGTTGAAAAAGCTGGATGACTGGCCGTTCAAGCAGGTGGCGCGCATGGAGGATATGCCGGTACCCATCCACCGGCACACGGTTTCCAGCATCAACGAGGTGCTGACCCGCTGGGGCGGCATCACCACGAGCAATCTGGACACCTCCGGCGTCTGCTATCTGGAGGAATATGACGCTTACTATACATATACCTCAGATTTCAATATGTTCTATTTTATAGCGGAATCCGGCGAACAGGTCGGAAACTACGTTTATCTGCGTAAATCTGTTGAAAACGGAAATATTGCAGTCCTGACCCTGCGCCTGATGCCGGGAACGGACGAATGGCAAATTGTGTCCCACTGGCGCTCGGGCAGTTGAACCGCATAAAAAGTCAGGCGTTGGAAAGCCAACGCCTGGCTTCAGCGTGTCGAAAAAGTCTTTTCTCCCCGCTGAGCCAGTTTTCAGAACTTTATAAAAGTTCTGAAAACTAAGGATTTCAATGGCGCAGGACACCCTTCTTGGGTTTCCCGCGCACACCCTTCCTTTCCGTTGCGGAGAATCTACCTCTTTATCGACAGCCTCAAGTCAGGCGTTGGAAAACCAACGCCTGACTTTTACTATGTTTGCTATGTTCCTTTTTATTCGTCAGTCCTTTCGGTACTCCGGCTTCCAGAGCAGTTCCTCAAAGCTCTTGATATACACGTCGCAGAAGGAGCGCATTTCCTTCTCGTCCCCGGCGAAAAAGCTGTCATAGACCCCTACCACCCGCATTTTGGCGCTGCGGGCGCCCTTGCAGGCGGCAAGGCTGTCGTCAAACAGGGTACAGGTTTCCGGCTCCACGCCGTACCGCTCCGCCACCCCTAACCACAGGCGCTTGTCCTTTTTCTCAATACCCAACTCCTGAGCAAAGGTAACGGATTCGAAGTACTTCATCAGATCCAGCTTTTCCATCGCGGTGCGGCAGTGCACCGGCACGCTGGAGGTCACCAACGCCATCCGCCGGTTCTCCGCCTTGCACTGCTTTAAAAACGCCCGGACGCCGGGCTTCACCGTCACATGGGCGTAGGCGTCCTTGGCCAGCTCCATCCACTCCGCCATGATGTCTTCCTCGCTGTCGGGCAGATTGCAGAACTCCTTGGTGAACTTAGCCGCCAAGGGGAAAATGGTGTGGGCCACCCCCTCGTAATAGGCTTTTGTGTAGGGCAGACCCCTCCGGGCCAGAAATTCCCTGTCCACGTCCTTCCAGACATCGTTGGAATCAATGAGGGTGCCGTCCATATCAAATAAATACATATCAGTTCTCCTTTTCCAGCCAGAATCGCCACGGGAAGTCCTTGGCCTCCTCCGCATAGTCCACGCCGATCCGTGGGCCGGCGCAGATGTGCTCCGGTCCGGTCACCGGGTCCGTCAGCCCCACATCCGCCATGGAATCGCAGAGAAACAAAACGTCCCCCTCCAGATCCAGCTTATTCTGGGCCGTGGTGAGGTCCAGCGCCTTACAGACCTTGCCGGGACCGTTGAGAAAGTTTTTCCGCCGGTAGGCGTTCATGGGCGCATCCCCGAACCGCAGGTGCTTCATGGTCTCCGCCCCCGCCGCCGGTTCCAGTCCCCGCAGCAGCACGGCAGAAGGTTCTCCCTCCGGCTCCGTGACGAAGTTCAGACAGTGGTACATCCCGTAGATGAAATAGATGTAGGCATGGCCCGGAGCCATGAACAGCGTTTCCGTCCGGGGCGTATGGCGGTAGTTATAGGCGTGGCAGGCCTTGTCGCACCGGCCCACGTAGGCCTCCGTTTCCGTAATGCGGCCCGCCAGCAGCTCGCCGTTCCGGTTCCGCACCAGATACTTTCCCAGCAGCGCCTGCGCGATGGCAACGGTGTCGCCGTTGAAGAAATCATGGGTCAGCTTCGCCATAGGGCCTCCTTTATCAAATATGCAGAATTTCGCAGAAAAGCAGTAAAAATCCACAAAAACAGCCGCGTTTCCAGAACTTCCTTTGCGGCCTTCGGAGAAGTCGGCCAGCCCCTCTTGCGGCGGCGGCAGTTTTCCACTATAATCGCTACATTCGCGGTCTCTGTGCCAACCTTCGCGCAGGGCTGATTCGATGCGTTGATCCACGCTACCTACCGTCCAAAACCGGCGGGAGAAATTTTTATCATCATACCACATCCGGTGGGGAGGAGCAAGTATATGAAGCAGGGTTCTCTGCGTTCGTCCGCCTATGCGGTTCTGACGGCTTTCATCTGGGGCACCGCCTTTGTAGCCCAGAGCGTGGGCGCGGAACATGTCCCGCCGCTGGCCTTTAATGCCGCCCGGTCGGTGATCGCCTTTGTGTTTTTGCTGGTGCTGTGCGCCGTCATGCGGGCCGGCCGCCGCCGGAAGGGGCAGGCTGTCTCCGTCACCCGCTCCCGGAAGGATCTGCTGCTGGGCGGCTTCTGGTGCGGCCTGACGCTGGGCCTGGCCTCCTTCCTTCAGCAAAAGGGTCTGGACACCACCTCCCCCGGCAAGGCGGGCTTCATCACCGCCCTTTACATCGTGCTGGTGCCCATTTTCGGCATTTTCCTGAAAAAGCGGGTGCCCAAGGCGGTGTGGGTCAGTGTGCTGCTGGCGGTGACGGGACTGTACTGCCTGTGCATCACGGAGAGCTTTACCATCGCCCCCGGCGACCTCTGCGTGATGCTGTGCGCCTTTGTGTTTACAGCACAGATCCTTCTGGTGGATCACTTTGTCACCGTGGTGGACGGCGTGGAGCTGTCCTGCTGTCAGTTCTTCTTTGTCACGGCGTTTTCCCTGATGGGCTCCCTGCTTTTCGAGCATCCCACCTGGGTGGGCCTGACCATGGCGGCGGGCGCCATTCTGTATGCGGGTCTCCTTTCCAGCGGCGTGGGCTATACACTGCAAATTCTGGCTCAGAAAGGCTCCAACCCCACGGTGATCTCTCTGCTGCTGAGTCTGGAATCCGTGTTCGCCACCATTTCCGGTGCGGCGATTTTGGGAGACCGCCTCAGCGGGCGGGAATATTTCGGCTGCGCCCTGATGCTGGCAGCGGTGGTGCTGGCACAGCTGCCGGACAGAAAAAAAGCATAAGCCCTGCGTGTTTTTTCGGAAGCGGAGCCTGTTGGCTCCGCTTTTTTCGTGGACATTCGCAAAGGTATGTGCTATACTTTAGTCTGTATGAGTATGGAATCCATAACTGAGGTGAAAAATATGCGGATCGACGTATTAGGCGTTGGTTTTGATAATCTGACCATGACGGAAGCCGTGTCCCGCGGAGCGGCGCTGCTGGAGGAACCGGGGTGCCACTATGTAGTGACCCCGAACCCGGAGATCGTAGAAGTTTGCCGGGAAAATCCGGCGGCCATGCAGGCGGTCAACGGCGCGGATCTGGTACTGCCAGACGGCATCGGCGTGGTAAAGGGAGCGGCCATGCTGGGCACGCCCCTGAAGGAAAAGACCCCCGGCATCGAATTTGCCGCAGGGCTGATGGAAAAGATGGCCGAGCGCGGGAGATCCCTCTATCTGCTGGGCGCCAAGCCCGGCGTGGCGGACCTGGCGGCGGAACGGCTGCAAAAGCAGTACCCCGGATTGAAGATCGCCGGAACTCATGATGGCTACTTCAAGGAGGACGCCCCTGTGGTGGAAGCCATCCGGGAAAGCGGCGCGGACTGTGTGTTCGTCTGCCTGGGCGCCCCCAAGCAGGAGCTGTGGATGGCGCGGAACGGCCCCGCCACCGGCGCCCATTTGCTGTGCGGCCTCGGCGGAAGTCTGGACGTATTCGCGGGCACCGTGGAGCGTGCGCCGAAATTCTGGTCCGATCACGGCCTGGAATGGTTTTACCGCCTGTGTAAGGAGCCGAAGCGCATCGGCCGGATGATGAAGCTGCCGCTGTTTCTGGTCCATGTGCGGCAGGAGAAGGGAAAACGAAAATGAACGGACGTTTGATCGTATTCGAAGGGACCGACGGTTCCGGAAAAGCCACCCAGTCCCGGCTGCTGTGCGAGCATTTGCAGCGGGAAAGCATCCCCTATAAAAACATCACTTTTCCCCGGTACGGCAAGCCCTCCGCCGCCATGGTGCAGGAGTATCTGGATGGCAATTTAGGCAGGCGCCCCGGCGATGTGAACGCCTACGCAGCGTCGCTGATGTTTTCCATGGATCGCTATGCCTCCTACAAGCAGGACTGGGGCGCTTTCTATGAGGCCGGCGGGCTGGTGATCGCGGACCGCTACACCACGTCCAACGCCGTCCATCAGGCGTCCAAACTGCCGCCGGAGGAACGGACGGTCTTTTTGAACTGGCTCTTTGAGCTGGAATACGGCAAGCTGGGCCTGCCGAAGCCGGATCTGGTGCTCTATCTGGACATGCCCACGGAGATCACGGAAAAGATGATGCGCAGCCGGGAGGCCGCCACCGGCACCCATGCGGATATCCACGAGCAGGACGAGGCTTATCTGAAAAACTGCCGGGAGGCCGCCCGAGAGATCGTGAAGGACTGCGGCTGGACCGTGATCTACTGCGCCAGTGGCAATGCTCCCCGGACCGTGGAGGACATCCACAACGAGGTGTACAAGACCGTCAAAGCGCTGCTGTAAGGCCTGTCCCCCCAGCGGGACGCGGTGCGTCCCCGCCGGTTCAGCAGCAATCGCAGCCGTTGTGGACACAGCCGTTTCCGCAGCTATATCCGCTGCCGCAGCATACCAGTACCACGATCAGAACGAGAATGATCCAGAGCCAGGAGCTGTCATTGTTGTTGCAGCACATACCACTACCCCGCTTTCCGTTTGATAGGTTATCTTATGCCGCTGTCACCGGAAACCGGGCTTGGACCGGACAAAAATCCGGAAATTGTATTCCCCTTCCCTGCCGGGGACCGGGAAAGCAAGGAGGAACCAATGTCTGAATTCAGAAGAGATGATACTGCCAGCTGGGACGCACAGGAGGTCCGGCAGGCGCAGGGGGCGCGGCGTGAAGCGGCGTCTGTCCACCGCAGCAAGAGCCGTCCCCGCAGACGGAGACAGAATCCGCTGGCGGTGCTGGTCGGTTACCTGATCTTTGTCCTGCTGGCTTCCGCTATTCTGGCGGGTGTGGGCTGGATGCTGGGCTCGGATTTCTGCGCCTTCAACCGTGGCGCTCTGCGGGAGACCTCGGTGGAGGTAACGGCGGAGGACAGCGTGTCCACCGTGGCGGATAAGCTCCAGGATGCAGGGCTCATCAAGTACAAGTGGTTTTTCAAGCTCTATGCCGGGATCTCCCATGCCGATAAAAAGATCGGCATCGGCACCTATACACTGAATACGGAAATGGATTACCGGGCGCTGATCCTGGGCATGCACAACTCCTCCGGCAACCTGACGGCGGAGACTGTCACCGTCACCATCCCCGAAGGCTATACCGTGCGGCAGACCATCCGTCTGTTGGCGGAAAAGGGCGTCAATACGGAAGAAAACCTGCTGGAGGCCGCCAGGACCGCCACATACGATTACAGCTTCATCAACAACAATTCCGAAGATCCCAGCCGTCTGGAGGGCTACCTGTTCCCGGACACCTATGAGTTCTACAAGAATCACAACGCCAAGAATGCTCTGGGTAAGCTGATCGATGCCTTCGCTGACCGTATCGACGAGGATGCGTTTGCCTCCTCCAAGGCCAAATCCATGGGTTACAGCATGAAGGATGTGGTCATCATCGCCTCCCTCATTGAAAAGGAGACGGACGGTACGGATCAGCGGGATATCGCCTCCGTCATCTATAACCGTCTGCAAAAGCCCGGCGAGACCGCAGGACTGCTGCAGATCGACGCGTCCCTGCTCTATGGTCTGCCGGATCACACCGGCGCCATCACCAACGCGGACAAGGCGGTCGATACCCCCTACAACCTGTATCTCCATAAGGGACTGCCGCCTACGGCCATTGCCAACCCCGGCAGCGCGGCTCTGAAAGCGGCTATGGATCCCAATGACACGGATTATTATTACTACGCATTGGGCACCGACGGGAAGCACCACTTCTCCAAAACACTGTCTGAGCACAATGCCTTTGTAGGGAGCAGCTCCTATGGTGGATAAACAGAGAAAGCTGCCGGAGCTGCTGGCTCCGGCAGGAGATATGGAACGGCTGAAAATGGCCGTGCTCTACGGCGCGGACGCCGTATATCTGGCGGGCACCGACTTCGGTATGCGGGCCTTCGCCGGAAACTTTGACCCGGACGAGCTGAAGGCAGCGGTGGCCTATGCCCATGCGCACAATGTACGGGTCCACTGCACCATCAACACCATGCCCCGGGGGGATGAGATCGTCCGCCTGCCGGCGCATCTGGAACGGCTGAATGACGCCGGTGTGGATGCGGTGATTGTGGCGGACCTGGGTGCCTTTACGCTGGCGGGGAAATATGCCCCCAACTGCCAGCGCCACATCTCCACTCAGGCCAGCATTTCCAACTATGTCACTGCCAACGCCTGGTATGATCTGGGCGCTTCCCGGGTGATTTTAGCCCGGGAGTTGAGCCTTGAAGAAATTCGGACCATCCGGGAGAACACCCCGGCAGAGCTGGAGATCGAGGCCTTTGTCCACGGAGCCATGTGCATGAGCATTTCGGGCCGGTGCCTGCTCTCCAATTACATGGCAGGCCGGGATGCAAATCGGGGCCAGTGCGCCCAACCCTGCCGCTGGAAGTATTACCTCAGCGAGGAGACCCGCCCGGGCCAGCTGTATGAGATCGGCGAAAATGAGAACGGCAGCTATATCCTCAATGCAAACGATCTGTGCACCGCTCCCTTCATCGACCTCATCTGCAAGGCAGGTGTGGACAGCCTGAAGATCGAGGGCCGCGCCAAGACGTTCTACTATGTCGCCAGCGTCACCGCCGCCTACCGTAAGGCTCTGGATCAGTATCTGGCCGACCCGCTCAACGATAATTTTGAGCTGAGCGATGACGTTCTGGCCGAGCTGACCCGTACCAGCCACCGGCACTACTCCCCGGGCTTCTACTTTGGCCGCGAGCAGGCCCGTCAGGCAACCGACAGCGCTACTTATATCCGTGAGTGGGAGTTTGTGGGCACTGTGGAAAGCTGGGAGAATGG
>ERZ827168.4652-NODE-4652-length-12345-cov-6.192270_pt1 | contig 12345 bp, 8 predicted proteins | sample MGYA00519868_ERZ827168 | MGnify/ENA primary metagenome ERZ827168 (study PRJEB31778, sample SAMEA3449271) | human gut metagenome | biome: human gut; feature: human-associated habitat; material: faeces | place: United Kingdom | collected 2010/2012 ...
TGATATCGGGGTACTCGTACTTGATCCACATGGCCTTGGCGGCATCGATGGGGGAGCCGCCGCCGATTGCGACGATCCAGTCAGGCTGGAATTTTTCCATAGCGGCAGCGCCCTTCATGACTGTCTCGACCGACGGGTCAGGCTCAATGCCTTCAAACAGCTCAACCTCCATGCCGGCCTCTTTTAAGTACGCCTCCGCACGATCCAGGAAGCCGAAACGCTTCATCGAGCCGCCGCCGACGCAAATCATCGCGCGTTTGCCGGGCAGCGTTTTCAGTGCTTCCAGCGCGTTGGGGCCGTGGTACAGGTCACGAGGTAAAGTAAATCTAGCCATAGGGTTATGCCTCCTTATATAAATAAAATGCTCTTTTTTGACTTTGATAATTAAATGTCAAAATCTATTATATACAGTATACACCCTTTATGTTTAAATGGTCAATCGACAATACGGAGAATTTACTGCCGATAATTCGTCATTTTGCCCATTGCGGCCTCATACGCTTATTGTATGGGGAAGGGGGCAGAGCGTATGCGTCATATTACGCCGCAGCAAAACGCAAAAATGCGCCTGCGCACGCGGCTTTTGGCGGCGGTGCTGGCGGTGGGGTGCCTGGGCGGGCTGGTCGTGCGGCTGTTCATCCTGATGCTGCGTGACCCCGGCGGCTACGCGGCCCGTGCCGCCGACCAACAGCTGCGCGGGGCCACGCTGCCCGCCGCCCGCGGGGAGATTTACTCCGCCGACGGCACGCTGCTGGCTGCCAGCAAGACCTGCTGGACCATCCGCGCCGCCCCGCGGGAAATGGCCGACGACAAAGTTGAACCCGCTGCCCGGGCGCTGAGCGAGATCTTGGAACTGGATTATGACGATACATTGGCAAAATTCAGCCAGCGCAGCTCCAACGACTGCCTTTTGCGCCGCCGTGTGGATAAAGATATGGCCGATGCCGTGCGGGACTGGTGCACGGCCAACGGCGTGGATGGCGTGCAGATACGCCAGGACACCAAGCGCGTCTACCCGGAAGGAAACTTTATGGGCGGCATCCTGGGCTTTACCGATGTGGACAACGCGGGCCTGTGGGGGCTGGAACTGCGCTACAACGATGAATTGACCGGGCAGAATGGGCGCATCCTGACCGCCAAGAACGCCTGGGGGTACGACCTGCCCACCCACTACCAAACGCTGGTGGACGCCGTACCCGGCAACACACTGACGCTGACCATCGACGCGAACATCCAGCATTGGCTCGAAAGTGCCCTGGCCGCCGCCGTGGAGGAGCACCATGTCGCCGAGCGGGGCGTCGGCATCGTGATGGACGTCCACACCGGCGCGGTGCTGGCCATGTCCTGCCAACCAGACTACGACCCCAATGCGCCGCGCACTCTTATAAATAAGGAAGTCCGCGACACCGTGAACGCCTTGAGCGGCGAGGAACGCAGCACCGCACTGCAAAAAGCTCAGCAGGCCCAGTGGCGCAACAAGGCCATCAGCGACCTGTACGAGCCGGGCAGCGTGTTCAAGCTCATCACGGCGTCGGCGGCGCTGGACTCCGGCGCGTGCAGGGCCACAGATTATTTTACCTGCGCGGGTAAAATTTCTGTCGCAGGTACGCGGTTCCGCTGCGCCAATGGGCACATCCACGGCACCGAGACATTTGCCCGGGGGCTGGCGGTCAGCTGCAACCCTTGCTTTATCCAAATCGGCGCACGTCTCGGGAAAGAACGTTTCTGCGATTATTTTGCGGCCTTCGGCCTGCGGGAGGCAACGGGTATCGACCTGCCGGGGGAGATACGCCGCAGCGAGTATTACACGGCGGATAAAATGGGCCCGGTGGAACTGGCGAGTTGTTCCTTTGGGCAGAGCAGCAAGGTCAGCTATTTACAGATGCTCACAGCGGTTTGTGCGGTGGTGAACGGCGGCGAACTGATGCAGCCCTATGTGGTGGCGAAAATTACGGCCCCGGACGGGACTATTATAAAGGAAATGGCGCCGACCGTGAAGCGGCGGGTCATCAGCGAGGAAACCTCGGCCACGATGCGCCGCTTGATGGAGGGCGTCGTGACCGGCGGCACCGGCAAACAGGCCGCGCTGGAAGGCTACCGTGTCGGCGGCAAGAGCGGTACGAGCCAGAAGCTGGACAGCGCCAACGAGGGGGCGCGCATTGCAAGCTTTGTGTCGGTCGCGCCCATAGACGACCCGAAAATTGCGGTGCTGATCTGCTTGGATGAACCCCACAGCTGGACCACCAGCGGTGGGGCACTCTCCGGCCCGGTGTGCGCTGAGGTCCTAAGAAAGGCGCTGCCGTATTTAGGGGTGGAGCCGGAAAGCGGCGGCTGATGGCAAACGCGCACGCAAAGCCCCGCAGACACAACCTAAAAAACCTCTTGACATTCCCCAAACCTGTGATATACTAGTAAAGTACGCAAACGAACAGTTAGAAGGCGAACAATCCACAATCTAACTGATTATCGCAAAAATCAACAGGGAAGGGAGGAAATCATGCACGAACCATCGCCAAATGACTGCGGCTGCTGTGCCGATGTTCACTTCGGCGCACTGCTGAACCAGAGCGCGCGGGTCATACGCAGGGCGCTCGATGCCCGCATTTCCGGCGTCAACCCGGATCTTTCCGGTGTGGGGGGCATGGTGCTTGGCGACATCGTCCGCGCCAACCGCAACGGGCGGGATGTCTACCAGCGCGATATTGAACAGTGGTTCAACATTCGCCGTTCCAGCGTCACCGCCCTTTTGCAGGGCATGGAGCAGGACGGTTTCATCACCCGCTGCGCCGTCGAGAAGGACGCCCGCTTGAAACGGCTTGTCGCCACCGACAAGGGCCGCGCCTGTCATGCGGAAATTGAAGCCAGCATCGCACAGTTTGAAAGTGACCTGCAGAAGGGCATTGACCCGCAGCAGGCCGCCGTCGCCCGCGCTGTGCTGGAACAAACCCTGCGCAACGCGCAGCACATTCTGGAAGAGGGAAATACCAACTAAGAGAGGGGAAATATCACTTGTTAAAAACACTCGGACGTGAAACCAAGGGCATTCGGCTCGTCTCTGTGTTGACGCCGCTGTTTATGATTGCGGAAGTCATCATGGAAATGATCATCCCGAAGCTCATGGCCTCCATCATTGACAACGGCGTCACGCCGGGCAATATGCAGGTCATCTACACCGTCGGCGCTCAGATGATCGTGGCTGCGCTGTTCGGCCTGTTGTTCGGTATTCTCGGCGCTGTTGCCGGCTCACATGCGGCCACCGGCTTTGCCCGCAACCTGCGCCGTGCGATGTTTGAAAACATCCAGACTTTCAGCTTTGCCAACATTGACAAATACTCCACTGCGGGCCTTGTCACCCGTATGACCACTGATGTGACGAACATTCAGAATGCCTACCAGATGCTGCTGCGTATGTCCATCCGCGCACCCGCCAGCATGATCGTGGCGCTCATCATGTCCTACACCGTCAACCGCCAGCTGGCCAACATTTACTTGATCGCCGTCATTCTGCTGGGATGCGCACTGGTGTTCATCATGACCCGTGCCACCAAGTATTTTGGCGAGGCTTTCCGCAAGTACGATGACCTGAACGAGAGCGTGCAGGAGAACGTCTCCGCCATCCGCGTGGTCAAGGCCTATGTGCGTGAGAAGTTCGAGGGCGAGAAGTTCCAGAAAGCCAGCGAGAACGTTCGCCGCCTGCTGATGCGTGCGGAAATGATTCTGGCCTGGAACGCCCCGCTCATGCAGCTGACCGTGTACAGCTGCATCCTGATCATCTCCTGGATCGGCGCACAGCTCATCGTCAGCTCCGGCGCAACGACCTTTACCACCGGCGACCTGATGAGTATGCTGAGCTACTGCATGAACATCCTCATGAGCCTGATGATGCTCTCGATGGTCTTTGTTATGATCACGATGTCTATGGCCTCCGCCAGGCGCGTGGCCGAGGTCCTGGACGAGCAGTCCGATCTGACCAACGGCGAGGACCCCATCATGGAAGTTAAGGACGGCTCCGTCAAGTTCGACCACGTCAGCTTTGCCTATAAAAAGGATGGAAAGAAGGCGCTGGAGGATATCAACCTCGATATCCAGTCCGGCCAGACCATCGGCATCATCGGCGGTACCGGCTCGGCCAAGTCCAGCCTTGTGCAGCTGCTGCCCCGTCTGTACGATGTGACCGAGGGCAGCGTGACCATCGGCGGCGTCGATGTGCGCCGCTACGATTTGGAGACGCTGCGCAACAACGTCGCCATGGTGCTGCAGAAGAACGAGCTGTTCAGCGGCACGATCGCCGAGAACCTGCGCTGGGGCAATCCCGACGCTACCGACGCCGAGATCGAAGATGCCTGCAAGCAGGCCTGCGCCGATGAATTTATCGAGCGCTTCCCCGATAAGTACCAGACCCACATTGAGCAGGGCGGCAACAACGTCTCCGGCGGCCAGAAGCAGCGCCTCTGCATTGCCCGCGCGCTGCTGAAAAAGCCCCGCATCCTGATTCTCGATGACTCGACCTCCGCCGTTGATACCGCCACGGACGCGAAGATCCGCCACTCGTTTGCCGAGAAGATCCCCGGCACGACGGTCTTTATCATTGCCCAGCGCATTTCCTCTGTGGAGAATGCGGACAAGGTGCTTGTGCTGGATAACGGCAGGGTCAGCGGTTTTGACACACCCGCCAACCTGCTGAAAAACAACGCGATTTACCAGGATGTCTACAACAGCCAGACCAAGGGCTCCGGCGATTTTGACGAGAAGGGAGGGGAGGCATAATGGCACAGCAGGCAAAAGTTGTCAAGGTCGGCCCCGGCGGGCGCAATAACGGCCCCCGCCCCAAGGTCGAAAACCCCGGCAAGGTGTTCAAGCGCATCCTTGCCTATGTGATGAGCCGCTATAAGGCACAGGTCATTGTGGTGCTCTGCTGCATCCTGCTGGCGGTATTCGCCCAGCTGCAGGGCGTTATGTTCTCCCAAACGCTGATTGATGGGTACATCCTGCCGCTGCTGAATTCCGGCAGCACGGATTTCAGCGGCCTGGCCGCCGCCATCGCCCGCGTGGCAGCGTTCTACTGCGTCGGCATCTGCGCCGTATTTGTGCAGAACCGCCTGATGGCAAAAATCACCCAGGGCACGCTGAAAGACCTGCGTGACGAAATGTTCACCCATATGCAGACGCTGCCCATCAAATACTTTGACACCCACGCCCACGGCGATATCATGTCGGTCTACACCAACGATATCGACACCCTGCGCCAGATGATCAGCCAGAGTCTGCCGCAGCTCGTCAACACCATCGTCACCATCATCGGCGTGCTGTTCTCAATGATTTACCTCAGCATCCCCCTGACGCTGCTGGCGCTGGCTATGGTCGGCGTTATGCTGTTGGCAACCAAGTACCTGACCGGAAACTCCGGCAAGTTCTTCATCAAGCAGCAGCAGGAACTGGGCAAGGTCAACGGCTATATCGAGGAAATGATGAACGGCCAGAAGGTCGTCAAGGTTTTCTGCCATGAGGAAGCCGCCATCAAGGAGTTCAATGAGCTCAACGATGAGCTGTTCCACAGCGCCGACAAGGCCAACGCCTACTCTCTGGTGGCAATGCCGGTCAACGGCCAGCTGGGTAACCTGTCCTACGTACTCTGCGCCATCATCGGCGGTGCGCTGGTCATCAGCGGCTTTGGCGGCAGCCTGTCGCTGGGCGGTCTGGCCAGCTTCCTGGTGCTGACCCGCCAGTTCAACCAGCCCATCAGCCAGATCTCCATGCAGCTGAACTCTGTTGTCATGGCATTGGCCGGCGGTGCGCGTATCTTTGCGCTGCTGGATGAAAAGCCGGAAGTCAACGAGGGCGATATCACCCTTGTCCATGCGAAGTACGCCGCTGACGACACCGTCACCGAAACCAACGAGTCCACCGGCATGTGGGCGTGGAAGCACATCGGAGATGACGGCAAGCCCCAGTATACCGAGCTGAAGGGCGATATCGTCTTTAAGGATGTCGACTTCGGCTACGATGAGAAGAAGATCGTCCTGCACGATATCAACCTGTACGGCCGCCCAGGCCAGAAGATCGCTTTCGTCGGCTCCACCGGCGCAGGCAAGACGACCATCACGAACCTCATCAACCGCTTCTACGATATCCAGAAGGGCCAGATCTTGTACGACGGCCACGATATCAAATCCATCGAGAAGGACGCGCTGCGTTCCTCGCTGGGCATCGTCTTGCAGGACACCCACTTGTTCACCGGCACGGTCATGGAGAACATCCGTTATGGCCGCCTGACCGCCACCGATGAAGAGTGCATGGCAGCCGCCAAGCTGGCGAACGCCGATACCTTCATCAAGCACCTGCCCGACGGCTACAACACGATGCTGACCGGCGACGGCACGAACCTGAGCCAGGGTCAGCGCCAGCTGCTGGCTATCGCCCGTGCAGCGGTCGCGGATCCGCCGGTGCTGATCCTCGACGAGGCAACTTCCTCCATCGACACCCGCACCGAAAAGCTCGTGCAGGACGGCATGGACGGCCTGATGTATGGCCGCACGACCTTCGTCATTGCCCACCGCCTGTCCACGGTGCGCAACTCGGACTGCATCATGGTGTTGGAGCAGGGCCGCATCATCGAGCGCGGCACCCACGACGAGCTGATTGCCCAGAAGGGCCGTTACTATCGCCTGTACACCGGCAATTTTGCCGAGAACAGCTAAACCGTCGAAAAAGGTCGCAAAACAGCCTGAAATCAATCAAAACTGCCGGGATAGCATCCGCTGCCTCGGCAGTTTTTGTGCAAAATGCCGCAACAGCGCCAAAAAGTTGACGGCGAGGGAAAAAATGGTTATAATAGTATGCGTAGACACGCAAAAAGCGCTGCCTGACCACGCGGCCAGAGGGAAAACAGGCCGCCTTACATACACTATTTTTAACAATACACAGGAGGGGATTCCATTATGGCACCCAAGAAAAAAATTGCACAGACCGTTATTACCGAAGGTAAGTTCTACACCATCAGTGCCGCCAACGGCAAAGTCGTCGAAGTCGCTGACTATAACATCGACAACGGCGCGAAGATCCAGCTGTGGGACAACGCCAACGCCGAGTGGCAGCAGTGGAACTTCGTCGCAGCAGGCGACGGAGTTTACCGCATCCAGAACCGTTTCACCGCAAAGATGCTTGACCTGGACATGGGCGGCGTCAGCGACGGCACCCGCGTCCACCAGTGGGAGGGCGCACAGGCTTCCAGCCAGCTGTGGGTCGTTGAGCCGACCAACGATGGCCGCGTGAAGATCAAGTCCAACCTGGCCGGCAAGCTGCTTGACCCGGGCATGGCTACCGAGAACGGCACTGTGCTGCAGATTTGGGCTGACGTCAACGGCGACAACCAGTTCTGGACCATCAACGAAGTCACCCGCAAGCCCAAGACCAGCGTGAAGGCTTCCGCCGTCAAGGCCAAGGCTGCCGCCGAGAAGGCCGCCACCGAGGCTGTCAAGGCTGCCGAGCCTGTTGTTGAGAAGGCTGTTAAGGCCGCTAAGCCGGTTGCCGAGAAGGCTGTCAAGGCTGCAAAGCCTGCCGTCGAGAAGGCCGTCAAGGCCGCCGAGCCTGTCGTTGAGAAGGCTGTCGAGACCGCAAAGCCGGTCGTCGAGGAGACTGTCAAGGCCGCGAAGCCCGTGGTCGAGAAGGCTGTCAAGGCTGCCGAGCCTGTTGTTGAGAAGGCTGTTGAGGCCGCAAAGCCCGTCGTCGAAAAGACCGTTGAGGCTGCCAAGACCGCTGCCGCCAAGGCCAACACCCGCAAGACCACCAAGGGCAAGCGCCGCAAGTAATTTGCTTTGAACTTTTTTCCTGCAATTTTTGTGCTGTAACGAGAAAACCCCGCCCCGTCAGGATGCAGTTCCTGACGGGGCGGGGTTATTTTTTGTTTGTGGCTGAAAAGCCTTCCCCCTGCGGGGGAAGGTGGCCCGAAGGGCCGGATGAGGGGCGAGTGTGCCAGTATTGCCCGCGAACGAGCTGCGGCGGAAATGTTGCCCTCATCAGTCACCTGCGGTGACAGCTTCCCCCACGGGGGAAGCCTTCAGACTTACCCCAGCGCCGCAATGCTCTCCTTGATCTTGGCAGCTTTCTCCTGGGCGGCGGCCAGCTTGGCGCGGGTCTCCTCGACCAGCTTTGCGGGGGCCTTCTCGACGAACTTCGGGTTGTTCAGCTGGTTTGTGAACATCCCCAGCTCCTTCTCGGCCTTCGTCAGCTCCTTGTTCAGGCGGGCAAGCTCCTTCTCGCGGTCAATCAGCTCCATCATCGGGATAAAGCCCTTCGCGTCGGGAGTCGCCACGTTGACCATGCCGTCGGTGCTGCCCTCGTACTTGGCAGTGACCGTTACGTCTGTGGCAAAGGCGAAACGGGCCAGATACGCGCCGCCCTTCTCGAATGCGGCGGGGCTGGCTGTCTCAATGACCATGCTCGTCTTTTTGGCGGGGTGGACGTTCATCTCGGCGCGCATGGCGCGGACCGCCTTGATGTAGTCCATCAGTTTCTCAAAGTCGGCGCAGTCCTCGGCCCAAACCTTCATGTTCTCGTCGCCGGGCCATTTCTCGTTCATGATGGTCTCGGCGCTGCCAGGCAGGGCCTGATAGATTTCCTCGGTAATGAACGGCATGAAGGGGTGCAGCAGCTTCAGCGCCTTGTCCAGCACATAGACGAGCACCTTGCGGGCGGCGTCGGCGGCGGCTGCGTCCTCGCCGTTCAGGCGGGTCTTGCAGATCTCGATATACCAGTCGCAGTAGACTTCCCAGATGAAGTTCTCGACCTTCTCGGCGGCCAGGCCCAGCTCGTACTTGTCGAGGTTTGCGGTGGCCTCGGCGGCGACCTTGGCAAGCTCACTCAAAATCCACTTGTCGCTCATGTCCAGCAGGTCTTCGGCAGGCAGGCCCGGCTCAAAGTCCTCGGGCAGGTTCATCTGCACAAAACGGGAAGCGTTCCACAGCTTGTTGGCAAAGTTGCGGCAGGCAAGCACTTTTTCGTCGCTGTAACGCATATCATTACCGGCGGTGGAGCCGATGATCAGCATCATGCGCAAAGCGTCCGCGCCGTACTGCTCAATGACTTCCAGCGGGTCAATGCCGTTGCCCAGAGATTTAGACATCTTGCGGCCCTGGCTGTCACGGACAATGCCGTGGATGAGCACCGTGTCAAACGGTGCTTTGCCGGTGTAGGCAAGGCCGGAGAAAATCATACGGGAAACCCAGAAGCCGATGATGTCGTAGCCGGTGACGAGGGTGTTGGTGGGGTAGAAGTAGTTGTAATCCTCGGCGTTCTCGTTGGGCCAGCCCAGGGTGGAGAACGGCCACAGGGCGGAGCTGAACCAGGTATCCAGCGTGTCAGGGTCCTGGGTCAGTTTGGTACTGCCGCACTTGGGGCAGGTGCAGGGAGCCTCTTTGGCAACAACGGTCTCGCCGCAGTCGTCGCAGTACCAGGCGGGGATCTGGTGGCCCCACCACAGCTGGCGGCTGATGCACCAGTCGCGGCCGCCCTTCATCCAGTTGATGTAGTTCTTGGTGAAGCGCTCGGGCACGAACTTGATCTCGCCCTTCTCGACGCTCTCAATGGCAGGCTTTGCCAGCGGCTCCATCTTGACGAACCACTGTTTGGAGACCATCGGCTCAATGACAGAGTGGCAGCGGTAGCAGGTGCCCACGTCGTGGGTCAGCGGCTCGGTCTCTTTCAGCGCACCGCAGGCTTCCAGGTCAGCCAGGATGGCCTTGCGGGCTTCCAGCGCGGTCATGCCGGCATATTTGCCGCAGTCCAGCACGTCCGGTTCATCGGCGGCAGCGCGGCCTGCAGCCTTCTCGGCATCGACGGCGGCCTTGTCGGCAGCACCGGTCATGTGGCCGTCATAGGTCAGCACGCGGATCATCGGCAGGTCGTGGCGCTTGCCGACCTCAAAGTCGTTGGGGTCGTGGGCGGGGGTGATCTTCACGACGCCGGTGCCCTTTTCCATGTCGGCGTGCTCGTCGCAGACGATGGGGATTTCACGGCCCAGCAGCGGCAGCACCACATGGCAGCCGTGCAGGTGCTTGTAGCGCGGGTCCTCGGCGTTGATGGCAACGGCAGTATCGCCCAGCATCGTCTCGGGGCGGGTGGTAGCCAGCTCCAGCATTTCGCCGGTCTCCTTGACGGGGTAGAGCAGATGCCAGAAGCTGCCCTCCTTGGCCTCGTACTCGACCTCGGCGTCAGAGATAGAGGTGTTGCAGTGGGGGCACCAGTTGACCATACGGTTTCCGCGGTAGATCAAGCCCTCATTGTACAGGCGGACGAACACTTCCTTGACGGCGTTGGAGCAGCCCTCGTCCATCGTGAAGCGTTCGCGCTGCCAGTCGCAGGAGCAGCCCAGCTTTTTCAGCTGGCTGACGATGCGGTTGCCGTAGGTGTTCTTCCAGTCCCAGGCGCGCTCCAAAAAGCCGTCGCGGCCGACCATCTCTTTGGTCAGGCCCTCCTCGCGCATTTTGGCAACGACTTTGGCCTCGGTGGCAATGGAGGCATGGTCGGTGCCGGGCACCCACAGGGCGGCGTAGCCCTGCATCCGCTTGTAGCGGGTCAGAATGTCCTGCCAGGTTTCGTCCATGGCGTGGCCCATGTGCAGCTGGCCGGTGACGTTCGGCGGCGGCATTACGATGGTAAACGGCTTTTTGCTGCGGTCGATCTGGGTATGGAAATACCCCTTGTCGCACCAGTTCTGGTAGATGCGGTCCTCGGTGCCCTGCGGGGCATATTGTTTGGCGAGTTCTTTCGGCATATTGTAACCTCCTGGAAAATGTGCGGGGCGTGTTTTTGCAAAACAAAAAGGCCGCCCCATGATGTATCATGGGACGGCCTGAAAAGTTCAAGTCGCGGTACCACCCAAGTTGCCTTGCAAAAGGCCGCTTTGCGGCAGGCCAGCAAGCCCGCCTGCCCTGATAACGGCGGCAACCCCGGGCGCAGCTGGCAGGGGAGCAGCCCCCTCTCACCGCACCTGCTTGAAAGTGACAGCACCCGCCGCGCTTTGCCGGGCTTGCATCACCCCCCGGCTTGCTGCAAAAGTACGATTCGGGCACACTCTTTCGCACTGCATTTGTATCTTATAATGTACCGCAGTGCGGGGAATTTGTCAAGGGCATCGCCGGATAATAAATGCGCTTACGCCCACTTTTCCCATACATCGGGGCAGTACCCTACGGTGGCCAGCCTGCCGTTGCGCACAATGGGCTGGCGGATGAGCTGCTGGTTCTCAAACAGCTTGTCCGCCTGCTGGCTTTCGTCCAGCCATTGCAGCAGTGCCAGCGTGTCCTTGTCCTTTGCGCTCTCATCGACAAGCTGCGCCCACCCGCCAACGGCGCGGCAGACATTGTCGAACTCACCGCGGCTCATGCCTTTTTCCTTCATGTCGATCATCTGGAATTTGATACCGCGCTCCTTGAACCAGCGCTGCGCCTTTTTGGTGTCAAAGCTTTTGTTTGTGCCGAAGATCTGGATGTTCATGGCCATTCCCCCCGCAAAATACATTTTTTTCATTAGAATACCACAAAAACCGTACCTTGACAACTTACAAGGCCGGGCCTATAGTATGGGGGAAACTGCAGCAGGGCGCTTGCTCTTATGCGGGCTGCGTGCTATAATACAGGTTTATAGAGGAGTATCTATAAAGGAGTATTATGGAAAAAGAAAGAACCAGTCCGTGGCTGATCTTGTTCCGCGTGGTATTTACGGCGGCGCTGATCGCCTGCATTATGTTTATCTTTCGCAACTCACTGGAAAACGGTGCCCAGTCGTCCGCACGCAGCCAAGCCGTCATGCAGATGGTCAACAGTGCGCTGGCCAAGGTGCATCTCGGCCCATTGTCGGAGCATCTGATCCGTAAGCTTGCGCACTTTTCGGAGTTTGCGCTGGAGGGCTTTCTGCTGATGCTCTGCATCCGCGTGTACACAAAGCATTTTGTGCGCCACATGAGCTGGCCGCTGCTGGGCGGCATGACAACGGCGCTGATGGATGAGACCATCCAGCTGCACAGCCCCAACCGAACCTCGTCGGTGGTGGATGTCTGGATCGATATGTCCGGCGTCGTGGCGGGACTGCTGTTTGCACTCATCATTCTGCTGATCGTGCGCGGTGTTACCGCATTCATCCGCGTCAAGCAGGAGAACCGCGCCCTGCGTGCAGAGCGTGAGGAGCTGCGCCGCCGCGAGCATGAGCGGCTGGCCCGCCGCGCCGCCCACCGTGCCCACGAGGCACAGCTGAACCGCCCGGAACCCGATGATGACGAATACGATGAGGAGGACGAAGAATGACGACCCAACAGGCAATCGAAGCCCTGCACGCCCTGCCGCGCATGGG
>ERZ827168.4653-NODE-4653-length-12345-cov-3.990399_pt1 | contig 12345 bp, 10 predicted proteins | sample MGYA00519868_ERZ827168 | MGnify/ENA primary metagenome ERZ827168 (study PRJEB31778, sample SAMEA3449271) | human gut metagenome | biome: human gut; feature: human-associated habitat; material: faeces | place: United Kingdom | collected 2010/2012 ...
TGCTGCTGGAATGCATTCGCAACGGAGACTACGTTGATCCGCGCGACGTGGAAAATCATTCATCCCGCGTCCTCCGTTCGCCGGGCGGCGCAAAGCCGCCCCTTCCATAATAGGCCGCGCCGCGTTTTCGCGTTCCGGGCATAAAAATGCCCGCTCCGAAGTGACGTTCGAAGCGGGCGAGGGGAGAAACGGTTATTCAATGGAGAGCTTGAAGAGATTTCCGGTGTTTCCCGACGGAATCAGGATGGTTCCGTCCTCCAGCCAGCTGAGGGTGGTGAAGGACTGGACGGTGGAAATAAGGTCGGGCTGAGCGTCCTCCGGGAACTCGACGCGGCGGCAGACGAGGGTATCCAGATCGAGGATACAGCAGACGACGGTGCCATGATACGCAGCGAGAATCAGTGCGGAATAGCCGTCCGGGGAAAGCGCGGCCTGCTGAATATTCGGCTGTTCGAGGGTGCGCTGCGCGATAGCCGAAAGGTATTCGCTGATTTCCATGGACTCCGCCTGACCGGAACCGTCGACGGGAAGCCGAATGGCATTCGCGTCGCTGCCCGTGCCGAGGGTTTCGTTGTAGAACGTGAGATAATTCATATCATACGCGCCGATTTCCGAGCTTTGGATGTATCCCTTTGAAAGAAACAGCTCATAGCCGCTGTTTTCGCTGCGGTAATAGCGGCGCGGAGACTGTGATGCCAAGGGGTTTGGAAAACTGCGAACTTCGCTTTTCCATCTGCCGTCGACATTTGTAAACGTGATCACGCCGAGATGACGATCCTGTTTATTGTCGTCTGTGATGGCGCGCACGACGCCGTTTTTGTCTACGCTCAGCTGAGGATAATAGAAGAAGGCGCCCGAGACCGCACGGAGCAGCTCGGCTTCACCGGTTTCGAGACAGTAGCGCTTGAGGCCGCAGCGCGCGCCGTCGGCAACGCTCCCGTAAACGAGATAATATACGTATTTGCCGGTTTCGTCAAAGCAAGCGGTCGTAGCCGTCAGCGCGCCGAGGGATATGAGCCGTTTCGGCGTGGCTTCCGCAAGGAAGATGTCGCCGGTACGCGTGTCGGCGAGCAGCAAGTCCATAAATTGTGCGTTTATAAGCGTTTTTTGAATGAAAGTCATGGTGATGTAGCGCTCGTCCGGCGACCAGCAGAAGGAATCCGGTTCGCTGGGGAAAGGAGAACGATTTTCGATGCGCCGATAGGTCAGATCGGCGTACTCGTTCTGCGCGCCGCGGCTGCGGTTTATGGTGAGCACCGTGATTTCCTCATTGCGCACGATGGCGGCGATACCGCCGAGATCGATTAGGAACGCATTTCCAGAGGGGGAAACGGAAAGAAGGCGGGCGCTGCTATCCGAATCCAGCGCGGACAGCGTGTCCGAAATGCGGGTTCGCAGACCGTCGCCCGAGGGAGTGAAGCGGAACCCCTCCGCTTCCGCGGCTTCGCGGTTTTCCTCCGCGAAGGTATTGGAAGAAAACACGGGGAGCGTGCTCAGAGAATCGATGAGCGTTTCCTGCGTGGGAACCAGACGAAGAGATTTTCCATCCGCTATGGCGGCGGCAAGGGCTTCGTCTTTTTCCTGTATGGAGGTCAGCCCGAGCGCCTGCGCGCGCTCAGGGTTTCCGGAGCGCAGGAGCGCGCGGGTGTAAGCGGACGCGTAGCCATTCCGCCAGACTGTGTCGGGCAGCGTTTCAAAGAGCTCGATGGCGCGTTCATACTGTCCGGTGCGGTCGCAGGCACGCGCGGCCTGCAGACGAAGTGTCTCGCTTGATTGATTTTCGCAGAGCTCGATGACCTTTTCATACTGTCCCGCGCGGAAATACGCCTGCGCGGCTTCGAGAAGCAGCTCTTCATCCGGCTGCGCGGAACAGATTTCCGCGTAGCGCAGTACCTGTTCGACGTTACTCAGATTGTCCGTGATGTAAAGCAGGCGCGCCTTTTCGAGATACAGCGAGCCGTCGGCGGGAGCCAATGCCAGCGCTTCCTCGATGAATTTCAGTGCGCTTTCATAGTTGGCTTCGGTGGAATACAGGCGGGCGAAGCCGCGCAGCACGGCGGGGTCGTTCGGCGAGAGCTTCTGCGCAATGTCCAGACAGATGTAGGCGGACTCAAGATCGCCTGCCGCAACAAAGGCTTCGGCCTTTTCGAGCATGCCGCCCGTTTCGTTGCCCAGCGCGGGCATGCACAGCAGGGAAAGTGCGAGAATCAGCGCGAGAATGCGTTTCATGGCGATACCTCCGTTATTTAATTTCGTTATGACAAAGTTTGGTTGGGTTTAGTATACCATGATTCGCTCCGCGCGGCAAGGCGCGCAGGGGAGGACGGGCAAAAAAAGAGGCATTTCCCGCTTTCCATTTGCATTGCTTTGTGGTAAGATAGCGGGGAAGGGAGGCGGCGAGGTGAGCGGACGCAGACTGTACTGGATTGACCTTTTGAAGTTCGTGGGCATCGTCGCCATCGTGCTGGGGCATGCGCTGGGCGAGGGGCCGCTGTGCACGTATCTGTACGCCTTTCACGTGCCCATGTTTTTCTTCGCTTCCGGCTGCGCGTTTCGGCGGACGAAGGAGCGCTTCGGCGCGTTTGCGCTTCGCAAGCTGCGCCAGCTGATCGTTCCGTATCTGCTGATGTCGTTTCTGTCGATTCTGGCGCTGTACGCCGCCAGCTTTGTGATGGAGCTGCCCCTCGGCATTCGCTTTACGCAGCCGTGGTATCGGTACGCGTGGGGCATTCTGTACGCCAACGGAAAGAGCGGCATGCTCAAGGCGAACGCGCCGCTGTGGTTTCTGCCGTGCATGTTCTGCGTGCTATTGATGCTGTACGGAGTGGCGCATCTCGCGAAGGGGAAAAAGCTGGTATACGCGGCGCTGACGGCGCTCAGCGCGGCGGTCGGGCTGTTGAACGAGCGGTTTCGAATTCTTGACCGCTGGCCGCTCGGCTTTGAAACGGCGCTGCACATGCTGCCGTTCGCGCTGATGGGATATGCGTTCCGTTCGGTTTCGGAGAAAATTGAGACCATGCCGGACGCGCGAAAGGCCGTCGCGGGTATCGCGCTGCTTGCCGCGGGCACGGCGGTGCAGATGGGCTTTGACGTATCCGGCCTGTATATGTTCGACCGGTATTCGAGCCTTGCGCTTTTATATGTGTGCGCGCTCGCAATATCCGTAGCCGTGGCGCTGCTGGGCATGGTGAGGGTGCTTCCGCGGCTGCGGTTGGTTTCGTATGTCGGCGGGCACACGTTTGTGATTCTGCTTCTGCACAAATTCCCGCTGCTCGTGTTCCGCTATCTGTGCCCGGGCATCGGCCCGCGGCTGCTGGCCGGTTCGGTTCCGCTGGCTCTCGCGGCTACGGCGGTCACGCTCGCGCTGTGCCTTGCGGCGGAAAAACCGCTCGCGCGAATCTGTCCGGCGCTACTCGGCAGGCGCAGAAAACAGGCCGTCTGAATCCCGAAAGCTTTCGCTGTCGATCTCGTAAATATCGTCGATGGAAAAGAACGTGCCGTCGGTCAGCTGTACGGTGCGGGCAAATTCGTCGATGCGCCGGATGTATCCGGTGCGCACGACGTACGCGCCGCCGTCCTTGCGCTCGTCGGGCACAAAGCAGGTGAATGCCGCCGAGGGGCGCGCTTCGCGTAAATCGGCCAGAAAGCGCAGCTTTTCGTTCAGGCGCGCCTTGGCGTCCTCGCTCAGTTCCACGCGCCGGTCGGTCTGGCGCGCCGTTTCGCGAACCGCGTCCTCATAGCCGCTCAGCGCTGCGAATGAGGAAAACTGCGCCGCGCGTCCGCTCATCGTCATCTGCGGGTGGCGGCGGGAGACGGGATGCGGGCGATCGATGATGTCGTCGTACCTGCCGGTCATGCCTTATGTCCTCCAAGCTGTCCGTTGCGTTCCCGGGCGGTCGCGCCGTCCATCAAATCCATGCCCTTCAAAATGGCGTTTTTGCCGAATTTCTTTTTGATTTCCAGAATGGCGCGCTGCCGCTTCGTTTCCCTTGCCAGCACGCGATCCTCCTCCGCGCGCTTTCGGTCGCGCGCCTCATAATCGGTAAACATGTCGAGCTGCTCCGCTTCCTCCGCGGGGCGCGCGGCGGCTTCGTCCACCACGTCCACGGCGGCAATGGAAAGGCGGCGAATCGTCAGGCGCGGGTCGGCGATGGAAGCGAACAGCTTTGCGGCCGCGTCGATGATCAGCCGCGAGGACGACGTTTTCCGGGGCAGCCGCGCGGAGCCGTGCGCCGGCTTGGGCGTGCGGCGGCCGTAGCGGTCGTTTTTGACTTCTCCGCCATACGCGCCGCGCGCGTCGGCGGATGAAACGTTTGAAATGTCGAAGCCGACGTCCAGCACGATCAGATCGGTGACCATATGCTTATCCACCAGCTGCAGCGCCAGCGCGTCGGCCATTTCCTTCACGACCAGAAGCGTCTGCTCGAAGGAATACGGACAGGAAAGCACCTGTCCGGAGCCGAAGCTGCTGCTTTCCGGCTTGTAGGCCTTAATGTCGGCGATGGTACAGGGCTCCCAGCCCCACGCGTGGTCGATGAGCAGCTCGGCGTTCACGCCGAACAGGTCGTAGAGCACGTCCTCGTTCAGAAGAGACTGGCGCGCGACGTCGCCCATCGTATAAAGGCCGCGGGCTTCCAAGCGGCGGGCGTAGCCGGGGCCCACGCGCCAGAAATCCGTCAGCGGACGGTGCTCCCACAAGAGCCTTCGGTAGCGCGTTTCGTCCAGCTCGGAAATGCGCACGCCGTTTTTATCCGGCGCAATGTGCTTCGCGCCGATGTCCAGCGCGATTTTGCTGAGGTACAGGTTCGGGCCGACGCCCGCCGTGGCCGTGATGCCGGTTGTGCGCAGCACGTCCAGAATGAGCTGCATGGCGAAATCGCGCGCGGACAGGCCGGAGGCGGCGAGGTATTCGGTGGCGTCGATGAACACCTCGTCGATGGAATACACGTGAATGTCCTTCGGGTCTACATATTTGATATAGATGCGGTAGATGCGCGTGCTGTATTCCACATAGCGCGCCATCTGCGGCGGCGCGACCAGATAGGAGAGCTTCCGCGAGGGATCGGCCTTTACCTCGGAGGACAGGCAGGATTCTCCGGCGAAGGCATGGCCGGGCGCGGCGGACAGGCGAACGGCGTTGATGGCGTTCACACGCTGAATCACCTCGAACAGCCGCGGACGACCCGGCACGCCCCACGCCTTCAGCGCCGGGGAGACGGCCAGACAGATGGTCTTCTCGGTGCGGCTTTCGTCCGCGACGACCAGATGGACGTTCATGGGATCCAGCCCGCGCAGCACGCATTCCACCGACGCGAAAAAGGACTTGAGATCAATGGCCACATAGGTGCGTTCGCTCATGCTTCGTCCTCCTCGCTCTTCGTGCTTCTATTATACCCGAAAACGGCGCGTTTTGAAAGCACGGTTTTTCGTCCGTCAGAAACAATTAAGAAAGCCTAAGATTCTTTCGGGGCGGATTTTAAGCTTCACCGGCTATAATGATACTCGTCAAAGGGAAAAACAACCCGGACGAATGAAAGTTCCGCGCTCGCGGCAAGCTTACTCAAAGGAGGTTTTTGATATGACAAGAAAAACCGGACGCGTGATTTCGCTCTCCCTGATCGCCATCGTGCTGGCGGCGGCGATGATTTTCTCCTTCACCGTTGCGGAGAACGTTACGCCCGCCGAGGCGAAGAAGGTCGTGAACACGACCACCGATTCGTCGCAGATTACCACGCCCTTTACCAGCGTGATCTCCGCCGTGCAGGAGAGCGTGGTGGGGCTGAACAACTATCAGCAGTTCAACTATTCCACCAGCCGCAGCTTCGGCGCGCGCGGCGCGCGCAAGAGCGTTGAGCAGCTGGCGGGCACCGGCTCCGGCGTGGTCATCTATGACAGGTACGTACTTACCAATTACCACGTGGTTGAGTCCGCCAGCCGCCTGACCGTCTCCACTCTGGGCAGCGAGGACGAACTGGCCTGCGAGCTCGTCGGACAGGATGAAGCGCTCGATATCGCCATCGTGTACGTTCCCGACCTGACGCTTCCGGCCGTTCCGCTGGGCGACAGCGACCAGCTGCAGGTGGGCGAGTGGTCGATCTGCATCGGCAACCCACTGTCCGATAAGCTGCGCGGCACGGTCACGGTCGGCATCATCTCGGCGCTTGACCGCCAGATCAACTCCACCACCACCACCGACAAGTACGGCCTCAAGCGTCAGGTAACCAACTCGATGATCCAGACCGACGCGGCCATCAACTCCGGCAACTCCGGCGGCGGCATGTTCAACGTGCTGGGTCAGCTGATGGGCATCCCGTCCATGAAGATCTCGAACAACAGCTACTATTCCAGCAGCAACGCCACCATCGAGGGCATCGGTCTGGTCATCCCGATCAACGCCGCCAAGCCCCTGATTGAGGAAGCTATCACCAAGGTTCTGACCGGCGACGTCACCGCGCCCGCCGCGGACGATAACAGCACCAGGGTTGTTTCCACCGGCGATAAGCCCCTGCTGGGCGTAACCATCAGCCCACTGAACACCAGCAACGACTACCGCGTGTACACCGGCCAGCTGCCGACGGGCATGCAGGTGATCGAGGTTGTGGACGGCGCTCCGGCGGCCGCGGCCGGCATTCAGGTGAACGACATCATCGTTGAGGTCGACGGCGTGCTCGCCGACACCGCGACCCACGTGCAGCAGACGCTCGCGTCCCATAATTTCGGCGACACGATCTCCGTGAAGGTGTACCGCGCCGAGGGCATGGACAACGCCGACGGCGAAGTGGGCGAGGGCGAGTATCTCGACTTCGACGTGAACCTGTTCGAGTTCAACACCGCCGCATAATCCATCTTTTGAATGGAGCCGCTTCCCGCGCGGAGGCGACTCCGTTTTTCTGTACGCCGACGGTTGACGGGCGGCGGGCATGTTTGCTATAATAATGAAACAAATACGCCGTCCAAAGGAGAGATTCCCCATGGAGCTGCTCGCCGATTCCTTAATCGCCAACCTTGACCGTCTGCACACCACGCCGCAGGGCGCGGCGCGCATTCGGCGGAATCTTTCCCTCGGAGAGCAGGAACCCGTGGCGTGGTGCCGCGAGCGTGTGCTCAATCCGGCGGCGGTTCTTGAGCGGCGCGGGAAGAACTGGTACGTTCGCGTGGACGGCTGCGAAATCACCGTGAACGCGACGAGCCTTACCCTCATCACGGCGCGCCGCGAGAAGCCTGTGAACCCGGCTTCCCAGGCGCGCAGCACCGTGCTTGGCCTCTATGAGACCAGCTACATGTTTGAAAGCGCGCGGTTTCTGGTTCGTCCGCCAAGGCCGGAGGACTGCGCCGGGCTGACGGGCGTGTACGGCGATACGGACGCGCTGCCGTTTTTCAACGGGGACAACTGCAACGGCGACACCTTCTACTATCCGACAGAGGAACGCATGGCGAAGCTGATGGTATTCTGGCGGCAGGCGTATGAAAACCGCTGGTTCGTGCGGATGGTTATCGTGGACAAGACGATTGCGGAAATCGTTGGTTCGATCGATCTGTGTACCTGCGCCGCCGAGGGCGCGCGAGGGCAGGATGGAATCCTGCGCGTGGACGTGCGCAGCGACCGCGAACGGGAAGACGCGCTGCACGAGCTTTTTCGCCTGATCGCGCCGCGCGTGTCCGACCTGCTCGGCTGCGAAAGCGTGCTGACCAAGGCGCCGCCCTATGCCGCCGAGCGAATCGCGGCGCTTCGCCGCGCGGGCTTTGCGCCATCGGAGCATCCAATGGCCGGCAACGACGGCTGTCTGTACGGCGATTACTGGGTTCTTCGGTAATTCATGATCAAAACGGACAAAACTGAGCATGTTTCGTCGAGAAGCACTCCTGAAAAACAGTTATAATCGACTCACAGCAAAAGCAAAGGAGCGCGCGCCGCATGGAATGGATGGCCGTCATCGGGAACTCGATTCAGTATATCGAGGCGCATATCACCGAACCGCTTACCATCGAAACGATTGCGCGGGCGGTAAACGTGTCGCCGTTTTACTTCCAGAAGGGGTTTGCCCTGCTGTGCGGCTTCACGGTTTCGGAGTACATCCGCAATCGTCGACTCGCGCTGGCCGGAAACGACCTTGCGGCGACCGACGAAAAGGTGATCGACATTGCGCTGAAGTATGACTACGATTCGCCGGACAGCTTCACCAAGGCCTTCACCCGCTTTCACGGCGTTACGCCGACGGCCGCGCGCAGAGACGGCGTACTGCTGAAGTCCTTTGCTCCGCTGAAAATTCGATTTTCACTTGAAGGGGGCTATCTCATGGACTACAAAATCGTAAGCAAAGACGCGTTCACTGTGCTGGCAAACGCCGCCGTGTTCCCGTATGAAGGCGCGAAGGCGCGCGTGCCCGCGTTCTGGCAGCAGCACTACGCCGAGGGAAAGGGCAAGACCGTCATGGGAACGTACGGCGTCAACATCGACGAAAGCATGGGGCAGGAGACCTTCGAATACCTGATCGCCGATCCCTGCGATCCCGGCTGCGAAGCGCCGGACGGCTTCGTCGTGCGCACGATTCCCGCGTTCACGTGGGCGGTGTTTCCCTGCAAAGGCGCGCTTCCCGTGGCACTTCAGGACGTAAACACCCGCATCTTCACCGAATGGCTGCCCGCCATGAAGGACTACGAGTTCGCCGCCGGGTACTGCGTGGAGTATTACGACAATCCCACGAAGTACGCGAAGGGCACGATGGACGAAAACTACTACAGCGAAGTCTGGATTCCGGTCAGAAAGAAGTAATCCCCACGCGCTCCGGGCCGTCCGCAAGGATGGTTCGGAGACTTTTTTCTTTCACGGGCGAAAAAACGGGCATGCGTTTCGCGCGAAATTCACATACGCATGGTATGATAAGGTAACGAGTATTCTGCGCGCGTGCATTTCGCGCGATTTCATCATGTAAGGAGCGATTTCCATGACTGTCCGCACCCGCTTTGCCCCCAGCCCCACGGGCTACCTGCATCTCGGCGGCCTGAGAACGGCGTTGTATACCTATCTGTACGCCCGCCGCACGGGCGGCCGCTTCATCCTGCGCATCGAAGACACCGATCAGGAGCGCGAGATTCCCGGCGCCGTTCAGAAGATTTACGATTCCATGCGTCAGGCCGGCCTTACCTACGACGAAGGCCCGGACGTGGGCGGCGAATACGGCCCCTACATCCAGAGCGAGCGCAAGGCGATGTATCTGCCCTACGCCAAACAGCTGGTGGAAAGCGGCCACGCCTATTACTGCTTCTGCACCAAGGAGAAGCTGGAAGCCGACCGCGAGCGCGCCGAGAAGGAAGGCCGTCCTTACAAGTATGAAAAGGACTGCCTGAAGCTGAGCAAGGAAGAGGTCGAGCGCCGTCTGGCCGCGGGCGAGAGCTACGTCATTCGCCAGAACGTGCCCACCGAGGGCAAGGCCGGCTTCGACGACGTGCTGTACGGCCATGTCGAGGTGGACTGCTCCACGCTGGACGACAACGTGCTGATCAAGGCCGACGGGCTGCCCACGTACAACTTCGCCAACGTCATTGACGACCACACCATGGGCATCACTCACGTGATGCGCGGCACCGAATATCTTTCTTCCGCGCCGAAGTACAACCTGCTGTACGAGGCCTTCGGCTGGCAGCCGCCGATGTACGTGCATCTGCCGCCCGTCATGCGCGAGGACTTCCGCCGCGACAAGATGACCAAGGAAATCATTCCCGATGAGAACGGCAATCCCGTGACCATCGTGCGCAAGCTTTCCAAGCGCTACGGAGACCCCACGTTTGAGGATCTGCTGGAGCAGGGCTACCTGCGCGACGCGATTATCAATTTCATTGCGCTGCTGGGTTGGAGCCCGAAGGGCGAGCGCGAGTTCTTCACGCTGTCCGAGCTGGAGAAAATCTTCGATCTCGAGGGCATTAACAAGTCCCCGGCGCTGTTCGACATGAACAAGCTCACCTGGTTCAACGCCGAGTACGTGCGCCGCCTGTCTGCCGAGGAATATGAGAAGATCGCCACGCCGTGGCTTCAGAAGGCGCTGGGCGAGGGCGAGCTTGACCTCAAGCGCCTGTGCGAGCTTCTGCAGCCGCGCACCGAGGTATTCAATCAGCTGCCGGAGATGGTCGACTTCCTCGCGGAAATGCCGTCCTTCGACAAGGAGCTGTACACCCACAAGAAAATGAAGACGAACCCGGAGGTCGCGCTGGACGCGCTCACCCGCATCCTTCCCGTGCTCGAAAAGCAGGAGGACTGGTCGGAAGCCGCGCTGCACGACGCGGTCATGGCCGCCATTCAGGAATTTGGCATGAAGAACGGCCAGATGCTGTGGCCGCTGCGCATCGCCATTTCCGGCAAGGCCAACACGCCCGGCGGCGCGTTCGAAATCGCGTATCTGCTGGGCAAGGAAGAGACGCTGAAGCGACTGAACCATTCGATTGAGGAACTGAAGGCATGAGATTTCCGGATTATGACCGCAGCTCGCTGTCCATCACGGCGAGCGTGATGAACTATTTCGGTGTGAAGATGGGCTATCCCTGTCTTCCCGAGCTGGACGGGGCGCTGAAGGACGCGGCGCCCCGCGTGGTGATTCTGATGGTGCTGGACGGCATGGGCGAAAACCTGCTCAGGCGCCGTCTGCCGGAGAACAGCTTCTTCCGCACGCACGACGTATGCCCGCTTTCCGCGGTGTTTCCGTCCACGACCACGGCGGCTACCACCAGCATCTGGTCGGGTCTGTCTCCGCTGGAGCACGGCTGGCTGGGGTGGAGCCTGTATTTCAAGGAGTGCGGCCGCCAGATCGACACCTTCCTGAACCGCGACAGCCATACCGGCGAAGCGTATCCCGGCCCGTCTCCGGCGGAAACGCTGATGCCCGTTCCGTCCGGCTTTGTGCGCCTGAACGGAAAGGTGGAAACGCACGCGGTGTTCCCATTCCCCAGCTATTCCACAAACGGAGCCGACTTCGTGCACACCTACGACGGCCGCGATTTCGCCGACTGCGCGCGGGTCGTCCGCAAGGTGAGCGCCGAGCCCGGCAGAAAGCTCGTGTGCGTATATTTCTCCGAGCCCGATCATACCATGCATGAAACTGGCGTTGCCTCCGAGCGGACGCAGCAGAATTTCGATTCGCTGAACGCGCAGGCGGAAGCGCTCGCGAAGGCGCTGCCCCGCGACGCGCTAATGCTCATCACCGCCGACCACGGCCTTGTGGACGCGACGGAGCGCATCGATCTTGCGCAGATTCCACAGCTGAACGAATGCCTGCTGATGCCGCCGTCTATCGAAGCGCGCGCGGCCAGCCTGTTCGTGAAGCCGGGCCGGAAGCTGCAGTTTGAACGCGAGTTCAAGGCGGTGTGCGGCGACGAATTTGTGCTGATTCCGCATGAAGAGGTCTTTTCGAGCCATCTTCTGGGACGCGGAACCCCGCATCCCAAGTGCGAGGATTTCGTCGGCGATTATCTCGCCTGCGCGGTCGGGAAGAGCTATCTGCGCTATACGACGCTTGCGACCAAGCCGTTTACGCTCATTGGCCAGCATGCCGGCCTTACGGATGATGAAATGCTCGTGCCCCTGATTCTCGCGCGCGGCGAGGCATAATGGGAGGATAAGATGGAAACGATGGAGAAACGGTGGCAGGATGCGTGCGCGGAGCAGGTGCACATCATTCGGCCGGAGCATATCAACGGCTCCGGCCGCCTGTTCGGCGGTCAGCTTCTCATGTGGATCGACGTGGTCGCCGGCGTGGCGGCGCGCCGGTTTGCCAATTCGGATGTTACGACGGCCTGTATTGATCACCTTCAGTTTCTCGCGCCCGCGCGCGCCGGAGATCTGCTTGTGACCGTCGGGCGCGTGACGTGGACGGGACGAACCAGTATTGAGGTGCGCGTGGACAGCTTTGTCGAAAAGATGGATGGGCGGCGTGAAATGGTGAATCGCGCCTATCTGGTCGAGGTTGCGCTCGACGAAAATGAGAAGCCAAGGCCGGTTCCGAAGCTGATTCTCGAGACGGAAGAGGACAAAATGGAGTGGAACGCCGCCGAAAAACGCCGAATCGCGCGGATGAACGCGAAGAAGTGTTAAGAAAAAGATTTTTCGAAAAAGCCTATTGACAAATGAGGCTACAGGTGATAATATATACAAGCTGTCCGCGAGAAATGCGAGCGGCGCGATCCTTGAAAACGATACAGAGAACGAGAAGCAAGAGAACAGTCGATTCGGGAAAGAGTTGAGATACTGTTTATGCTCGGGACGTTGGCGCGTCACGGGGATGAACGGGAAGGATTAAACAAGAGAGTTTGATCCTGGCTCAGGACGAACGCTGGCGGCGTGCTTAACACATGCAA
>ERZ827168.4661-NODE-4661-length-12329-cov-2.875020_pt1 | contig 12329 bp, 13 predicted proteins | sample MGYA00519868_ERZ827168 | MGnify/ENA primary metagenome ERZ827168 (study PRJEB31778, sample SAMEA3449271) | human gut metagenome | biome: human gut; feature: human-associated habitat; material: faeces | place: United Kingdom | collected 2010/2012 ...
TTTGAACCCTCACAAACAGAGCCAGAGTCTGTCGTGCTACCCTTACACAATTCCGCAATATTAAATTTTCTTCGCCCACAGCGAATTGTTTGAATACATACGCCGATGGAAAAAATATATATAAACAGACATCTTTCCGCAACGTAATGCCATACGTTAAAAATGCGGTTAAGACGCCGATATAAGCAATGGTGACCCGTAGGGGGATCGAACCCCTGCCTTCGCCGTGAGAGGGCGACGTCTTAGCCACTTGACTAACAGGCCTCGCAGGAACAGGTCATATGATACCACAATATTTTCGTTTTGTCAATACCAAATTTCAATTTTTTTGTTTTTTCTTCAAATCTTCAAAAAACACGTGAGGAAAACCCGATGAACATTTTTTCGAAGACGGAACGTCTTTCAATGAAGCTTTTCTGTGCCGCAGTTATCGTCGCGGCCCTTTTTCTGGCAGTACGCTTCATTTTGCCTGCGCTGATACCGTTTCTGATTGCGCTGCTCATTGCATCGCTCATAAAAAAACCGGTGCTGAGTCTCCGGACAAAGGCGCGAATCCCGGAAAAGCTCACTGCGGCGATATTCGTTCTCCTTATAATCGGAATGATATCAATGATATCGTATCTGCTTCTGTCACGCGCCTGCCGCGAGATCGTATCTCTGACCGACAGTGCCGGTACGTTCATCGACCGTCTGAAAAACGATCCGGATTTTGCCGGCGAAATGATCGACAAAATCAATTCGTTCTTCCCTTTCTGGGACCTGCGCCCCCGACTTACGGAGCTGTGGATAAACATAGACTCCAGCCTAGAAGCGCTGCTCATGGCATTGGTGGAAAAGCTGAGCGGTTCTGTGCTTCCGGTAATAACCGGTGCGGTCTCATTTGTGCCCGACGCACTGCTTTTTGTGTTCGTGACCGCATTTTCGGCGTTCTATCTCACGGTTGACGGCAGTGCGATGAAAGCAAGGATCACTTCCCTTATGCCTGAAAAAGCCGCCGCAAAATGCGGCATCATATGGACACGCTGCAAGGAAACCGTCGGCTGTTTTGCAAAGGCATACACACTCATAATGGCCATAACCTTCACCGAGCTGTTCGTCGCTTTTTCGATCATCGGCATTCGGTATGCCTTTCTCGTCGCCCTGTTTACTGCTGTTATCGACATTCTGCCCGTGCTCGGCACGGGAACCGTACTCATACCGTGGGCTGCGTTTCTGCTCGTCAGAGGAGACACAAAAACGGGAATCTCGCTGCTTGTGGTATACGCCGTCATAACGCTTATACGTGAGCTCATCGAACCGCGTATTGTGGGCGGCAGCATCGGTATTTCGCCGTTTGCATCGCTTGCCTCAATGTACATCGGTCTGCGTCTTTTCGGCGCAGCCGGTCTGTTCATATGCCCTCTCGCAGTCATTGCAGCGCAAAATATCGTTAAAAGCAAAACCGAAAGTGCTAAAATACAATAATTCGGCGAAAAAACTCTTGTAATCTGTTCTTCTTTGTTATATAATAGCATGATGAACAGACATTTTTCAAAGGAAAGGACGTATTCACTTATGAAGAATACCGTTTTCGGAAACAAAAAAAGACCAGTCCTCACCATCGTAATGGACGGTGTGGGATATACACCCAATAAAACCGGCAACGCCGTTGCCGCGGCAGATACCCCGACTCTTGATATGCTTTGGGAAAAGTACCCGCATGTGCTTCTCAAGGCTCACGGCACCGCAGTCGGACTTCCCTCCGACGACGACATGGGCAACAGCGAGGTCGGGCACAACGCTCTCGGCGCCGGACAGGTTTTCGCACAGGGCGCAAAGCTTGTTTCTCAGGCAATCACAAGCGGCAAAATGTTTGATTCCGCAACATGGAAGGAACTCGTCGCAAACGTAAAGGACAACAATACCGTACTTCATTTCCTCGGACTTTTCTCCGACGGCAACGTACATTCACATATCGATCACCTCAAAGCGATGATCGTCCGCGCAAAGCAGGACGGCGTCAAAACCGTGCGTATCCATATCCTTCTCGACGGTCGTGACGTCGGCGAAACCTCTGCCCTCGAATACATCGACCCGTTCGAAGAATTCCTCGCATCACTGAACGATTCCGGCTTTGACGCACGTATCGCTTCCGGCGGCGGCAGAATGGTCATCACCATGGACAGATACGAAGCCAACTGGAAGATGGTTGAAGAAGGCTGGAACACGCATGTATGCGGCGAAGGACGCTTTTTCGACTCCGCAGCCGACGCAGTAAAGACATACCGCGCAGAAACCGGGAAAATCGATCAGGATCTTCCTCCCTTTGTAATCGCGAAGGACGGCAAGCCCGTCGGCACGATAAACGACGGCGACAGCGTCATATTCTTCAACTTCAGGGGCGACCGTGCGCTTGAGATCTCCCGCGCATTCGAAAACCGCGACTGCCGCTTCGAAAAGAAAAAGAACGTCAACGTCCTGTATGCCGGTATGCTCGAATACGACGGAGACGCACACATTCCTCACAAATATCTCGTTTCGCCGCCCGAAATTACCGGTACGATGAGCGAATTCCTCGTAAATCACGGTTACAGACAGCTTGCGATAAGCGAAACGCAGAAATTCGGTCATGTGACATACTTCTGGAACGGAAACAGAAGCGGCAAGTTCTCCGATGAGCTTGAAGAATACGTCGAAATTCCTTCCGATGTCGTTCCCTTTGAACAGCGCCCGTGGATGAAGTGCGCAGAGATTACCGACGTGCTCATCGACAAGCTCCGCTCCGGCAATTTCGATTTCCTGCGCGTCAATTTTCCGAACGGCGATATGGTCGGCCACACCGGCAGTTTCATCGCAACCAAGGTTTCTATGGAGGCACTTGACCTCTGCCTCGCTCGTATTCTCAAGGTCGTTGACGAGATGAACGGCATTGCAATCATCACCGCAGACCACGGAAACGCCGACGAAATGCTTGAGCTTGACAAATCGGGTAATGCCAAGACGGACAAAAACGGTCACGCCAAGGTCAAAACGAGCCACACACTCAACCCCGTACCCTGCTTCTTCTATGACAACAGCAACAACGACAAGTACGATGTAATCAAGGAGGACGGCTACGGTCTCGCAAACGTTGCAGCCACCGTCGTCACTCTCATGGGCGAGGATGCCCCCGATTATTGGTACAAGTCAATGGTAAAGGTGAAATAATCCCCGAGATCACTAAACAAAGGTGCGGAGTGCGCTTTGCGGTGCGCTCCGCATATACGGAAACATAAAATGCTTCTTTATCAGCTTCTCAAAGACCCGATACAACTGATTCTCGTTCTGCCCTGCATCCTTGTCTCACTCACTTTTCACGAATGGGCACACGGCTACGCGGCATATAAATGCGGCGACATGACCGCAAAGATGTACGGCAGACTCTCCCTGAACCCGCTTGCACACCTCGACCCCGTCGGCTCGGTGTGTATGCTTCTGTTCGGTTTCGGCTGGGCAAAGCCCGTGCCGGTCAATACCCGGAACTTTCGTCACCCGAAGCGTGATTTTGCAATCGTCGCAGCCGCAGGTCCGCTTATGAACCTGCTTCTCGCCTTCGGAGGCGCGGGCGTTTCAACTCTTGTATGGTACGCCGGACAGTCATCGATTATCAATTATCAGATGCAGCTCGACACAGGCTTTATAAGCGGTATTGTTTATTATACATACCTGCTCTTCTCGCTGTTTTGCCTGCTCAACATAGGCCTTGCGGTGTTCAACCTCATACCAATCCCGCCGCTTGACGGCTCACGAATCGTTTCATGGCTGCTTCCTCCCAAGGCTTCTGCAAAATACAACCGTATTGAATTATACACACGCTACATCCTGCTCGCCCTTGTCGTGCTGACATGGCTTCCCGCACCGTTTTCCAACATCGTGGATTGGGTATTCTTCCCTGTTGACTGGCTCAGAGGCGTTCTTGTCAATGCCTTCACCGGCTTCTGGGATCTTATCTTCGGACTCATATGGAAGCTCTGAGCGTCCGACTGGAGCAGTATGAGGGTCCGCTCGACCTGCTGCTCGGTCTGATTTCAAAGCACAAGATCGATATTTTCGACATACCGATATCGGAGCTGTGCGACCAGTACATGGCTTATCTCGATGAAATGCGCTCGCTGAATATGGAAATCGCCAGCGATTTTATCTGGATGGCAAGCGAACTTATGCTCATCAAATCGAAAATGCTGCTTCCCAAGCGTGAGGACGAGGAAGATCCCCGAAAGACGCTTGTCGATGCCCTGCTGGAGCATCAGCGCGCGAAACTCGCAGCCGAGTTTCTGCAAAGTCAGAGTGCGCTGTACTTTGACCGTTTCACAAAAGATCCGGACGAAATCGATTCGGCTTATGAGCGACTTCACGCCGTAAATCTTCTGACTGAGGCGTTCGAACGTATAAACGAACGTATGTCACAGCTTCCCGAGCAGACTGTGGAGCTTTTCGAACGCATCGAAACGGAGCATTTTCATACTGTCGAAGGAAAAATACTCCACCTGCTCCGTTTTATGTACGACGGAATCAGCCGACCGATGACCGAACTGTTTTATGACTGTTCGTCGCGGGCGGAAATAATCGCGACATTTCTTGCCCTGCTTGAGCTTGTGAAGGCGGGCAGAATAGTGCTGTTAAAGGATAAAAAGGAGCTGTATTTACAGCTTATCAGGGAAAAAAGATGAATGATACCGCACTGAAGGCAGCGCTGGAGGCCGTGCTTTTTGCATCCGGCAGCCCTGTGACAACCGAAAAGCTTTCGGAAATATTCGACCTGCCGGAGGCGCGTATTGCTTCGGTGGCTTCGGTGCTTGCCGAAGATATGAAGGAAAGCGACAGAGGGATCGAACTGATAACGGTCGACAATGCCTATCAGCTTTGCACAAAGCCGCTTTTTGCCGCGCACGTGAAGCGCGCGCTGGAGCTGCGGAAAACGCCGCCTCTCACAAAAGCCGCGCTTGAAGTCCTTGCAATAACCGCATATAATCAGCCGGTAACACGCTCGTACATTGAGGCTGTTCGCGGTGTCGACTCCTCTTCCATAGTTTCCTCGCTTTGCGACAAAGGGCTCATCTATGAATCGGGTCAGCTTGATGCGCCCGGTCGTCCCGCACTTTTTTCAACAACGAGTGCGTTTCTGCGCTGTTTCGGTCTCGAATCGCTCGATCAGCTCCCCGCACTCACGGAGCAGAACGAAAATTCCGAAAACATCACTCTTGACGAAGCCATCGACAACGCCTCCGATGGCACAGCCGTAGCCGGGGATAGCGGGCAATGACGGCGCTATGCATAATCGGCGGCGTGCTGCTGTTTTTCGTCTGGCTCTTCACACGGAAGCTGCATATCGGCGCAGGCTTTGCTGACGATCCGTTTCTTTATGTGCGCATACTGTTCCTGAAGCTCAGGTTACCGCCCGAAAAAGCGGCGCATACGGAAGAGAATCCAAAAGAGCAGACAACGGAAAAAGGCAGAAAGAAAAAAGCAAAAAAAGAAAAGGAAAAAGCCGCTCTTCCGAAAAAGGCAGTCGGAGAGTATATAACAATATTCACAGATGCCCTGAAAGAGCTTGTTCACAAGCTGAAAAAATATCTTTTTCTTGAAAAATACATCATCAAAGCCGATATCGGAACCGACGATGCGGCAAAGACCGCAATACTTTACGGTGCCGCTTCAAATGCGGCGGCACAGCTTTGGATGCTTGTCTGCTCACTTAAAAGACGTACAAGAAACCCGAAGCTGATTTACACGGAAATAAAGCCGGACTTCATCGCCGAGCAGACCGATTTTTACGCCGATATAGAGCTTTCGATCAGGCTGTGGCAGATACTTTCTCTCGGCATGACCGCCCTCGGCGTTTATAAAAAACTGAAATCAGACAGTGAGGTAAAGAAATGAACGACATACCACTCAAACAAATCATCGACGCATCGCTTTCACAGATCGGCAAGGTCGCTGATGTCAACACCGTCATAGGCGAACCGATAAGTACCGGCGACGGCATCACGATCGTACCGTTTTCCAAGGTGTCGGTCGGATATGCCTCCGGCGGTACTGATTTCGACGGCAAAAATCCCTCGCCCGATAAGGCGCCTCATTTCGCGGGCGGCAACGGTGCCGGTGTTTCGGTGACACCGCTCGGCTTCCTTATAATCGAAAACGGCAATGTCCGTCTCCTTGACCTGAAAAATCCCGTATATCCCGTCGCCGACGACCCTGTCACAAAGGTCATGGACTCCGTGAATTCATTCATCGACAGAACACCCGACCTCGTTGAAAAAATCAAAGGCATTTTCTCCAAGGACAAGAAAAAGGCTGACAGCGAAGCGATAACCGGCGAAACGGCTGAAAATCTTGCTGAAGCCGCGGACGCCGCGGACAGCACGGAAGCCTGAACATGACGTAGTACAAATAGTACAATAAGAATATAAAGCAAAAAAGCCGCATACGATGTAATTAAATATGAATGTTACATCGGTGCCGCTTATGAAAAATCTTGTCCGCATAGTCGCTCTGTTTTCCGCCCTGATAATGATACTCGCGCTGTATGAACCATACGCGCCGCGCGACAGCTATACTGTCGCAAAAAACGGTGTCTATATTCAAAACAGCGCACAGGCGGCACTGCTGCTTGACGCGACCGAGGGACGAATCCTTTTTTCACAGAATGCTTCAGCACGTCTTCCTATGGCAAGCACGACAAAGATAATGACCGCAATCGTCGCCATCGAAAATATGCCGACAGATTACGTCGTCACGGTGGCAAAGGAGGCGGTCGGCATTGAAGGCAGTTCGATCTATCTTTACGCCGGCGAACAAATAACATGTCTGGACCTGTTATACGGTCTCATGCTCGAATCGGGCAACGATGCGGCGGCAGCTCTCGCAATCGCCGTCGGCGGTACCGAAGAGCGTTTCATCATGCTGATGAACGAAAAGGCAAAGGAACTCGGACTGAAGGATACACATTTTTCGAACCCTCACGGACTGCCCGCGGAAAATCATTTCACCTCTGCGGCAGACCTCGCCAGACTTACCGATTACGCACTGCAAAACGAACTGTTTGCCGAAATAGTTTCGACAAAGAAAATGGCTGCGTGCGAAGGTGCAAGATATTATGTCAACCACAACCGGCTGTTGTTTTCATATGAAGGCATGATCGGCGTCAAGACCGGATATACGCAGGCATCCGGCCGCTGTCTCGTAACCGCCGCAAGACGGTACGGCAGAACACTCATCTGCGTGACACTAAACGATTACTATTGCTCCGCCGATCATGTACGTATGCTCGACAGCGGATTTTCATCAACAGATTAAGGATAAATAAATGCGTTTACAGAAATATGTTTCGGATTGCGGGCTTATGAGCCGCCGCGCTGCCGAAAAGGAAATCGAAGCGGGTAGTTTCACCGTGAACGGCGAAGTCGCCGTCATCGGACAGCAGATCGAACCCGAAAAAGACATAATTAAATATAAAGGCACTCGTGTGAGGAACGGCGGAAGAAAATATTACATCGCGCTCAACAAACCGGCAGGATATGTTACGACTGCAAACGATGAGATGGGCAGACAGAACGTCTGCGAACTTGTCAGCGATATAAACGCACGGCTTTACCCCGTCGGCAGACTGGACAAAAACAGCGAAGGGCTTCTCATAATGACAAACGACGGTGAATTTGCACAAAAGGTGATGCATCCGCGTTTTCATCTCAAAAAACAGTATCTCGTCATAACGAACGGTTTTTGCACAAATACACAGGCAGACAGACTCCGTGCCATGAAAACGCTGGAGGATGAGCCGATACAGCCGGTCGACGTGCGTATCTGCGAACGCAGTGAAACATCTTCAAAGCTGATGTTCGTGCTGTCCGAAGGCAAAAACAGGCAGATAAGACGTATGTGCGAGGCTGCGGGACTGACGGTCATGCAGCTCAGACGCATCGCGATCGGCACAATACGACTCGGAACACTCGAATCCGGCTGCCACAGAAACCTCACAAAAGACGAAATCAAGGAGCTTACACAATCCAAATGATCAGCACAAAAAACAGAGCGTATCTCCGCTCACTTTCAAATACACTTGAGGCACTCTATCAAATAGGCAAGGGCGGCGTCACACCTGCGGTGACACAAACGCTTGACGACGCGCTTGAAGCAAGAGAACTTATCAAAATATCCCTGCTTGAGACCTGCCCCACAAAACCGAAGGAGACAATGACTCTGCTCATCGCAGCGCTCGGTTGTGAACCGGTGCAGACTATCGGCAGAAAGCTTGTGATCTTCCGCAGAAGCTCAAAGGAAGAAAACCGGAAAATAGTTTTCCCGCGCTGAACTCATGAAAATAGGAATCTTCGGCGGCACGTTCAACCCGCCGCACCTCGGTCATATCCGCGCCTGCAGGGCGTTTTCCGATATTATAAAGCCTGACCGACTGTTTATCATACCGACATATCTCCCCCCGCTCAAACAGGCATACGACATTTTGCCCGCACACCGGCTCGAAATGTGCCGCCTCGCCTTCCCTTTTGCCGAAATATGTGATTTTGAAATCAAAAACGGCGGAGTCAGCTACACATATAAGACGGTACGTCATTTAAGAGAGTCATACCCCGATGCCGAGCTTTTCATGCTCATAGGGACCGACCAACTCGCGCAGCTTGAAAAATGGCGCGAGTCCGGGTATCTGTCGGAAAATCTGACATTCGCCGTCGCGCCGAGATACGGCGACAAAGCGAAGTTTGAAAAAGAATTCGAACGCCATCTCGGCATGCGCTTCCGTCTTGTCCGAATTCCGATTGCCGAAACAGAAGTGTCGTCAACAGAGGTACGGAGCGGAAGCAGCACACTGCTGACTCCGGAGGTCGCAAAGTACATCAAGGAGCATCATTTATACATGAATAAATCAGAACAGATAAAAGCTGACCTTTACGCTCAGAAACCCCGCAGAATCAACCACATCGAAGGCGTTTACGAATGCGCGCTGGAGCTTCGCGACACCCATTTCCCCGAACTTACCGATGAAAAAATTGCCGAAGCGGCTTATATGCATGATTTCACAAAGGAATGGTCCGCCGAAAAGCAACTTGAGCTTATGGCGAAATACGGTGTAAAGCCCGACGCCGAAGGACTTGCCGAAAAGCTTTTCCACGCGCGCACAGCAGCACTGCTCGCAAAGCACATATACAACCTGAGCGATGATGTATGCAGCGCGATCTATTATCATACGACCGGCAGAGCGAACATGACGCCGCTCGAAAAAGTCATTTATTTTGCCGACTATATCGAAAAAAACAGAACGTACATCGACTGTGTCGATGTACGTGACACATATAAAATGCTGATGGAGCAGGGTGATCCGCTTGCGCTTGACAAGGCGATACTGTATTCCCTTGATCTGACGCTTGAAAACCTGCTGAAAAAGTGTCAGTACATTCACGAAGACACCGTCAGCGCCCGCAATTACCTTTACCTCACAATCAACAGAAAGGATAAATAAGACTTATGGAAGAAAACAGGAAAGCCCCCGAAGCGGTCACTGCGCTTGCCGAAGAGATACGTGCCGTGCTCGACGAAAAAAAGGCGATGGACGTCAGCGTCCTGCATATCGGCGACCATACCGTGCTTGCCGACTATTTTGTAATCGCAACAGGTACTTCCAACACTCACATACGCTCGCTCGCCGGAGAGGTCGAATTCAGGGTACGCGAAAAACTCGGTATCGATCCGGCAAGAATCGAAGGTGTTGACAACAACGCCTGGGTTCTTATGGATTATCATTCCGTAATCGTTCATATCTTCACCCGCGAAGCGCGTGAATTCTATAAGCTCGACAAGCTCTGGGACAGGGCGCAATAACGAGTCTGCAATTTTTTATAAATATTAAGGAATATACAATGAAACACGATTTTAAGAACATCGAAGCCAAATGGCAACGTGCATGGGACGAGCAGAAAGCGTTTGAACCGTCGGACGACTACTCGCTTCCCAAATACTACGCACTTGTCGAATTTCCCTATCCGTCCGGACAGGGTCTGCATGTCGGGCATCCACGTCCCTACACCGCCCTTGATATCGTCGCAAGAAAGCGCCGTATGCAGGGCTACAACGTACTATTCCCTATGGGCTGGGATGCATTCGGACTTCCGACCGAAAACTACGCGATCAAAAACAAAATCCATCCCGCAATCGTAACGAAAAACAACGTTGCCCGCTTCAAGCAGCAGCTCAAGGCGCTCGGTCTTTCGTTTGCGTGGGATCGCGAGATCAATACCTCGACTCCCGATTATTATAAATGGACACAATGGATATTCCTCCAGCTCTTCAAACACGGGCTTGCATACAAAAAGGAAATGACCGTCAACTGGTGCACCTCCTGCAAAGTCGTGCTTGCGAACGAAGAAGTCGTCAACGGTAAGTGCGAGCGCTGCCACGGCGATGTCATCCATAAGGCAAAAAGTCAGTGGATGCTGAAAATAACCGCTTATGCGGACAGGCTCATCGACGACCTTGACACCGTAGACTATATCGAACGTGTCAAGCTCGCGGAGCGCAACTGGATCGGAAGATCCTACGGTGCGGAGATTGACTTCGACACCACAATCGGCGAAAAGATCCGCGTCTTCACAACGCGCTGTGACACTCTTTTCGGCGCGACATACATGGTAATCGCACCCGAACATCCGCTCATCGAAGCTCATAAGGAACAGATAAAGAACTACGCGGACGTTGTTGCATACCGTGATGAAGCGGCAAAAAAGAGCGATTTTGAACGTACTGAGCTTGTCAAAGACAAAACCGGCGTGAAGCTCGACGGCATCATGGCGATAAATCCCGTGACAGGTAAGGAGATCCCGATCTTCGTTTCCGACTATGTCCTCATCACTTACGGTACCGGCGCAATTATGGCAGTGCCTGCACACGATGAGCGTGACTTTGATTTTGCAAAGAAGTTTGAACTGCCCATCATCGAAGTCGTTGCGGGCGGTGAAAACGTTCAGGAAGCGGCATATACCGACGTCGCAACAGGCAAACTCATCAATTCCGGTTTCCTTAACGGGCTTGAAGTTGCCGAAGCCAAGGAAAAGATGATTGCTTATCTCGAAGAAAAGGGCATCGGCAAGCGCAAGGTCAACTTCAAACTCCGCGACTGGGTGTTCAGCCGTCAGAGATACTGGGGCGAACCGATCCCGCTCATATGGTGCGACAAATGCGGCTGGGTTCCCGTTCCAGAGGATCAGCTCCCGCTCACACTGCCCGATGTTGAAAACTACGAACCGACCGACAACGGCGAATCGCCGCTTGCGAAAATAGACAGCTGGGTCAATACGACCTGCCCCCACTGCGGTGGTAAAGCACGCCGCGAAACCGACACGATGCCCCAGTGGGCAGGTTCTTCCTGGTACTTCCTGCGCTATTGCGACCCCAAGAACGACAAGGAATTCGCATCCCGCAAAGCGCTTGATTACTGGATGCCCGTCGATTGGTACAACGGCGGTATGGAGCATGCGACATTGCATTTGCTTTATTCCCGCTTCTGGGCAAAGTTCATGTATGACATAGGTCTCATTTCCTGCCCGGAGCCTTATCTCAAACGTACATCGCACGGCATGATCCTCGGCGAAGACGGCGAAAAGATGAGCAAGAGCCGCGGCAACGTCAGGCGAGTTGAGGCCCGCCCCGGAGTCGAGGATCTGGGAGAGAAAGAGCGCTTCGGAATCGGGCGGCAGGCCGTTTTGAGCCGAGGCGGGGTCGACTGCATTGAAGTTGCCGCCGGAAATCAGGGTGTCACCCCCGAGCTGCGGCTCCTTTTCGAGCAGCAGGACCGAGGCGCCGGCCGCCGCGGAGGTCGCCGCGGCCGACAGCCCCGCCGCTCCTCCTCCCACGGCGATCACGTCGAAGTCTTCATCCCAGCCGGTGGGGGGACGCGAGGCCCGCCAGGCCGACAGGCCTGCACCCGCCGCTGCAGCGGCCGCTCCTGCCAGAAGGATTGTGCGCCGCTTCATGGCCGCTTCTCCGCGCTCGCCTCCATGTCCCGGATGAAGTCGGCGGTCTCCACGGCGTTGGCGACGTCAAGCTTGCTATAGATCTCCTCCTTGTGGGAGCGCACGGTGCGCTCGGAAATGTTGAGGATGGAGCCGATCGTGCTGTTGGACAGCCCCTTGGCCACCAGCCGCGCCACCTCCTGCTCCGAGGCGGTGAGCGTATTCCAGAGCCGCTCGAGGCTCTCGCTGTAGGCCTCAATTTTCCGCCGCTCGATGTCAGCGCAGCACGCGCTCTCGATCTCGCTGAGCAGCTTCCCGGGCTTCGGGGGCTTTACGAGAAAGGTGCGG
>ERZ827168.4668-NODE-4668-length-12311-cov-4.550587_pt1 | contig 12311 bp, 8 predicted proteins | sample MGYA00519868_ERZ827168 | MGnify/ENA primary metagenome ERZ827168 (study PRJEB31778, sample SAMEA3449271) | human gut metagenome | biome: human gut; feature: human-associated habitat; material: faeces | place: United Kingdom | collected 2010/2012 ...
CAAACTTCAGGTGCTTTCTGTTAAAAAGCGGTGCAAAGATATGGGTTTTACAAATATGCTCCAAATTATCTATCTGTTTTTTTAGTCCGTTTCCCTATTTTCCTTATTTTTGCCCTTTATAGAACAAGTATTCATTTCAATTCTATCTTTTTATGAAAAAACTGACATGCTATCTGCTGCTGGGTATGGCAGCTACAGCTACCGCCTGGGGCGGGACTCCGTTGTGGATGCGCGACGTACGCATCTCGCCCGACGGCACCCAGATCGCCTTCTGCTACAAAGGCGACCTCTACAAAGTGAATGCACAGGGAGGCGAAGCCGTGCGGCTCACCTCACAAAGCTCTTACGAATCATCGCCCGTATGGTCGCCCGACGGCAAGCAAATCGCCTTTGCCAGCGACCGCTATGGCAATATGGATGTATTCGTAATGCCCGCCGACGGCGGAAGTGCCAAACGACTGACCTATAACTCGGCTTCCGAAGTACCCACCGCCTTCTCGCCCGACGGCAAGAAGATATATTACGGAGCCTCGATATCCGATCCTGCCGCCAGCGCGCTGTTCCCGAAAGGATCGATGAGCGAGCTTTACGCCGTGAGCGTCGATGGCGGCCGTCCCGAACGCGTGCTCGCCACCCCTGCCGAGGCGGTGAGCTTCACGCGCGACGGCAAGTCGTTCTTCTATCAGGACAAGAAGGGCGGCGAGAACATATGGCGCAAACATCATACCTCGTCCATCACGCGCGACATATGGCGTTACGACTTCGCCACGGGAAAGCATACCAACCTCACGGCCCGTGCGGGCGAAGACCGCAACCCCGTGTATGCCGACGGCGACGGGAAGGTATATTTCCTGAGCGAGCGCGACGGCACGTTCAACGTGTGGTCGCTTGCCGCCGACGCCCCTGCCGAGGCCAAGCAGGTGACGCGCTTTAAGAACCACCCCGTGCGATTCCTCTCGGCGGCGGCCGACGGCACGCTGTGCTTCGGCCATAACGGCGAGATATACACCTTGAGCGGCTCGGGGGCGCCACGAAAGCTGGGTGTGACGATCGTGGACGATTCGCCCGCCGACAAGACCGCGCAGATAGCCGTGAGCGGCGGCGGTTCGGCCGTGGTCTCGCCCGACGGCAAGCAGATAGCATTCGTCTCGCGCGGCGAGGTGTTCGTCACCGCGGTCGATTACGCCACCACGCGGCGCATAACCGCCACCGCGCAGTCGGAGGCGTCGCCCGCGTTCGCGCCCGACAACCGTACGCTGGCATACGCTTCGGAGCGCGACGGCAAGTGGAATATCTACGAGGCGAAGATCGTGCGCGACGACGATCCCGATTTCCCCAACGCCACGCTCATCGAAGAGAAGCCGCTGTTCAGGAACGACGGCGTGGACCGCACCTGCCCGCAGTACTCGCCCGACGGCAAGAGCCTCGCATTCGTGGAGGACCGCTGCCGTCTTATGGTGCTCGATCTCGCTTCGGGCAAGACCCGCCGCGTGACCGACGGCAGCCGTCATTACTCGACCGACGGCCGCATGGACTACTCGTGGTCGCCCGACGGCAAGTGGTTCGCCTTGAGCTACACGGGCAACCGCCACGATCCCTATTCGGACGTGGGTCTGGTGAGCGCCGAGGGCGGCGAGATATTCAACCTCACCAATACGGGATATTTCGACAGCGATCCGCAGTGGGTGATGGGCGGCAATGCGCTGCTCTTCTCGTCGGACCGCTACGGTATGCGCAGCCACGCTTCGTGGGGATCGTTGCAGGACGTGATGATCGTCTACCTCAATCGCAAGACGCATGAACTCGCCCGCATGAACAAGGAGCAGTACGAGATGTACAAGCAGGGCGAGAAACGTGCGAAGGAGGCCGAGGCCAAGGCCGAGAAGGAGAAGAAGGCCGACGACGACAAGAAAGACAAGGACAAGGAGAAGAAGGCCGATGCCGACAAGGCGGAGGCGATCGTGATCGAGCTCGACAACATCGAGGACCGCATCGTGCGCCTCACCCCCTCGTCGGGTTCGCTGAGCGGCTACACGATGAACAAGGACGGCGAGACGCTTTATTATATAGTGTCGTACGAGGGTTCCTACGATCTGTGGCAGCTCGACCTGCGCGAGCGCAACAACAAGGTGCTGCTGAAATCGAGCGGCGGCGGACGTCTGGTGTGGGACGGTAAGATGGAGAACATGTTCCTTTTGGGCGGCCGCATGAGCAAGTTCAAGGGCGGCAGCGGCGCGCCGACGGCCGTAGCCGTACGCGGCGATATGACGCTCGACGCCCGCGCCGAACGCGAATACATGTTCGACCGCATCTACCGTCAGGAGAAGAGCCGTTTCTATACCGAGACCATGCACGGTGTCGACTGGGAGGCGCTGCGCGACAACTACGCGCGGTTCCTGCCCCACATCGACAACAACTACGACTTCGCCGAGATGGCCAGCGAGTGGCTGGGCGAACTGAACGTGTCGCACACGGGGTGCAGCTATTCGCGTCCCGCCGACGCTGACGGCGACGTGACGGCCGATCTGGGCCTCATATTCGACCTCTCGCGCAAGGGCGACGGCCTGCTTGTGGACGAAGTGATCGCAGGCGGACCTTTCGACCGCGCATCGTCGCATGTGCGCGCGGGCGACATAGTGGAGAAGATCGACGGCTGTGCCATAGCCGACGACGCGGATTTCTATCCTCTGCTCAACCGCCGCGCGGGCAAGCGCACGCTGGTATCGGTATACCGTCCCGCCGACGGCACGCGCTGGGACGAGGTGGTGACGCCCATATCGCAGGGCCAGCTCTCGACGCTGCTCTACAAGCGCTGGGTGAAGCGCCGCGCCGCCGACGTGGAGCGCCTCTCGGGCGGACGGTTGGGATACGTGCACATAGAATCGATGGGCGACCCGAGCTTCCGCACCGTATATGCCGAGATACTGGGCCGTTACAACCATTGCGACGGCATAGTGATCGACACCCGCTTCAACGGCGGAGGCCGTCTGCACGAGGATATAGAGATACTTTTCAGCGGCGAGAAATACCTGACGCAGGTGATCCGCGGCAAGGAGGCGTGCGACATGCCGAGCCGCCGATGGAACAAGCCGTCGATAATGATCACGTGCGAGGCCAACTACTCCAACGCTCACGGCACGCCGTGGGTCTACAAGCACATGGGCATAGGCAAGGTGGTGGGCATGCCCGTCCCGGGAACCATGACCAGCGTGTCGTGGGAGCGCTTGCAGGACCCCACGCTGGTGTTCGGCATACCCGTGATAGGGTATCGTCTCGACGACGGCAGCTACCTTGAGAATACGCAGCTGGAGCCCGATATCGAGGTGGCCAACTCGCCCGAGGTGATAGTGACGGGCCGCGACGAGCAGCTGGAGACGGCTGTAAGGGAGCTGCTCCGCCAGATCGACGGGGAGCGTAAAACAGGGAAGAAGTAACGGCGCATGATAAGGGAATTTACCGAACATCCGCTGCGCGGACTCAACAGTTTCCATGCCGACGAGAAGGCGCGGAGGCTGGTCGTGTTCGACGCGGCGGAGGATCTCGACATAATTTTTGCAGCCGAGAGCAGACCCGAGAGGTTCTACGTGCTCGGCGGCGGCAACAACATACTCTTCACCCGCTATTTCGACGGCACGCTGCTCAAGCCCGACATTCGCGGCATACGCGTCATTGCCGAGGACGACGAGTCGGTGACCGTGGAGGCGGGCGCGGCCGTGGAGTGGGACGATCTGGTGGCGTGGAGCGTGGAGCGCGGATTGTGGGGGGCGGAGAATCTGTCGCTCATCCCGGGTACAGCGGGTGCGGCTCCCGTGCAGAACATTGGCGCCTACGGTGCCGAGGCGGGGAATGTGATAACCCGAGTGCACATGTTCGACACCGAGCGGTGCGGGCACGGGGTTCTCACGGCCCGCGAGTGCCGTTTCGCCTATCGCGACAGCATATTCAAACACGAGTTGCGCGGCCGTGCGGTGATAACGTCGGTGGAGTTCCGCTTCGGCAAGCGGCCCGCGCCCGCTCTCGGGTACGGCGACTTGCAGCGCGAGACCGAGGCGCGCGGCGGGGCGACGATAAGCAACATACGCGAGGCGGTATGCGCCATACGGCGCGGCAAGTTGCCCGACACGGCGGTGTTGGGCAACGCGGGGAGCTTCTTCAAGAACCCCGTGGTGAGCAGGACCGAGGCCGAGCGTCTGGCGGCGATTTACGAGGGTATGCCCGTATATCCCGCCGCCGATCCCGAATGCCGCAAGCTGGCGGCGGGGTGGCTTATCGACCGCGCGGGGCTGAAGGGGTATCGTGCGGGCCGCGTGGGCGTGCACGACCGTCAGGCGCTGGTGCTGGTGAACTTCGGCGGCGCCACGGGCGAGGAGATCATGGAGCTGGCGCGCGAGGTGCGGCGCAGGGTGTACGACGCGTTCGGCATCGTCATAGAACCTGAGGTGAATATATTGTAGGAATATGCTTATAGATAACTTTCAGGAATACGTCCGTCGCAACGGACTCTTTACCAAGCAGGACAAGATACTGCTCACCGTGTCGGGCGGCGTCGACTCCATGACGCTCATGTCGCTGTGCATCAACAGCGGCTACCACGTGGCGGTGGCCCATTGCAATTTCGGCCTGCGCGGCGAGGAAAGCGACGAGGACGAGATACTGGTGCAGGAGACCGCCCGCAAGTACGGCATAGTGTGCCACAACCGCCGTTTCGACACCGTGGGCGAGATGGAGCGCACGGGCGAGTCGATGGAGATGGCGGCGCGGAGGCTGCGTTACGCATGGTTTGCCGAGCTGTGCCGCGAGCACGGCTACACCGTGACGGCCATAGCGCACCACATAGACGACTCGATAGAGACGTTCTTCATAAACATGCTGCGCGGCACGGGGCTGCGCGGCCTGACGGGCATAAGCAACCAGGCGGGGCGCATAGTGCGTCCGATGATGTTCGCCACGCGCAAGGAGATCATGGACTATGCGCTGCACAAGCACATCCCGTTCCGCGAGGATTCGTCGAACCGCTCGACGAAATACCTGCGCAACAAGATACGTCTGGGACTCATACCCCGCATACGCGAGATAAATCCGCGGTTCCCGTTCATCATGAACCGCAACATCGACCGCCTGACGGCTGCGCAGAACTTCATCGACTGCGCCATAGACCGCATATGCGACGCCGCCGTCACCGAATCGGCGGGAATATTCACGCTGCACGTCGACCGCATAGAGGTCGCCGCGTCGCGCGACTTCGTAATATACGAGATACTCAATTCGCGCTACGGATTCAAGGGCGACACCGTAGACGGGCTGTGCAAGGCGCTCGACGCGGGCAGCTCGGGCAAGAGGTTCTATTCGCGCAGCCACGTGGCCTATGTCGACCGCGGGAACATAGTAATAGCGCGCATAGATGACGACGACCCGTGCGAGATAGCGGTGGTAGAGGGGCAGCAGCGGGCCTACTGCGGCGGCGCGGCGCTCTACTTCGAGCTGTGCGACGCCGACGACATGCCCACGTTCGACGTGCCCGAGAACATAGCGCTGCTCGACGCCTCGAAGATCTCGTGGCCCCTTACTCTGCGCCGCTGGCGCGACGGCGACTCGTTCGTACCCTTCGGGATGAACGGCCGCAAGAAGGTGAGCGACTACCTCATCGACCGCAAGATGTCGTCGGCCGAGAAGCGGCGCCAGTTCGTGCTCACCTCCGACGGCAGCATAGCATGGCTGGTGGGGCAGCGCATAGACGACGATTACCGTATTACGCCCGACACCGACAAGGTGCTGCGCATAACCAAGGAGATTATCTGACGATGGCCAAAAGCACCGTGAAATTCAAGGACAGCGTGGCCGAGTTCGAACGCCTGCGCGCGGAGATAACCCGCGGCCGTTTCGCGCCCGTATATCTGCTCATGGGCGAGGAGAGCTATTTCATCGACATATTGTGCGACGAGCTGGCGCAGCGCACGCTAACGCCCGAGGAACAGGCCTTCAACCGCATAATCGTATACGGCAAGGACAGCGACGCGGGACAGATCGTGAACCTCTGCCGCCAGATGCCCATGACGGGTTCGCGCGAGGTGATAATAGTGAAGGAGGCGCAGCAGCTGCGGGGCATCGAGAAGCTCTCGCACTACACCTCGCGGCCGCAGGCATCGACCATACTCGTGGTGTGCCACAAGGAACGCAGCGTCGACAAGCGCTCGGCGTTCTACAAGCAGTGCGTCGCGGCGGGCGCGGTGTTCGAGTCGGTGCGGCCGCGCGACTACGAGATCGGGCCGTGGCTCTCGTCGTTCATCGCCTCGCGCGGGTTGCGCATAAGCCCCAAAGCGGTACAGATGCTCACCGACCATCTGGGGTGCGACATTGCGAAGATATCGAACGAGATCGACAAACTCATAGTGTCGCTGCCCGCGGGCACGACCGACATAACCGACAGCCACATAGAGAGCAACGTGGGCATATCGAAGGATTTCAACAACTTCGAGCTGTGCGCCGCCGTGGCCCGACGGGACGTGGAGCGCGCCATGCGCATAGCCGACCACTTCGCCCGCAATCCCAAGGACAATCCGCTGCTGCTCACCGTGATGGCGCTGTTCGGGCAGTTCCGCGACATGTTCGTGGTCAACTATCTGCGCTGGCAGGCCAAGTATCGCGGCAAGCCGTTTCCCGACGATACGGAGCTGATGCGCACGTTGAAGAAGAGCAACATATTCGCCATACGCGAAATCAAGGAGCTGTCGGCCATGTGGAACAACCGCAGCGTATTCAACATACTCGGTCTGCTGCGCGAGTACGACGGCAAGAGCAAGGGTATAGACGCGGGCGCGGCCGACGACGGCGAGCTGCTGCGCGAGCTGCTGCTTAAAATATTCGCGTCGTAAGCGGCGCTCCGATGTCATGACAGCGAATCATGAAAGACAGATGCTTTTCAACGGCGAGCTGCGGCCTGCGGCGCCGCAGCGGGGACCCTATGTCTTTCAGAACGTGCACACGCTGGGCGGCGAGTGCCGCCGATTGCAACGGCATGTCGAGGTGCTGACGGCCGCGGCGGAGCAGCTGTTCGGCATCGATCTCGATCTCGCGGCCCGCGAGGCGGGGCAGCAGGCCCGACGGCTGGCCGAGGCGTGCCGCCTGACGCGCAACGTGACCGTGAGGCTGATCGTGAAGGCCTATCCTTCGGGCGATGTGAGCATGGAGTACGACGAGCCGTCGATATACCGCGGCTACGTGCTGCGCAGCCTGCGTCCCGATGCCGTGTGCGTGAACATGGCGCCGCCGCTGTGGCCGTTTCCCACCTCGGCGGCCGTCGAGACCCGCGCGCTGGCCGACGCCACGGCGCGGGCGCGGGGATTTCATACGGCCGTGCTGACCGATGCGGAGGGCAATTTGGTGTCGGAGAGCGCACGGCCCATCTTCGTGGTGCGCGGCTACACGCTTCTCACGCCCCCGTGCGCTGCGATGTCGGTGGAGCGCGAAACGGCCGAGCTGGCGGCGCGCGAGGCTTCGCTGGCCGTGGTGAGCCGTCCGCTCACGCGCGACGATCTGGCTTCGGCCGACGAGGTGCTGACGGTCAACTATCAGGGCGTGACCTCCATAGCCCGCATCGACGGCAAGCCCTACATGTCGATCATAGCCGAGAAACTGGCCGAATGTATGGAGGCGGCAGTGAGGTAGCGTCGGCGGCCCGCACGGCCCCGCGGCAGGCGCTGAATGTGCCGCAGCGGCCGATTGCGCCCGCGCCGTGGCGCAGATTTGGGAATAATTTCCTATATTTGTGTCGAATTTGCGAGAAGCGATCTATTAACACACTAAAACTACTGATAAACTATGTTCAAAGGACAACCAAAAGGTCTGTACGCTTTGGCGCTCGCCAATACGGGCGAACGTTTCGGCTACTACACCATGCTTGCCGTGTTCGTGCTTTATCTGAAGGCCAATTTCGGGCTTTCGGCCGCCGACGCGGGTCAGATCTATTCGACGTTCCTCATGTTCGTCTACTTCCTCCCGTTCGTGGGCGGTATACTGGCCGACAAGTTCGGTTACGGCAAGATGGTCACCATCGGAATATTCATCATGTTCCTCGGCTACGCTTTCCTGTCCCTGCCGCTGGGCTCGGGAGGCGCGGCGCTGGCAGGCATGTACGGCGCACTGCTGCTCATAAGCTGCGGTACGGGACTCTTCAAGGGTAACCTCCAGGTGCTGGTGGGCAATCTCTACGACAATCCCGAATACGAGTCGAAGCGCGACTCGGCGTTCTCGATCTTCTACATGGCCATCAACATCGGCGCGCTGTTCGCTCCGTCGGCCGCCGTGGGCATGAAGAACTACGCCATGAACACGCTCGGACTGGACGAGGGCACGGCCTACCACTTCGCTTTCGCCGTGGCGTGCGTGTCGCTCATAATCTCCATAGCCATCTATTACGCTTTCCGCGGCACGTTCAAGCATGCCGAGGGCGGCGCCAAGAAGAAGGACAGCGCGCAGGAGCCCGTGCGCGAGCTTTCGAAGGAGGAGACCAAGTCGCGCATCGTGGCCCTGTGCCTCGTGTTCGCCGTGGTGATATTCTTCTGGATGGCGTTCCACCAGAACGGACTTACGCTGACCTACTTCGCCGACGAGTTCACCCGCGACAGCAGCTCGGGCGTGGAGAGCATGATGTTCAACGTGTGGAATCTGGTGCTGGTGATCTTCATCGTATATGCGCTCTTCTCGCTGTTCCAGAGCGATTCTAACAAAGGCCGTGCGATATCGGCGGGCGTGATAGTAGCTTCGGCCGCAGTGCTCGTAGCGCAGTACATGCGTCTGCCTGCCGAGACCAAGGTCGACGCCGAGATCTTCCAGCAGTTCAACCCATTCTTCGTGGTGGCTCTGACCCCCGTGTCTATCGCACTGTTCGGCTGGCTGGCCAAGAACGGTAAGGAGCCTTCGGCGCCCCGCAAGATCGGTCTGGGTATGTTGGTGGCCGCAGTGGGATATGTCATAATGACCGTGGGTTCGATGCACCTGCTCAGCCCTGCCGAGCAGGCTGCCGCGGCGGGTACCTCGGCCGCTACGCTGGTGTCGCCCAACTGGCTCATATCGACCTATCTGGTGCTCACGTTCGCCGAGCTGCTGCTCTCGCCGATGGGTATCTCGTTCGTGTCGAAGGTGGCTCCCCCCAAGTACAAGGGCATGATGATGGGCGGCTGGTTCGTAGCCACGGCCATAGGCAACAAGCTCACGAGCGTATGTTCGTCGCTGTGGGGCGAACTGCCCCTGGTGGTGGTTTGGGGCGTGCTTATCGGGCTGTGCCTCCTTTCGGCCGTGTTCATCTTCTCGATAATGAAGAAACTCGAATCGGCTACCAAATAACATGGCCGATCGCGACGATACGACGGGGCTGCCTTGCGGGCGGTCCCGTTTTTTTTGTGGCGGCCCCGCGCCGTGTCGGCCCGCACGACGGCCGATTTTGCGTAATTGCAACGTTTTAGTATATTTGTAATTTCATTCCGTAAAAAAATTATAGCAGATGGCAAAAGTGGTGGTCGGATTGTCGGGCGGAGTCGATTCCTCGGTGGCGGCGTATCTTCTCAAACGGCAGGGGCATGAGGTCATAGGGCTGTTCATGCGCAATTGGCACGATACCGAGGGTACGCTCGAAGGCGACTGCCCGTGGTACGACGATCAGGTGTTCGCCGAGCTGGTGGCCAAGCGCCTCGACATTCCGTTCAGGTTCGTCGACCTGTCGTCCGAGTATCGTCGGCGCGTGGTGGACTACATGTTCGCCGAGTACGAGCGCGGCCGCACGCCCAATCCCGACGTGCTGTGCAACCGCGAGATAAAGTTCGACGCCTTTCTGAACGAGGCTCTCAAAATGGGGGCCGATTTCGTCGCCACGGGCCACTATTGTCGCAAGGCCGAGGAGCGGCGCGACGGGCATACGGTATACAGGCTGCTCGCGGGAGCCGACGGCAACAAGGACCAGAGCTATTTCCTCTGCCAGCTCTCGCAGGAGCAGCTGCGTTATGCGCTCTTCCCTGTGGGCGATCTGCTCAAGCCCGAGGTGCGCCGCATAGCCGAGGAACAGAAGCTGGCCACCGCCAAGCGCAAGGATTCGCAGGGCATATGTTTCGTCGGCAAGGTCGACCTGCCCGTTTTCCTCCGGCAGAGGCTCGCCGCCAGGGCGGGCAACGTGCACGAGATACTCCCTTCGTGGGCAGGGTATTCGCGCCGCGCCGCCGATGCCGACCTGAAGGCGCTGGCCGAGCCGTATCGTTACACCGTGCGCGACGGCAAGAAGATAGGCACCCACAACGGTGCTCACTTCTATACGATAGGGCAGCGCAAGGGGCTCGGGATAGGCGGCCGCAAGGAGTCGCTGTTCATAATAGCCACCGATGTGCGGGAGAATGTGATCTACGTGGGCGAGGGCGACGCCCATCCCGGGCTCTACCGCAGGGCGCTGCGCCTGAGCGACGGGCAGACGCACTGGATAGACGGCGCCGATGCCATGCGGACGGGTGAGCGGCGTCGGTACAGCGTGAGGATACGTTACCGCCAGCCGTTGCAGCGGGCCGAGCTGGTCTGCCGCGAGGACGGGTTCTATATTCTCTTCGACGAGCCGCAGCGCGGAATCGCCGCGGGACAGTTCGCCGCGTGGTACGACGGCGACGTGCTGGTCGGTTCGGGGGTAATAGCCGAGTGACGTGCGGACGGCGCTTGCCATAGCGGTGGCGTTGCTTTGCGCTTTCGGCGTCGCTGAGGCGCAGAGTGGCGGCGGCACGCGTAAGTTCGGCGTGGCGTATTACGACATAGGCGCGCTGTATGACACCCTGCCGTCGAAGTTCTACGACGACCGCGCCTACACGCCGCAGGGGCGCATGCGCTGGGATACGCGCCGTTACCGCCGCAAGATCGGGAACACGGCGCGCGTGATCGACTCCATGGCCATGGACGTGGTGGTGCTGTACGGTGTGGAGAACGAGCGGGTGGTGCGCGACATAGCGGAGGCCTGCGGATGCGACTATACTTACATTTATTGTACGGCCGACAGCCGCGACGGTTTGGATTTTGCCATGCTCTATCTGGGCGATTCGTTCTTCCCGCGGCGTGTGACGCCCTGGCGCGGGGCCTTGTGCGTCGAGGGCGAGACGGCCGACCGCTTACTGACCATCGTGGCGGACAGGCGCTCGACCTCGGCGGGCGTATTGCTGGCCGAAAGAGGGGTGTTTCGGAATAATAATATTATAATTCTCGGCCGACACAATAAATTAAAATTTGACGAACGCGGACTCGCTGACCGCACCTTGCGGGCCGAAAGGGCGGGGCGCGGCAACTGCTTCCGCCGTGGACGCTGGGAGATGCGCGACCGCGTGTTCACCGATATCGATGACGGGGTACGTTGCGACGTTTACGTCCGCGGATGGATGCTGACGCCCGACGGAAGGCCGCTGGCCACCTTCGACGGCGCGGCATATCGCGGAGGATTTTCAGAATGCCTGCCTGTATTCATTTATTTCGACGTAAAAGTTGGATATTAGTAAAAAAGTTATAATTTTGTATAATAATAGGTGCGACATACAAACTAATTTCTATTAATAAAATTCTAAAAACCAAAATTATGGCAGACGTAAAACGTGTCTACACCTTCGGCAACAAAGAGGCCGAGGGCAACGGTAAGATGAGAGAACTGCTTGGTGGAAAGGGCGCTAATCTGGCCGAGATGAACCTGATCGGCATTCCCGTTCCCCCGGGATTCACCATAACGACCGAGGTGTGCGCCGAGTATTACCGTCACGGCAAGCAGGCTGTGATAGAGATGCTGCGCCCCGAGGTGGAGCGCGCGATGGCCAACATCGAGAGACTTACGGGCATGAAGTTCGGCGACAAGGAGATGCCGCTGCTGGTGTCGGTGCGTTCGGGCGCACGCGCCTCGATGCCCGGCATGATGGATACCATTCTCAATCTCGGCATGAACGACGAGGCTGTGGAGGCCGTGGCCAAGCGTACGGGCAACCCCCGTTTCGCGTGGGACTCGTACCGCCGCTTCGTGCAGATGTACGGCGACGTGGTGCTGGGCATGAAGCCCGCATCGAAGGAGGATCACGATCCGTTCGAGGTGCTGATCGACGAGCAGAAGAAAAAGCGCGGCGTGAAGATGGACACCGACCTTACCACCGACGACCTGAAGGAGCTGGTGACGGCGTTCCGCAAGGCCGTGAAGGAGCAGACGGGATCGGAGTTCCCCGTAAATCCGTGGGACCAGCTGTGGGGCGCCATCTGCGCGGTGTTCGGCTCGTGGATGAACGAGCGCGCCATCCTCTACCGCAAGCTCAACAACA
>ERZ827168.4670-NODE-4670-length-12309-cov-3.276155_pt1 | contig 12309 bp, 11 predicted proteins | sample MGYA00519868_ERZ827168 | MGnify/ENA primary metagenome ERZ827168 (study PRJEB31778, sample SAMEA3449271) | human gut metagenome | biome: human gut; feature: human-associated habitat; material: faeces | place: United Kingdom | collected 2010/2012 ...
AGCATCAGGCTCCGGTCAGGAAGAAATGCACCGTAAAATCCCTGGATTCCATTGTCTGTGTTAAGCCCAAGAACTTCTTTCCCTTTCTTGAGAAGAAGATTCAAAAATTCTTCGGTACGCTCCCTGTCTTGTGTCAGATCTTCCAGTGAGTAGCCAAGTGCGGCAATCTCTGCTTCTGTGATAAGGCAGTTCATTCTGGTGTCGGATACTTTCCAAAAAGTCATATGCTCACCCCCTGATTTGTAAAATCTATTGCTTTTGTAATCTTATTTGTTCTATAAGTTATATAACAAAACGGGTGTATTGTCAATATATTTTCTATATTTTATGATTTTTTCAGAAATATTATTTGTTTTTCATTCGTTTGATCACTTTCAGTCGGGTAAATTCTTCCCGTTCCTTCTCTTCCAGTGCATTTGTAATCGTATATACGAGATTGTCATACATCGGAATCGTAATATTTTTCAGGGCATTTGCCCTTTTCTGTGTCTTTTTGATACTTGAAGCCAGCCGGTACGCTGCATTTTCTACCTCAGAAAGCTTGAGTGTCAGCTCCTTTACACGGCAGAATGCATCACGGGCGATATCGATGGATTCTCTGGAAGTACTGAATGCATAGGTTGGTCTGGTATTTTCTTTTTCGTACTTCACTTTCGGGATTTCTGTTCCCATAATGCTTCGCGTTTGGATGCGGATAGAATCCTCGATCGGAACTGTATAGGCAAGTTCTTCTACTGTACTGATCCCGTGCTCGATATTCGCCCTCTGAAGGCACTGATAGGCATAGGTGAAGGTTTTATCGATTTCTTCCTGAATATCCTTTGCTTCGTCGATTAAGCCCATCAGCTCGCGGATCAGAATGTTCCGCTTCTTGTCCATCAGCTCATATCCCTGTCTGGCAAGTGTCAGTGAATTTTTCGCAAGTATCAGATTTCCCTTGGTGGGAAATGAACGTGGATCCATAGACTTCCCTCCTTAGCCTTTGTAGTATACGTCAAGAATCTTGGTATCGACACGGTCAAGTTCTTCTTTTGGAAGGATTTTAAGCAGTTCCCAGCCAAGATCCAGGGTTTCCTCGATGGTACGGTTTTCATTCGGTCCCTGGCCGATATAACGCTCCTCGAATGCCTTTCCGAATTCCAGGTATTTTTTGTCAATCGGAGAAAGCTCGTCTTCTCCGATAACGGAAGCAAGATTCCGAGCCTCTCCTACTTTAGCATATGCAGAGAAAAGCTGGTTTGCCAGGTCCTGGTGGTCTTCACGGGTATATCCTTTTCCGATACCGTCTTTCATCAGACGGGACAGGGACGGAAGAACGCTGATCGGCGGGTAGATTGCCTGTCCGTGAAGATTCCGGTCAAGTACGATCTGTCCTTCGGTGATATAACCGGTCAGGTCAGGGATCGGGTGGGTAATGTCATCATTTGGCATGGTCAGGATCGGGAGCTGTGTGACAGAACCATTTACTCCTTCTACGATTCCTGCACGTTCATATAAGGTGGCAAGTTCACTGTACAGATATCCCGGATATCCTTTACGGCTTGGGATTTCTCCTTTGGAAGAAGAAACCTCACGCATGGCTTCTGCAAAGGAAGTCATATCGGTAAGAATGACCAGAATGTGCATATTTTTTTCAAATGCAAGGTATTCAGCGGCGGTCAGCGCAACCTTCGGGGTGATCAGACGCTCGACGACAGGATCGTTGGCAAGGTTCAGGAACATTGCCACATGGTTTGCAACACCGCTCTCCTCAAAGGTTCTGCGGAAGAAATCAGCTACGTCATGCTTGACACCCATTGCGGCGAATACGATGGCGAAATCCTCATTCGTGCTGCCGCCCAGAGAAGCCTGCTTTACGATCTGTGCGGCAAGCTGGTCGTGCGGAAGACCGTTGCCGGAAAAGATCGGCAGCTTTTGCCCTCTAACCAGCGTGTTAAGCCCATCGATCGCTGAAATACCCGTCTGGATAAACTCCGAAGGATAGTTCCGCGCCGCCGGATTGATCGGGTCGCCGTTCACGTCCAGCCGTTTCTCCGGTATGATCGCAGGGCCGCCGTCCATAGGATTTCCCATGCCATCAAAGATACGGCCCAGAATGTCGGGCGAGACGGCAAGCTCGATGCTCTTGCCCAAAAACCGCACCTTACTCTCGGCCAGGTTGATGCCGGCGGCGTTGTCAAAAAGCTGTACCAGCACGTCGCTTCCGTTGACCTCGAGCACCTTGCAGCGGCGCACCTCGCCGTTTTTCAGCTCGATCTCACCCAGTTCTCCAAACTTTACGCCATCCACGTTCTTTACCAGCATCAAAGGGCCTGCAACCTCCGAAATGGTCCGATACTCCTTAGGCATGTTCCAATTCCTCCTTTGATACCAGGTTTTCTATCTGTACATCGATCTCTTTTTCGATCTGTGCAAACTTCTCGTCGATCTCCTGTTCGGGAATGTATTTCATCCTGCCGATCCGTTCCTTCACGGTCAGCGCGTTTAAACGGTCAACCGTCACCCCTTCGCCGACCGCCTCCATGCATTTGTTATGGAACCGGACGATCACGCGCAGCATCTTATACTGCTTGAGCAGCGAGGTGTAGGTGTCCACCTCATGAAAAGCGTTCTGATGCAGGTAATCCTCGCGGATCGATTTTGCCGTTTCCAAAATCATCTTATCGCTCTCGGACAGGGAGTCGGCGCCAACCAGCTTTACGATCTCCTCCAGCTCCGATTCCTGCTGCAGCAGCGCCATGATAGTATTGCGCAGCTCCGGCCAGTCATACGCGACCTCCTGGCGGATCCATTCCTCCAGACGGTCTAAGTAGAGCGAATAGCTCTGCAGCCAGTTGATTGCTGGGAAATGCCGGCGGTAAGCCAGCGAGGAATCCAGGCCCCAAAACACCTTGACGATACGGAGTGTCGCCTGGGACACCGGCTCGGAGATATCGCCGCCCGGCGGGGAAACCGCCCCGATCGCCGTAAGCGCTCCGGTACTGCCGCCCAAAGTTTTGACCATGCCCGCGCGTTCATAAAACTGCGCCAGACGGGAGGAAAGGTAGGCCGGATAGCCTTCCTCACCGGGCATCTCCTCCAGCCTTCCCGACATCTCACGAAGCGCCTCCGCCCATCGCGAGGTGGAATCGGCCATCAGTGCCACACTGTATCCCATGTCGCGAAAGTATTCCGCGATCGTGATTCCCGTATAGATCGATGCCTCACGCGCCGCAACCGGCATGTCGGAGGTGTTGGCAATCAGCACCGTCCGCTTCATCAGCGACTCCCCTGTTTTGGGGTCAATCAGTTCGGGGAACTCCATCAAAACGTCGGTCATCTCGTTGCCGCGCTCACCGCAGCCGATGTAAACAACGATATCGGCGTCCGCCCATTTGGCAAGCTGGTGCTGTACCACCGTTTTCCCGCTGCCGAACGGTCCCGGCACTGCCGCAACGCCGCCCTTGGCAAGCGGAAACAAGGTGTCGATGACCCGCTGTCCCGTAATCAGCGGCTCCAGAGGCGGCATCTTTTCTTTATATGGTCTGCCGCGGCGCACCGGCCACCGTTGCAGCATACAGACATTGGTCTGCGCGCCGCTTTTATCTTCTAATACCGCAACCGTATCGGTTATGGTAAAGCTTCCTTTTTCAATCTTGACGATCTTTCCTTCCACGCCGACCGGCACCATGATACGGTGCTCCACCACAACGGTTTCCTGCACCGTGCCGATCACGTCGCCCTCTGTTACATAATCCCCCACACCAAGGGTCGGGACAAACTCCCATTTCTTCTTCCTGTCAAGCGGGTTGACTTCAATACCGCGTGTGATGTTGGGGCCGGCCTTTTCATACATGTCCGCCAAAGGACGCTGTATACCGTCATACATCTTCTCGATCAGCCCCGGGGCGAGCTCCACGCTGAGTGGGTATCCCATCGATTCCACCGGCTCGCCGGGCCCCAGGCCCGCCGTTTCCTCGTAGACCTGAATGGACGCACGGTCTCCATGTATCTCAATGATCTCTCCGATCAGGCGCATATCGCTGACCCGAACCACATCGAACATATTGGCGTCGCGCATCCCTTCTGCGATGACAAGCGGCCCCGATACCTTCACAATCGTACCTTTGCTGTACATACCCAACCAAATCCTTTCCTACAGAATATCCGAGCCGACCGCCCGTTCCACCGCATTTTTGATCTTTTCCTTCCCCATCCCCAGGCTTCCTTTTGTGGAAGGGATCGGGATCACGGCAGGGAGCTGCTCGTCCGCGTACCGCCCGATCAAGTCGCTGATCTTGGCGGCGGCGTCCTCTGTGATATAGAGAATCGCATATCCTTCCCCCGCAAGTCTCAGGAAGGTGCGCTTGATCTCGTCCTCCTCCACTGCGGCGAAGGTATCGATCCCCAGTGGCACAAAGCAGCGGATACTGTCCTTATCCCCGATTACGCCAATCTTATACATAGGTATTCCGCAACCTTTCCTCGATCAGCGCGTTTGGGATGGCATTTTGCTTCCCGCTTAAAATGATACGCGCGATCCTGATTTCGTTTTCCTTGAGGAACAGATAGGCAATCAACGGCTCCACGCCAAACGAAAGTGTCCGCGCGCTGCCGACAAAATCAAGCAGATAGTTGTCCAGTTGCTTCTCCACCAGCGTCATGCCGCCGTCCTTTTCCAGTTCCTCAGCACATTCCTCTATGATTTCGCTGTACGCCGTTCCCTGAAGCCGCGCCAAAAACACATCCAGCCCTTCCCCTGCTGAGCGCAGAAAAGTATCTTTGCTGATGTGTCCACCGTCCACCAACGCATCCCGCAACGGGAACGCCTCAATTTGGCGTGCGCGTAAAAAGGTCTTACTATTAGCAGTGTCTGCCATAACAGCCACCACATCACGGATATACTTCACACCAGTTTCAACGGCCGCATCCACCATGTCCATAAAACAACTGCGGTCGAACAGCATATCCGCCTGCTGGGGATCACGCCTTTTGGAAAACAGTTCGAGGCACTCCTCCACCGCCATCCCCATACGGCGCGGCAGCTTGCCATACTCGCGTTCGCGGTAAGCGGCCTGCAACACCCCTGGCGGTACCGTACCTGCGTCGGTCAGAGCGGTTACTTCCTCCTGTCCGAGCATTTCCGATTTGAACAGTACCTTGACATTCTGGTAATCATAGCGCAGGAGGAATGCGTCAAACAATCCGTCCTGCCGGGCCAAAGACGCGACAAAACCGCTGGCAGATTTGAGCTCGCCGGCGAACATTCTTTCATAATTTCGCCCCGCCAGCTCCCATCCGGCCTCTTGTAATACCTTGGCCGCCTCGGTTACATCCGGTGCGTCCAGCATACGCTCCACCGATGAACGGGACAACAGACGGTTGGAAACCGCCTTGACCCGTGCAACCGCATAGATATAATCCGTGTCCTTTACCCTTTTTCCCAAGGCCATCACCCGTTTTCTCAGTCTTTATCGCCATTGTTTTCATCTTCTCCGACAGCTATTTCACCACTTTCGGCTGATACAATCCGACAAATGCAATCATCAATCGATTTTGCCTTTGCCAAACAAAAGGCCGACAACATCCGCCTCCAACGTATCCCGTTTTTCGTGGAAAATCGCTTCAAAGGTACAATTTTGCTCAATATCGCCGTCCTTGAGCACAAAGCCGCATAAATCGTCCGGCAAAAACTGCTTCGACAGTGTTATGTTAAGTTTACGCCCCTCTTTGGCAGCCATATGGTTGACCTCACGCACAAATTTTCCGGAAAGCCGTTTCTGATCCTTTGCGGACAGAATCAGTTCTTCGTTCCCAGCCGCCTTAGCGGCGACCATGCCCGCCAGCACCGCCCCATAATCCTCGTCCGGCAGGCTGCATAAATGCTCCAGCGCCTTTGAAAATGCCATATCCAGCATTTCCTGTTTTTTCGTCAGCACCTGCTTTTTTCCCTCCGCGTGCGCGGCGGAAAGTAAACGCTGCCGCAATGCGGCGCACTCAAGCTCGGTTTTCTTATCAAACGCCTCCTGTGCGGCGCGTTCCTCTTTTTTTGCTTCTTCGATGATCTCAGCCGCCCTCTGGTTGGCCTTCTTTATAATCTGGTCCGCCTGTGCGCGGTACCGTTCTAAAATCTTTTCCTGTATCTGTTCTGTCCCGGCCATGATATTCCTCCCTCCGTCTTTTTTCTCGTTTTTTACGGAAGAATGTTAAATAACATCAGCAAGGTAATCAGCAACGCGAACACAGCGTAGGTTTCAACCATAGCTGCAAAGATGATACCTTTTAATAATTCCTGCGGTTTCTTGGTGATGATGCCGATGCCGGCTACCGCCGTGCGGCCCTGTGCAATCGCTGAAAACAGCCCGACAAAGGCAAGCGGAAGCACCGCACCTAATATCTGCCATCCCTGTGCCACGGTCAAATCTACCGGTGTTCCGCCCAAGAGGCCCGCCTTACTGACGATAATAAACGCCCCAAGCAGTCCATAGATACCCTGCGTGCCGGGCAGTACCTGCAAAATCAATGCCTGTACAAACTTATCCGGTTCTTCAGCGATCAATCCTCCTGCCGCTTCACCGACCATGCCAACTCCCTTGGCCGATCCAATCCCGCACATCAACGCCACAAACGCGGCGGCGATGCCTGCCAGTACCGTTCCGTTCATCAAAAATTCCATAGCTACTCTCCATTCCGCCGTTTCATCCGGCATTATTTTTTATAACAAGATTTCAACTTTTACTCCGCAGGAGTAAAAGTCACAGGAATGGCGTTTCAACCTCGCGACATGGGGGATATCTGCCCTCCACGTGTGAGAGTAAGCCCGCCATCGAAAGAGGTGCGGAACATACTAAGAGGTTATAACAGTCCCCTATCCATTCTTTCCCTCATCATCTGCTGCTATCGTCACATATTTGGTCTCCCGTTTGAGCGGCAGGAACTCCCGTCCTCCGCCTTCGTAGAATTTACCAAAAAACTCCACATACTGCAAACGGCTGGTATGCACGTATGAACCCAGTGTATTAATGAGAAGGTTGAACACATGCCCAATCACGAAAACGATTGCAAACATCAAAATCCCGACGAACTGAAATCCGCCCAAAGAGCCCATGGTATTGACCACCTGCCCGATGACCGCCGTTGACAGGCCCAGCCCCAGCAGACGGGAATAAGACAGAATGTCGCTCATATAGCTGGTCACATCATAGAGGCTTGAGAGGCCGCCGAAGAACTTGCCAACAATATTTTTGCTGCCTCTTCCCTGGGTGAGCACCAGCCCGACCGCGCCGCCGATGGTAAGGTACTGCCCGACCACCGAAAAACCGGTCAACCATAATGTAATGCCGCCCAGCAGAACATACCAAAAGCCAACGTCAAATACTGCGTCAAGCACCTTGCCCTTTTTAATCAGGTTATACGCTTTGAGCGCGAGTCCGACAGCAATATGGATACCACCCAGCGCAAATGAAAACATCAATAATCGCATCGGATCGTCCAACGGGTCGAACCACCAGGCGCGCGCAAAGTTGAAGATGGGCGAGCCTGTCTGCTCCTGTAAGATCAAGAAAAAGTTGCCGAACCAGCTGCCATACAGCGCACCAAACACGGTGGTTGAGATGCCACACAGGAACATTAGGCGCATCAGGCTGTCGGCCATGCCTTCAAATTTATATTTTTTCAGAATAATCGCTGAAAAAATGGTCAATATCAATCCATACCCTGCGTCTCCCAGCATCATCCCAAAGAAAATCAAGAAAAACGGTGCCATGACAGCGTTGGGATCCAACTCGCCGCGCGAAGGAAGGCTGTACATCTTGGTGATCATCTCAAATGGCTGCACAAACGGCTTATTTTCAAGCAAAATCGGAATCGGTTCGTCCGGTTCCGGCTCTAAAAATTCAATTGAAACGGTAAAATGCTCTTCCAGCTCCTTCTGAACCGCCTCACGCGCGTCTTTCACGATCCAGCCGCGGAACATGAACCAGTTCTCTGTACCTGCGAATTTTGCCTGCGCCCTGGTTTTCTCCTGTTTTAACACAAGGTAATCATAGACAGTTTCGAAAATCTCCTTATTTTGAGCAATGTCCGTCAGACGGCGGGTCAATTCCTCAATCTCGGCGGCGTTCTTTTGAATGGTTTCCTCCAACCGCCTGGTCTGTGCCGAAGCCGTCCCCTTCCCCTGATGCGTTACCCTGGTAAATCCAAAGCCGCGCAACACGGCGGATACTTCGTCGGCATCTTCCACATGGGACAGCACGCTGATATAAAACTGCGCCGCATCGCCCGATACAACCTCCAGCACACCACCGGCCTGTTCCACCTGCGCTTTACATGCGTTCACGTCTGCATTGGACGGAAGCGTCCCCAGTGTTATAATGGAAAATTTCGTACCGGGCAGGGAAAGGTCAACGTCATACTCCAACCAAGGTTTTAAAAACGCTTCCTCGGCACGCGCCCGATTTTGGGCCGTTTTGAGGCCGTTCAGCCGTTCAATCAGCCGGCTTGTCTGGTACACATCCCCCAGTACGCCGGTCGGCAAAAGGAGGGATTCGTTAAAATGCTTTGGTTTCACCACCCGCTTTTGCGGAAACAGCCCGGTTTTTCTTGTATCCAGCTCTCCCAAAAAGGAGAGGACGTTTTTGGTGACGTTGATATTATCGGATAACTGGCGCAACACCTTGTCGTTTTTCTCCTTCACCGTCTGAGAGAGGCTAACCTCCTCATCGGCGGTTGGGTTGATCTCCACCACGCCATGACGCATCAGCCGGGTCAGGATCTGATCCTTCTCCCATTCCAGACCGATGAGCGTCAGTTTGTTCATCTCAACAATCATTTATTCCACAACCTTTTTGCAGATATACTCGACCACCCGTCTTAGATTGGCCTTGGCCTGCGCCTCCAGTTTTTTACATTCCGCCTCATATTCCTCCTGAATGGTACGTACCTGGCCTTCCATCGCAGCCTCTTCCTGCTGCAGCCGTTTGGAGAGTAGTTTTTGCTGCTTGTCGGACACCTGGGAATAATCGGTCATTCCTTGTGATTCCGCTGACTTTACGATCTCCTTGGCCTGCTGCTCCGCGTCCCGTACCAGTGCGGCCCCCTGCCGTTCACTCTCCAGGATTTGATTGATATCCTGCTGTGCCATCTACGCTTCACCTGCCTCTATTTATTGGCCGTCTACGCCTCAAAATCGGCGGGACGGGCACCTTGTCCGAAATAATATAAAATTGCTTCTACCGTACGGCGGGAGGCCAACCCATCGCCATACGGATTGGCCGCCTGAGCCATTTTATTATATTCTACCCTGTCATGCAAAAGGGTATCCGTCATATTATATATCGTTTCTTCCTCACATCCTGCGATTTTTACTGTGCCGGCTTCCACCGCCTCGGGCCGTTCGGTCTCGTTGCGCAGCACCAGCACAGGTTTCCCGAGCGCCGGCGCCTCCTCCTGGATACCGCCGGAGTCGGTCAGTAGCATATAGCAGCGCGCCATAAGGTTATGGAGCTCCTCCACATCCATCGGATCGCAGAGAAGAACGTTTGGCAGACCATCCAAAATAGCAAACGCCGTCTCGCGCACTTTTGGGTTTAGGTGCACCGGGTAGACTATATATACGTCGCTGTTGTCCTGTGCAATACGCCGCACAGCACGGCAGATGTTCTCAAGCGGTTCTCCCAGATTCTCACGTCTGTGCGCCGTCATTACGATCACCCGCTTACCTGTAAAATCAATTGCACGAAGGGTAGGATCGGCAAATTGGTACTCTTCCCGTACCGTTGTTTTCAACGCGTCAATTACGGTGTTGCCGGTAATAAAAATATTTTTCTCAGAAACGCCTTCACGCAGTAAATTCTTTTTGTTTGATACGGTCGGTGAAAAGTGCAGATCCGCCAACGAGCCGGTTAACCGGCGATTCATTTCCTCTGGAAACGGCGAATATTTATCATAAGTACGCAGACCCGCTTCGACATGTCCCACGCGGATCTGGTGATAATAGGCCGCCAGACTGCCGACAAAGGAGGTGGTGGTGTCGCCGTGTACCAAAACAATATCCGGCTTTGCCTCGTTCAGTACGCCTTCCAGCCCTTCCAGCGCGCGCACCGTGATACCCGTCAGTGTTTGCCGGTCGCGCATAATATTTAAATCATAATCGGGTTTCACGTCAAAAAGGCGCAACACCTGGTCCAACATCTGCCGGTGCTGTGCCGTAACACAAACGAGGGATTCCACCCCCGGATAGTTTTTCATCTCATTGGCCAGCGGACACATCTTAACCGCTTCCGGCCGTGTCCCAAAAATTGACATAACCTTCATAAATATAACCTCATTTTTCACCATTGCGGTGTTTATTCTTCTGTCTCTCCCGCATCCTCCGGCTTCTCAGATTCTGCTTGCGAAGCTTCTGTTTTTCCCGCTTCATCAGCCGCAGCGTGCGCCACTTTGTCTTCCCGGACACCCTTCTTGTTCTCCGCGTCCGGCCTCTCGTCCGGAACATTGCGTCCAAACAGGTTATTACCAGCAAACAGCAGAGCAACCAACACAAAAATGATAATCGCAAATATAAGAATCAATGCGCGCGCCGAACCAAGCAACAGCAAAGTGACCGCACAAAGCGAGGTCAAAGCGCTTACAACATAGAGGATAAATACGGTCTGCTTATGAGAAAAGCCACTGTCCATCAGTTTATGGTGCAGATGCCCGCGGTCGGGCTTGAACACCGGCTGCTTGTTATGGATCCGGCGCAGAATCGTCACGCTGGTATCAAAGATCGGCAACCCTAAAATAAGAAGCGGTACCGCCAGCGATATGACGGCATACCCCTTAAACAGCCCCTGAATCGACACTGTCGCCATGATATAACCCAAAAAGGTCGAGCCGGTATCACCCATAAATATCTTTGCAGGATGCGCGTTAAACGGCAGGAACCCCAGGCAGGCCCCTACCACCGCGATAATCAGGATGGCAATGTTTACTTCTCCGGTGAAAACCGCAATGATAAACAGCGCAATGCTGGCAATGGTAGAAATGCCGACCGCCAGGCCATCCAAGCCGTCCATCAGGTTGACCGCGTTGGTTACGCCGACAATCCAAAGCACGGTTAGCGGGATTCCCCAATAGCCAAGGTTGATGTACTCCGACGCACCGAACGGATTGGGATTGGTCAGCACGTCGATCTCCACGCCATGCGCAACCACTAATAATGCAACCAGAATTTGTACGATAAACTTAGCCATTGCTTTGAGCTGGTAAACGTCGTCAAGCGCACCGAGCAGAACGATGATGACCGAACCGAGCAGGATACCGCGAATCTCCATGCTGCTGATGTCAACAAAGCAGAGCGCGGTGACCAAAAAACCATAGTAAATAGCCAGGCCGCCCATCCGAGGGATCGGTTTTTTGTTGACCCGGCGCGCGTTGGGCACATCAATCGCCCCAACCCGGCGCGCAATGACACTGGCAAGCGGGGTGGTGGCAAACGAGATGACCAGAGAAACTAAAAAAGCAAATATAATATACATAATCTGTGTACTTGTAAACGAAAACTCCACACTATCACACCTTTGAGCGAGTATTTGACTAGATTGTCGACCTGCTTATGCAAAAAGCAAAACCGTCTGCATTATACCACGCTTACCCTTTTTTTACAAGCCCAATCGCTTCATATACACGTTCCAGTGTAATGCGCGCAGCAGCCCGCGCTTTATCCGCGCCTGTTTTAGCCACCTCGGCCAGATAATCCTCATTTTTGATCAGCCGGTGGTATTCCGTCTGCACCGGCTCCAGGCAGGCAATGACCGCCTCGGCCACCGACGTTTTAAACTTACCATACCCTGCGCCGTCAAATTCCGCTACCGCCGTATCCATACTCTTTCCAGTTGCACAGCAATAAATATTGAGCAGATTGTTGATACCGTCCTTGCCCTCTTCATATACCACACGGTTGTCCGAATCGGTTACAGCACGCTTGCATTTTTTCATAATGACCTCAGGCGGGTCGATAACAGAAATAAAGCCATTTACATTCTCGTCCGACTTTGACATCTTCTTTGTCGGATCCGCCAGGCTCATAATCCGCGCCCCTACCTTTGGAATATATACTTCAGGCATTTTGAAAACGTCTCCATATACGCCGTTGAAGCGGGTTGCGATGTCCCTTGTCAGCTCAACATGCTGCTTCTGGTCCCCGCCCACCGGCACCAGGTCGGCCTGATAAAGGAGGATATCGGCGGCCATCAGACAAGGATAAGTGAATAAGCCTGCCGTTATGCCGGTCTCGCCCTTTGCCGTCTTGTCTTTGTATTGAGTCATGCGCTGCAGTTCGCCCATATA
>ERZ827168.4676-NODE-4676-length-12291-cov-3.272393_pt1 | contig 12291 bp, 9 predicted proteins | sample MGYA00519868_ERZ827168 | MGnify/ENA primary metagenome ERZ827168 (study PRJEB31778, sample SAMEA3449271) | human gut metagenome | biome: human gut; feature: human-associated habitat; material: faeces | place: United Kingdom | collected 2010/2012 ...
CGCCGCCCAGCTGCTGGCCACTTCCGCCGGCTTCGATTACAAGGCCATCCCCTACGGCGGTACCGCCGACCAGCTGCTGGCCCTGCGCCAGGGCGAAGTGCACTTCTCCTGCGCCAAGGTGGCCGACGTGGCCGCCCTGTGCAGCGGTGACAAGCCCGAACTGCGCATCCTGGGCGTGTTCAACACCGCCCGTCTGCCCGAATACCCCGACGTGCCCACCCTGGGCGAGCTGGGCTACTACAAGGAATGGTACGGTTCCGCCCGTGCGCTGGTGCTGCCCAAGGGCACCCCGCAGGAGATCGTGGACTTCTATGTGGAAGCCTTCCGCAAGACCATGCAGGATCCCGCCTGCATCGAGGCTCACCAGAAGGCCGGCATGAGCCTTGATTTCAAGGACAACAAGCAGCTGGCCGAACTCATCGCCGCGCAGGAGATCTTCTGCCGCGACGTGGTCTCCAAGCTGTACAAGAAGTAATCTCTGTCATGTCCCGGCGGGGAAGGGCGACCTTTCCCGCCGTTTTCCATTCAGGCGGTCCGTATGAAACGATCCGATATCGGCGTGACGGCACTGGTGTATGCCTTCACGCTCTTTTTTCTGTACATGACCCTGGAACTGCCGCCGGACGCGCAGACCTATCCCCTCTGCCTCATCGCCGGCCTGCTGATCCTGAATACCTGCTATCTGGTGCGCTGCCTGTGGCAGCTGCGCCGCCAGGCGGGCATCCACAATGATCTGCCCGATCTGTTCGCGGGCTTCCAGTGGAAGCAGTTCGCCTTCATCTGCCTGGGCTGCGTGGGCTACATGCTGCTCATGCATGTGGCGGGCTTTTATATCGCCAGTATCTGCTATCTTGTGGGCACGCTGGCCTTTTTGCGTGTCCCGCGCTGGCATATCGTGCTGACGGTAGTGGTCATGGCCGCGCTCATCTACGCGGTGTTCACGCTTTTCCTCAAGGTCCCGCTGCCTGTGGGCCTGCTGTTCAAGTAAGGGGATCGTCATGACGGATACTCTGGCTCTCATGGCTGCAGGCTTCATGCACGCCATCTCGCCCATCAATCTGCTGGCCATGCTGGCGTCCACCATCGTGGGCATCACCATCGGCTGCTTGCCCGGCCTTTCCGCCGCCATGGGCGTGGCCCTGCTGCTGCCCGTCACCTTCGGCATGGATCCGGCCACGGGCCTGATCGTGCTGGGCGGCATCTACTGCGGTGCCATCTTCGGCGGCTCCATCAGCGCCATCCTCATCCATACGCCCGGCACGCCCGCCTCGGCGGCCACCGCCATCGAAGGCTATCAGCTCACCCTGCGCGGCAAGGCGGCCAAGGCCCTGTTCACGGCCTGCTTCGCTTCCTTCTGCGGCGGTCTTCTGAGCTGCATCTCGCTGTACTTCTTCTCCCCGCTGCTGGCGCAGCTGGCCATGAAGTTCAAGAGCCCGGAATATTTCTGGCTCTCGCTCTTCGGCCTGACCATCATCGCGGGCGTATCGTCCAAGTCCATCCTCAAGGGCCTCATCTCCGGCGGCATCGGCCTGCTCATCTCCACCATCGGCATGGACCCCATGGAAGGGGTGCCGCGTTTCATGTTCGGGCAGACGACCCTGTATAACGGCGTCAACACCACCTGCGCCCTCATCGGCCTGTTCTCCATGTCGCAGGTGCTCATCCTGGCGGAAAAGCGCATCGTGCAGCGGCCCAAGGCTTCGGCCATGACCGACCGTTTCGGCCTGAGCAAGGCGGAATACAAGCGCATCACGCCCACCATCATCCGGTCGTGGCTCATCGGCAACATCGTGGGCATCCTGCCCGGTGCGGGTGCCTCCATCGCCTGCTTCATGGGCTATAACGAGGCCCGCCGCTTCTCCAAGCACAAGGATGAATTCGGCAAGGGCTCCATCGAAGGCGTGGCGGGTTCCGAAGCGGCCAACAACGCCGTGACCGGCGGCTCGCTCATCCCCACCCTGACCCTGGGCATCCCCGGCGAGTCCGTGACCGCCGTGCTCATGGGCGGCCTCATCATCCACGGCCTGCAGCCCGGACCGGAGCTGTTCACCACCTATGCCGGCATGACCTACACCTTCTTTGCCGGTTTCGTGCTGGTGCAGTTCTTCATGCTGGGCGTGGGCATGCTGGGCTGCAAGGGCTTTGCCCAGATCTCCCGCCTGTCCGATGCCATCCTCATCCCGTCCATCTTCCTGCTGTGCGTGGTCGGTTCCTACGCCATCCACAACAACGTGGTGGAAGTGGCCATCATGCTCATCTTTGGTGTCATCGGCTATCTGGCGCGCAAGTTCGACTTCAATGCCGCCGCCATCGTGCTGGGCCTGATCCTTGGCCCCATCGGCGAACGCGGCCTGCGCCGCTCGCTGCTCATCAGCGACGGGGACCCGTCCATCCTCTTCTCCACGTCCCTGTGCTGGATCCTGATCGCTTTGTGCGTGCTGGGCGTGCTGTCGCCCCTGCTCATGGAGCGCATGGAGCGCCGTATGCGCGAAAGCGCCGAAAGCTAGCGGACGGATGCTTCCCGGCTGGGAAGCCGTGGTGGCGACATGCTGACGATGAAGGCCGGCAGATACCGAAAAGGTGTCTGCCGGCCTTTTTTGCAGGGTGGGGAAGGCTCAGGCGTTGCGGCTGAGCCCGTACTTGCGGATCTTGGCGTACAGGGCGGAGCGGCTGATTTTGAGGATGGTGAGCGCGCCGCCCTTGCCGTCGATGCGCCAGGCCGTATGCTCCAGGACTGCCGCGATATGGGCCTTTTCCATCTCTTCCAGAGAGGAGAGCCGCGCCGGTATGGCGGGCGGTACGGCAGAAGGCGCTTCCTGCGGGACGGCCGGAGGATCGTCGTCCAGGATGTTCTCGTGGAAGAACAAGGTGCGGCCGCCGCTCAGGATCACGGACTGTTCCACCACGTTGCGCAGTTCCCGGATATTGCCCGGCCAGGGCCATTGTTCCAGCATTCGGCGGTTCTCGTCGGAAAAATCCTGCACGCAGGGGCGGGCATGACGGTTGGCGAAGTAATGCAGATAATAACGGGCCAGCGGCAGGATGTCCTGCCGTCGTTCCCGGAGCGGCGGGATCTTCAGGTAGATGACGGCGACCCGGTAATAGAGGTCCGCCCGGAACCTGCCCTGGCGCACGGCCTCCTTCATATGGCGGTTGGATGCCGCCACGAGGCGGAAATTGATGTTGATGGGACGCGTCCCGCCCACGCGCAGGAACGTCCGCTCCTGCAGGACCCGCAAAAGTTTGGCCTGGACCCGCGGGCTGGCTTCCGTCAGTTCGTCGAGGAAAAGCGTGCCGTTTTCCGCCAGTTCCACCAGGCCGATCTTGCTGCTGATGGCGCCGGTGAACGAGCCTTTTTCATGGCCGAAGAATTCGCTCTCGAACAGGTCGTCCTGAAGGCTGGCCATGTTGATGGTGACAAGCCGCCCGCTGCGACCGCTTTTTTCGTGGATGCGGCGGGCCAGCATCTCCTTGCCTACCCCGGATTCCCCGTTGAGCAGGATGGAGGCATCCGTCCCGGCCACGGTATCTATGTCTTCAAGAAAACGCCGCATCTCCGGCGAAGCGCAGACCAGTTCCTGATGGCCTTCCGGCAGGGGGGCATTGCGCAGCACGCTTTGTTCCGTCTCCAGGACCGTGGTGCAGGACCAGGCCAAGATCCTGCCGATGTCCCGCAGAAGATCCTCACTGAGCATGGGGCGGATCTCTTCCCGGAACGAACCCATGTGACACAGGACGTAGATGCCGTAGGGGCGGCAGTCCACGGGGATGCCCGCCAGGATGACACGGGCACCGCTGCCGCCGCCCAGATTGTCCAGCAGGAGCGGGGAGCCTTCGGCCACGATGCCTGCGATCTCGTCCAGGGTGGAGGGGATGGAGAGTTCCGGCCCGACGGCGGAGCTGTCCTGGCTTGCCAGCTGGCGCAGGGGGGCCGAAGGATGGGATTGCAGGAAGAGGCAGCTGTGCTCCGCTCCCAGGATCTGGGCGGATTCCGTCAGGAGGATGGGCAGGAAGGATTCGAACGAGGTCCGCAGCCGCTGCGGGGCAAAATGTTCACGATAGGCCGCCAGCAGGGAACGCTCGGAGACGGCCTGGTCCTGGCCTTCCCGCAGGTAGCGGGGAATGAGCGGGAGCAGGGATTCCGGCCAGAAGTGATGCTTCAGGTAAGGGTAGACCGCCCAGGCTTCATGGAGCAGCAGGCGGGCCTTGCCTTCATCTTCCGGCAGCAGCAGCTGGGCCAGCAGCAGGCGGCTCTTGCCTGCTTCCAGCGCGTCATGCAGGGCGTCCAGCAGGGTGATGCTGTGGCGGCAGGCCTCGATGGCCTGGGCCGTCTGTCCCGCCGCGGCCAGCTGCTTGCCGTGCAGGCGCAGGGCCACGCCCCGCAGCAGTCGGTTGGGACCGTTGAGGCAGCGTTGCAGCTCCTGGGGAAAATCATAGCAGGGCAGGGGAGGAAAGCCCCGGTCATGGAGGGCCTCGAGCAGTTCGAGCACCATGCCGTTCAGATAGGTGGGACGCTGGAAACCACGCTGGGCCGCCTTGTGCAAGACGTTCTGCAACACATGGTAGGCAGCGTCGGCGTGGCCTTCCCGCATGTGGTAGCAGGCCAGATGACGCACCGTGGTGACCATGCTCGTGATGTCCGTCTGTTCCGTGATGTCGGAAAGAGCGATATCCAGCTGCTCCAGGGCCTTGTCGCTTTTTCCTGTCCGCAGGTACAGGGAGGCCAGCTGGCTGCGGAGGCTGCGGGTCAGGGACATGTCGTTACGGATGGACGACTGGCGCAGGCGGGAGAGCAGCAGGCTGGCCGCCAGATCGAAGTCGCCGCGGTTGGCCGCGGCAAAACTCCAGTGGCGGACATAGAAAAGTTCGAACAGATGGCGTTCCTGGGCACGCAGCTTGCGGCTGACGCGGGTAAAGATGCTCATGGCCTGATCGTAATCCCCTTCCAGGAAGGCAAGGATGCCCAGGTAGGGGGCCGCGGTCTCGAACAGGTCGGGCTTGCGCAGGGATTCCAGCTGGCGGCGGCCGCGCAGCATGATGGTATGCAGGCGCGGATCGTTGTGCCGCGGGGTGTTGCAGACATTGAGCGTCCCGATCAGCAGGTCGAAGAGCGCCATCTCTTCCCTGTCGGCGATGCGGAAGGCCTGTGCCCTGGCCCGGAAGCAGAGGGCGGGAAGTTTCGGGATGAAGTTGCCCGAACAGGTGATGGTCATATGGAGTTCCCGGCAGAGCCGGAGATAGGGGCGCACGGCATCAGCGGAAGACAGGGGCAGGCGGAGCAGACGTTCCGACAGGCAGAGCAGCAGGCCCTTGATGACCCCGGGCCGCAGGCTGTCGATGCGGCGCAGGCAGAGGGCCAGCAGGGCCTCCAGCGCTTCGAGCTCGCGTTCCTGCCCCAGCAGGGCAAGGATCGGGGGCAGGCCATCCGGCTCCGGCAACCGGCGGAATATCGTCCCGGCGGCAGGGTATGCGTCCAGCAGGTCTTTCAGGGGAACGAAGTCCGGCTGCGGAGACGCAGCAGGACAGAAAGCCGTTGCTGCCGTTTCCGGGGGCAGGCCCCCCAGTTGTACCAGCAGCTCGGGCTGCCAGCATTCCCCCAGCAGGGCATGCAGGAAATTCCCGCAGTCGTGATGTCGGTACCAGTCGTTTCTGTACATAGCTCGGACCCCTCCACCACGCAGGCTACCTGTCCTTTTTTCGGAATACAAGATACAAAAATGTATTTTTTAAGCACAAAAAATCACAAGTTAATATCTATTGTAAAAAATATTCAGTAAAAACAATAAAATATATTTTGGTACGCTCCTTGCTAATAAAAGGGAAAATTCAGGGGCAGCCCCGTGCTGCACATCCCATGCAAAGGAGCGGTTATGATTCAAAGTATCGATCCCGCAGCCTGTACCGGTTGCGGCAGCTGCACGAAAACCTGCCCGCTTGACGTATTTCGCCTTGAGACAGCACAGGAGCAGATATCCCCGTGCATGGCGGCCTGTCCTGCGGGTGTGGATATTCGCGGCAACCATTATCTGATCCAGCAGGGCAACCTGGACGAAGCCGCGCGCAATTATCTGGCTGTCCAGCCGTTCCCGGCCATCACCGGCCGTGTCTGCTTCCATCCCTGTGAATCCGCATGCGCCCGTGCCCGTGTGGACAGCGCTGTCAATATCAATGCAGTGGAGCATGTGCTCGGCGACTGGGCCGCGCAGATGCCGCTGGAAAAGCCCGTGCGCCGTCACATCAGCAAGGTGGCCGTGGTGGGTTCCGGTCCGGCCGGTCTTTCCTGCGCCTGGTTCCTGGCCCTCATGGGCTATCCTGTCACGGTCTTCGAAGCCCGTCCGTTCCCCGGCGGCATGCTGCGTTACGGCATCCCCGCCTACCGTCTGCCCGATGACGTGGTAGCCACCCAGGTCCGCCGTCTTGAAGAGATCGGCGTGCGTTTCTGCTGCAATACCCGCGTGGGCAAGGGCGCGGACGTCAGTCTGGCCGAACTGAAGCGTCGCGGCTACAAGGCCATCGTGCTGGCCCCCGGTACCTCCGCCAGCCGCCGTCTGGAACTGGAAGGCAGCGATCTGCCCGGCGTGCACTGGGGGCTGGATTTCCTGAGCGCCTGCCGCAGCGATGAAAAGCCTGTCATCAGCGGTGACGTGGTGGTCGTGGGCGGCGGTGACGTGGCCGTGGATGCGGCCATCACGGCCCGTCGTCTCGGTGCCGCCCGAGTCCACATGGCCTGCCTGGAAAGCCGGGAAGAGATGCCCGCCTATCCCCACAACCAGAAGGATGCCGAAGACGAAGGGATCGAGTTCCATTGCGGCTTCGGGCCGGCCCGCCTGCTGCAGGAAGATGGCCGTCTGGTGGGCCTGGAACTGCATGCCTGCACCAGCCTCAAGGACGAGGAAGGCCGCTTCGCCCCCCGTTTCGACACTTCGTCCACCCTGCGCCTGGCCGCGTCGCACGTTATCTTCGCCATCGGCCAGGTCTCGGAACTGGACGGTTTTGCCGGTGATGTGAACGTGGAACGCGGCCGCATCGTGGTGGAGGACATCACCCTGGCCACCAGCCAGTGGGGCGTGTTCGCCGCCGGTGACGCGGCCACGGGCCCGGCCTCTGTGGTGGCGGCCATCGCCGGTGGCCGTGAGTGCGCCATCTCCATCGACCGCATGCTCAAAGGGGCCGACATCCAGGGCGAGCGCGGCCGCAAGCGTCCCCAGGTTCCCGAGGACCGCCTGCCCGGCCAGGGCATCGGCCAGGAGCCCCGCCATGAGCGCGGCCGTGTGCCCGCCGATCCGCAGGATCCCATGGCGGAGAACGTGCGCCCCCTCGATATGGAAGCCTGCTTTGCCGAAGCCCTGCGCTGCATGACCTGCGGCAGCCGTTCGCGTATCGCCTACAATGACGACTGTATGACCTGTTTCACCTGTGAGCTGCGTTGTCCTTCCGGGGCCATCTTCGTGCATCCGTTCAAGGAACGGTTTGCCCGGACCCTTGATCAGGTTGACGTCGTAAAGAGCTAACTGCCGGAGGACATCATGAAAGAACCCAGAGGATACGAATACACGACGGACCTGCTTGTGGTCGGGTGTGGTTTCAGTGGCATGTGGGCGGCCATGCGCGCCAAGGATTTTCTTGACGACGTGCTGGTGGTGGACAAGGGCCCCCGTGACTGGGGCGGCCTTGGCGGCCTTTCGGGCGGCGACATGATCGTCAAGCAGCCCGACATGAACCTTGATGACCTGCTGGACGATCTGGTCTATTACTACGATGGCCTGGCCGACCAGAAGCTGCTGGGGCAGATCCTGACCCAGTCCTATGACCGCTTCATGGATTTTGAGAACTGGGGCCACAAGTTCGTCCGCAACGACAAGGGCGAGCTGTGCTTCATCCCCCAACGTGCGCTGGATTACATGCGCTTCTATTACTACCATCCCTACGGCATGGGCGGCATCGACAAGGCCCGCCTGCTCAAGCGGGAGTGCGAAAAGCGCGGCGTGCGCCGCCTGAAGGTCGTCTGGGCCGTGTGGTCATCACCGACGTCATCACCGACGGCGAGCGCGTCACCGGTGCCGTGGGCTTCCACGCCCAGAGCGGCAAGCCCGTCTACATCCGGGCCCGTGCCGTGCTGCTGGCCACCAATACCGGCGGCTGGAAGCCTTCCTACCATCAGAACACCCCTGCCAGCGAAGGCGTGAGCATCGCCTGGAACGCCGGCTGCGCCATGCGCAACTTCGAGTTCTGGAAGGTCTGGAACGTGCCGGTGGACTTTGCCTGGGAGGGACAGACCGGTCTGCTGCCCAAGGGGGCCCGCTTCCTCAACAACAAGGGCGAAGACTTCATGCTCAAGTATTCCCCCAAGTTCGGCGCCAAGGCCGACCCGCATTACAATACGCGCGGCATGATCTGCGAAGTGCGCGCCGGTAACGGCCCCATCCTTTTCGACTGCAGCAAGATGTCGGCCGAAGACGTGGAGACCATGCGCCCGCGTGCGGGCTGGATGGGCCTTAACGACAAGAAGCTGCGGGCCATGGGCATGGACTTTTTCGCCCAGAAGCTGGAGTGGATGCCGCAGGTGCGCCATACCTACGGCGGCATCGTGGCCGATCTGGACGGCGCCACGGCCATCAAGGGCCTGTACGCCGCCGGTCTGGCCCGCAACCCCGACCCCGGTGTCTACATGGGCGGCTGGGCCACCTGCATCACGGCTACCACGGGCTATTCCGCCGGTGAGGCCGCGGCCCGTTTCGTGGAAGGCCATGACGCCGTCCCCTTCGACAAGGCCTATGCCGCTGACCGCCTGAACGGCATCCTGCGTTATCTGGGACGTGACGGCATCGCGCCCAAGGACGTCATCGCCGACATGCGCGAAGTCATGAGCGCGCCCGACGTGGCCCTGATGAAGACGGGGCGCGGCCTGAGCCGTGGCCTTGATCGTGTGGCCGAAGTGCGGGAAGAGTTCCTGCCCGAGCTGGGGGCCCGCGATGCCCACGAGCTGGCCAAGCTCTTTGAAGCGACCTCCACCGTGCTGCTGACGGATCTGTGCCTGACCGCGGCCCTGGCCCGCAAGGAATCCCGTGCCGGTCATTACCGCGAGGATTATCCCCAGCGTGACAATGCCAACTGGCTCAAGTGGATCGAACAGCGGCAGGTGGACGGACGGCATGAGCTGCACACCGTGCCCGTGCCCCTGGATGACTATCCCGTGAAGCCGTACCGCTATTACATGGACAACTTCACCTGGCCCGAACCTCCGCGTGCGGACTAGGCCGACGGCCCGGTGACTGCCGGTGCCATCCCTTGCGGCATGAGCCGTGAGCGGTTCCTTCTGTGAGCCGGGGGCGTCTTCTCCCTGCCTCCGGCTCATTCCGTCCGCAACTTCATCCCCGCGCAGGGTCCCGTGCCCGCGCGATTTACAGGAAACGATATGTCAGCAACGACCCCGGAGAAGAAAGCTCCCCTGTCTCTTGCCTATTATGTCCACAGCCTCGTCTGTCTGTGCATCATGTTCGGCTTCGGCCTGCTGGACCCTGTGGAACCCCTGACCCCGCTGGGGATGCGCCTGGTGGGCGTATTCCTGGGGGTGCTGTACGGCTGGGTGTTCATCGAGATCGTCTGGCCCAGCCTGGCCGGTCTGCTGGCCATGATGCTGGTGGGCGGCATGAAGCCCGTGACCCTGCTGAACAACAGTTTCGGCCACCCCATCGTGCAGATGATGTTCTTCATCTTCGTCTTCTGCGCCACCATCAACCACTACGGTCTGTCGCGCTTCATCTCCCTCTGGTTCATCACGCGCAAATTCGTGGCGGGCAGGCCGTGGCTGTTCAGCTTCACCTTCCTGGCTTCCATCTTCATCCTGGGGGCGCTGACCAGTGCCTCTCCGGCGGCGCTCATCGGCTGGAGCATCCTGTACGGCGTGTGCGAGGTCTGCGGCTACAAGAAGGGCGACAGCTACCCGACCATGATGGTCTTCGGCATCGTCTTCGCCGCCCAGATCGGCCAGTCCATGATCCCCTTCAAGCAGGTGGCCCTGACCGTGTTCAGTGCTTATGAGACCATGTCCGGCATGGGCATCGACTATGCCAAGTACATGCTCATCGCCTGCCTCATCTGCCTGCTGTGCGCCCTGTTCTTCATCGTGCTCGGCAAGTACATTTTCCGTCCCGACATGAGCAAGCTGCTCAATCTGGAAGCGGACAAGCTGGATACCGACGGCAGTCTGAACCTGACCGGCGTGCAGAAGACCGTGCTCCTTTTCCTCTTCCTGCTGGTGCTGCTGCTCCTGGCCCCCAACTTCCTGCCTGCGGACTTCTTCCTGACCCGTTTCCTCAAGGCCATCGGCAATACGGGTATCGTCATCCTGCTGGTGACCGTCATGGCGGCCATCAAGGTGGAAGGCAAGCCCCTGCTGAATTTCAAGGTCATGGTGGACTCCGGCGTCACCTGGGGCATCGTGCTGCTGCTGGCCTTCGTGCAGCCCCTGACCATCGCCATGGCGGCCCCGGGCGTGGCATCACGGACTTTCTCATGCAGCTGCTGACGCCTTTCTTCGGCGAGAGCTCTTCCATCACGTTTGCCCTGTTCATCGGCTTCGCTGCCGTGGCCCTGACCCAGGTCATGAACAACGGCGCCGTAGGCGTGGTGCTCATGCCGGTCATCCACAGCTTCTGCCAGGCCTCCGGTATGGCGCCGGAGCTGCCGCTCATCATGGTGGTCATGGGCGTCCACTTCGCTTTCCTGACGCCTGCCGCCAGTGCCAGTGCGGCCCTGCTGCACGGCAACGAATGGTGCAATACCAAGGCCATCTGGAAGTCCTCGCCCCTCGCCATCCTGGGCGCTTACGCGGCCACGGCCATCGTGACCCTGCTGCTGGGCAGCCTGCTGTATTCCTAGGCATTCCCCCAGGCGGCACGACCCGGATGCGTGCCTCCACCGGAGCGGCCCTGCTGGAGGGCCGCTCCCGCAAAGGGGACGACCGGCAGCCGGTCATCACCGCAAACCAGCCATCAAAAAAGCTCCGCCCGCGCACAAGACGCAGGCGGAGCTTTTTTGATGGAGAAAACAGGGACTCAGGGCAGGAGCAAGGTCTCGTTCCAGGCCTTGAAGGAACCTGCCGCAAAGCGGGCTCAGGCCCGGCCCAGGACGAGGATCTCGTCCCTGCTGCGGGGCAGGACCTCGGGCAGGGCGGCGATGAGGCGGCTCACAGGTGTGGACGGATCGGGCCGGCAATGGGCGGCCAGCAGGCGGGCCAGACGTGCGGCGGCCAAGGCGGCCGTGGCGGTGGGCAGACCGGCGCACAGCAGGCCGGTGACGAGGCCGGTCACGATGTCCCCGGTACCGCCGATGCACTCCATGGCCGGGACCGAGGGACTGTCCACTACGGCGTGGAGGCGGCCTTCGTGGATGATATGGTCGGCCTTGCCCTTGATGATCAGATTGGCCGGGCAGTTGCCGTGCTCCTGTGCCCGGGCCAGCAGCACGGGGATGTTCTGTTCCTCGGCCAGCAGGAAGCCGCGCGTATAGAAGGGGTGGGGCGCTTTTTCATCCGCCAGGAAGGCCAGTTCGCCCACGTCCGGGGTGAAAAGTTCGTAGGCATCGGCATAGCCGCTCATCTTGGCCACGTACATGAAGCCCGCATCGGCCACCATCAGGGGCGCGTTCTCCAGCTCCCGGACAGCCAGCAGCAGGCGGTTGTGCCAGTCCACGTCGGGGAAGAGGTAGTGGAAGGTCAGGCCGCGCGGGGCCAGGGCGGGCAGGGCTTTTTCCAGCCAGGCGTAGAGCCGGCGGCTGCCGGAACCGGAGCCGGTATCCCCGGCCAGCAGCAGGGCAGGGGGCGTGCAGCCAAGGGCCGCGCAGGTCTGCAGGGCCGTGGCTGCCAGGGCCGCGGTGCCCCGTTCCACGGGCGCCACGTCGCGAACGACAGCAAAAGAAAGGACATGTTTCCGATGATTTATCTGCTCCTTGCCGACGGGTTCGAAGAGATCGAAGCCCTCTGCCCCGTCGATATGCTCCGACGGGCGGGTCACGCCGTGAAGACCGTCGGCGTGACGGGCAAAACCGTCACCGGCGCGCACGGTATCCCCGTCGTCGCAGACATCACTCCCGAAGAAATGGACGAACCTCTCGAAATGCTGATCCTGCCCGGCGGAATGCCGGGGACAAAGCACCTCGACGAATGGAGTGGCATGGACGCGCTCCTTGCCCGCGCCGAGCGCGAGGGGAGCCGCATCGCCGCCATCTGCGCGGCGCCGATGATCCTCGGGCGCCGGGGATACCTGTGCGGACGCTATGCCGTCTGCTTCC
>ERZ827168.4677-NODE-4677-length-12286-cov-4.740414_pt1 | contig 12286 bp, 10 predicted proteins | sample MGYA00519868_ERZ827168 | MGnify/ENA primary metagenome ERZ827168 (study PRJEB31778, sample SAMEA3449271) | human gut metagenome | biome: human gut; feature: human-associated habitat; material: faeces | place: United Kingdom | collected 2010/2012 ...
TTGTTATCGCGCAGCAACTCGTTTTTAGCCCAAAAGCATTCGCCAAATCAGCGGATGACTCGCGCGCCGGCGGAAGTCTCGGCGAGCCTTTTGACTTCTTCCAGCCGAGCTGTCGACGTGTCCCCGGGCGTCGTCATCGCGAGCGCCCCGTGCGCCGCCCCGTATTCCACCGCAAGCTGCGGGTCTTGGAGTTCCATCATTCCGTATATGAAGCCCGACGCGAAACTGTCACCTCCTCCGACCCTGTCGAAGATTTCGAGGTTCTCGCGCTTTTTTGATTCGTAGAATTTGCCGCCGCACCAGCATATCGCGCTCCAATCGTTTATCGAAGCGCTCTTGACTTTGCGCAGGGTCGTGGCGGTCGCCTTGAAGTTGGGGAATTTTTTCACGGCGTTTTCTATCATTTTTTCAAACGCCCCCACGTCGATGTTGGAGATGTTTTCGTCGAGCCCCTCTACTTCCAGCCCGAGGCACGCCGTGAAATCCTCCTCGTTGCCTATCATCACGTCGACGTATTTTGCGATTTCGGAGTTGATTTCAACGGCGCGCGCGCGTCCCCCGATGTCCGCCCAGAGCGACGGGCGGTAGTTGAGGTCGTAGGAGACGACCGTCCCGTATTTTTTTGCGGTTTTAGCGGCTTCAAGGACGACTTCGCCGGTCGTTTCGGAGAGTGCGGCGAATATGCCGCCGGTGTGGAACCACCGCGCCCCGCGCTTGCCGAAGAGCTCCTCCCAATCTATGTCGCCGGGTTTGAGCTGGGAGGCCGCCGAATGCCCCCTGTCGGAGCAGCCGAGCGCGCCGCGCAATCCGAATCCGCGCTCGGTGAAATTGAGCCCGTTGCGGACTTTTCTGCCCGCGCCGTCCGCCTTGACCCACTTTACGAAGTCGGTGTTGACGCCGCCCTGCATTATGAAGTTTTCGATAAGGTATCCGACCTCGTTTTTTGCGAGGGAGCTCGCGAGGGCGGCGCGCAATCCGAAGCATTTTCTGAGGCCGCGGGCCACATTGTATTCGCCGCCGCCCTCCCACGCGCGGAAGCTGCGGGCGGTGCGTATGCGGTCGTTGCCGGGGTCGAGGCGCAGCATGACTTCCCCGAGGGATACGATGTCAAACTGCGCGGCGGATTTGTCTTTTGTCAGATTTTCCATATTTTTTAAATTTTTGCCGTATTGCGGGCGGAACGCCAAGTCGCGGGGCGTCAGCGCATGGAGCTCTTCCGGACGATCAGCTCGCCCTCTATGGAGGCGGAGCGGCGGTCGGACTTTTCGATTATGGCGTTGAAGCACTCGTGCGCGAAACGCTTTGTCGGCTGCCTGAAAGAAGTGATTGCGGGAATGTAGTTGGCGGCGGCGGGGATGTCGTCGAACCCCACTATCGCCACGTTTTCGGGCACGCGCACACCCGCCTCGTGGAATCGCTTTATTATTCCCATGGCGATGGTGTCGGTTGCGCATACGACGGCCTGCGGCAGATTTTCGGTTCCGCGCGACAGCATTGCGCTTGCGATTTCAATACCCGCGTAGAAGTCGGAATCTTTTTCCGACGGGGTGAGAAGCTCCACGGATATTCCGCAGGACTGCGACGATTCGACGACCGCTTTTCTGCGCATTTCGTGGGCGTCCATGGAGCGCGAGGCGTAAGCCGCATTGCTCAAATTTAAGTCACATTTGAGGTGCGAGAATATCTTTCGCATGGCGTCGGTTTCGTCCACCCCCGCCGAAAGCGCGAGGTTCTTGTGCTCCCCGTGGCCTATGCGGGCTATCGGAATATCGCTGAACGAGTCCGTCCACGACAGGTCGCCGCCGGTTCCGAGAATTATTATGCCGTCCACGGAATGCTTGTAGAGCGGCATCAAGTCGGAATCCTTGGGCTTGCGGTTGAGAAAGCCGACGAGCAGGGTGGAGTAGTTGTGGATGTGCGCAAGCTCCTGGATATCGCCGATGAGCATCGCGAAGTACGGGTCGTAGAAGTCGCAGACGACAAGCCCTATCGTGCGCGTCTTTTTGCCTTTGAGCATTAGGGCGGCGGGGCTCGGGACGTAATTCATCTCTTTTGCGACCCTGAAAATTTCCTCAACTTTCTTGGGGTTCACCCCTATTTTGTGCGCCTGCCCCGAGAGCACCCGCGACACGAGGGACGTCGAGGAGCCCACCCTCTTTGCGATGTCTTTTTGCGTGACTTTCATGATAAAAATGCTTGACCGTACTCAAACGTTTGAGCATCTTTTCGTCAATGGAAAAATTTATTAACGACGATTTTCTCCTCGAAAACGATTTCTCGCGCGAGCTTTACCACGGCTATGCGGAGAAGCTTCCGCTGATAGACTTTCACTGCCATCTCGACCCCAGGGAAATCTGGGAGGACAAAAAATGGGACAACATCGCCCAGGCGTGGCTCGGCGCCGACCACTACAAGTGGCGCGCCATGCGCTCCGACGGCGTGGACGAGCGCTTCTGCACCGGCGACGCCCCCGACAGGGAGAAATTCCAGAAGTTCGCGGAGGCCATGCCGCGGATGCTCGGCAACCCGATGTACCACTGGTGCCATCTGGAGCTGGCGCGGTTTTTCGGAATCGACGACCTGCTGCTCTCGGGCGATACGGCGCAGGAGGTTTGGGACAGGGCAAACGCCGTCCTCGCGGGGGGGCTGACGGCGAGAAAGTGCATGTCCGACAGCCGAGTGGAAGTCGTCTGTACTACCGACGACCCCACGAGCGATCTCGAATACCACAAGAAAATCGCCGGAAGCGGATTCGGCATCAAGGTCCTGCCGACATTCCGCCCCGACAAGGCATTCGCCATAGACGGCCACGAAAATTACATAGAGTACCTCAATAAGCTCGAGGCCGCCGCCGGCATGGAAATACGCTCCTACGAGGATTTGCTCAATGCCCTCAAACGCCGCCACGACTATTTCCACAGCCTCGGCTGCCGCGTGTCCGACTACGGCGTGGACACGGTGTGGTACAAGAGCGCGTTTTACTACGAAGTGGAGGACACTTTCAAAAAGGCAATATCCAGCTCCGAGGAAATCGCGCCCGACGAAATTCTGGCGTTCAAGTCGGCGATGCTTCTCGAATGCGCCGCGATGGACTACGACAAGGGGTGGGTGCGCCAGCTGCACATCGGCCCCATGCGCAACAACAACACGGTTATGTTCGAAAGGCTCGGCCCCGACGCGGGGTTCGATTCCATGGGGGAATCCAACTACGCGCGTTCGCTTTCGCGGCATCTCGACAAACTCAACAGCCAGGAGAAGCTCGGCAAGACCATTCTCTACAACATCAATCCCAAGGACAACGAAATGCTCGCCTCCATGCTCGGCAACTTCCAGGATTCGAGCGTTGCGGGCAAGTTGCAGCTCGGCAGCGCGTGGTGGTTCATGGATTCCCTGAACGGAATGAAGAGACAGCTCGAGGCGGTGTCCTCAATGTCGCTTTTGGGGCGGTTCGTCGGAATGCTGACGGATTCGCGCTCGTTCATGTCGTATCCGCGCCACGAGTATTTCAGGCGCATACTCTGCCAGCTGCTCGGCGACCAGATGATGCGCGGTATCCTGCCGCGCGACTTGGAAATGGCGGGAAGCGTCGTGGAGGCGGTTGCGTACCGGAACGCGAAGGAATATTTCTCGTTCTGACAGTAGCGCGCCCACCTCGAAAATCCTCCGCGCGCGGCGCGAAAATTTATTCAAACGTTTGACTGAAAACAAAGGCAAGGCAATGGTGAAAATAGGCATAGTGGGGCTCGGGCCGATAGGCTCGATGCATGCGGACAATCTGGCGGCGGGCAAAATTCCGAACGCGCGGCTCGTATGCGCGTGCGAGCAAAAGCCCGTGGACGAATCGAAGTATTCAGGGGTAAAAATTTTCAAGGACATCGACGAGATGCTCGCAAAAGGCGGCATGGACGCGGTGATAATCTCCACGCCCTCGTTCACCCATTTCCCGCTCGGGGCTAAGTCTCTGAAAGCGGGCTTCCACACGCTCGTGGAAAAGCCCGTCGCCCTCTGCACGGAGGACGCCGCCGAACTCGTCAAGGCGGCAAAGGACGCGGGAAAGTTGTGCGCGGTGATGCTCAACCAGCGCACAACGCCGATTTATGCGCGCATAAAGGAGCTCGTCGAAAGCGGAAGTCTCGGCGAAATCAACCGCGTGGATTGGACGATGACGAACTGGTACCGGCCCGACATTTACTTTACTTCCAGCCCGTGGCGCGGAACCTGGAAGGGCGAGGCCGGAGGGGCGCTCCTAAACCAGTCCATACACAATATCGACATATTCGCGTGGGTGTTCGGAATGCCAAGGAGCGTCCGCGCGTGGTGCAAGTTCGGCAAGTACCACAGCATAGAGGTTGAGGACGAAGTCTGCTGCCGCATGGAGCTCTCCAACGGCGCAAACGCTACCTTTGCGACTTCCACGGGCGAATACCCCGGCCTCAACCGCCTGACGATAGCCGCCGACAAGGGTTTTCTCGTGGCGGAAAACGACTCTCTCAAAATCACCCGCTATAAATGCGGCTCGCTCAAAAAGTACACGGAGGAGACGAAGTATATGTTCGGGGTTCCTGATTCCGAGGAAATCGTCGAGACTTTCGAGGGCAAGGGAGAGCAGCACGTAGGCGTGCTCAAAAATTTCGCGGGCGCGATAGAGGGCAAGGAAAAGCTCGAATACTCCGCCGAGGAGGGCGCGAAGTCGCTCGAAATCGCCAACCTCATGCTGCTCTCGGCGTGGACGGACTCGCAGGCGGATTCGCCCATAGACGGGGCGAAGTACAAAAAGATGCTCGACAAAAAGTCGGCGGCTTCCAAGTTGCGGGAAAACCCCAAGACGGATTTCATCGTCGAATTCCAAAAGTCTTTCAGGTGATGGCGCGCCACTCGACAGGATACGACTACGTCCCCGACGGCGGAAGAAACGCCGTAATCGGGGAGGGCGAATTGAAGTTCGCCGCCGCCGGCCTCGACCACGGGCACATCTACGCGATGGCCGCCGGACTCGAAAACGCGGGCGCCGAATGCGCGCTCGTGTGGGATCCGGACCCGGCAAAAGTTTCGGCGTTTGCCGCGAAATTTCCGAACGCCAAGCCCGCGGGCTCGCTCGGGGAGATTCTCTCCGATCCGTCGATAAGGCTCGTGGCGAACGCCGGAATCCCCGCGCGCAGGTTCGGCGTGGGGGAGGCGGCGTTGAAGGCGGGCAAGCACTTCTTTGTGGACAAGCCGCCGTTCACGACCCTCGGGCAGCTCGAATCCGCGCGCGAACTCGTCCGCTCGACGGGGCTGAAATACATGCCCTACTACGCCGAGAGAATCCACAACGAGGCCGCCGAAAAGGCGGGAGAGCTCGTGAAGTCCGGCCGCATAGGGAGGGTGTTGCAGGTCCTGATAACCGCCCCCCACAGGCTCTCCAAGCCGGCGCGCCCCGAATGGTTTTTCGAGCGCGCCGAATACGGGGGGATTTTGTGCGACATAGGCTCGCACCAGTTCGAGCAGTTCTTGTATTTTTCGGGCTGCGACGAGGCAAAAATAAAATACGCGCGCGTGGCAAACATGAACAATCCCGACACCCCGCAGCTGCAGGATTTCGGCGAAGCGTGCGTCGAGATGTCCAACGGGGCTTCGGGATATTGCCGCGTTGACTGGTTCACGCCCGACGGACTTCCCGTTTGGGGCGACGGCCGCACCCTGATACTCGGGACCGGCGGCTACATCGAAATCCGGAAGTACATAGACTTTTCGCAGGAGGGGAACCCCCCGCAGACCCTTTACGTAGCGGACAAAAACGGCGTGGAGAAGATGCAGTGTCTCGGAATGGGCTTCCCGTTCTTCGGCAGGTTTGTACTCGACATTTTAAACGGCACGGAAAACGCGATGACGCAGTCGCACGCGTTCGCCGCTGCGGAGCTTTCACTTGATGCGCAGAGGCGCGCGGAACTAAACTCGGACGCAATATGGGAGAAATAATAGGCAATCCAAAACTCGAGGCCCAGCGCAGGCAGCTGGTGGAGGCCCGCCAAAAGGGCGGCTGGGCCACCCTCAAAACTTTCGCGAAATTCTCGGGGCCCGGGTGGCTCCAGAGCGCGACGACCCTCGGAGGGGGGTCGCTCGCGTCGGCGCTGTATCTCGGCGTGCTCGGCGGCGTGGGCTTCATGTGGTTGCAGCCGCTGGCGATGGTTTTCGGCATTGTGATGCTCGCCGCGATTTCGTACGTGACTCTCTCCGTCAACAACCGCCCGATGGACGAGATAAATTCCCGCATATCGCCCATACTCGGCTACGGGTGGGCGCTGTGCGCGATGATAGCGTGCTTCGTGTTCGCTATGCCGCAGTTTGCGCTCGGCGTGGCGGGGATAACCCAGAACCTCGCGCAGATGAAACCTTCGGACGTGGGAATGGGGACGGAGTCCGCGATAACCGCAGGATTCTATCTGCTGGCGATGTTCATGGTCTGGATGTATGCGCAGGGCGGCGGCGGGCTCAAATTTTTCGAGCGCATAATAAAGCTTTCGGTTGCCGCGATAGTCGTCTGCTTCTTCGGGGTCGTTGCGAGCCTTACGGTTTCCGGAAAAATCGACTGGCCCGCCGTCGCGGCGGGCTTCGTCCCGAATTTCTCCGTCCTCTCCGAGCCGTCCGCCGACTTCATGGAGTATATAAGAAAGCTCGGGCCCGACGGCGCGAAGTTCTGGTCGGAGATGATAGTTTCCCAGCAGCGCGATGTCGTTATTTCCGCGGCGGCGATGGCGGTGGGCATAAACATGACTTTCCTCTTCCCCTATTCCATGCTCAAAAAGGGGTGGAACAGGGATTTCAGGGAGCTCGCCATATTCGATTTGGCGACGGGGCTTTTCATACCGTTTCTTCTCGCGACTTCCTGCATAGTTGTGGCTTCGGCGTCGCAGTTCCACGCGACTCCCGCGAAGGGGTTGGCCGATTCCGCGGTCGTCGGGGGCGCTCTCGTATCCAACGGCGAAAAGCCCGCCGAAAACCTCGTCCCCGGATATATCGCGCTGCTCGACAAGCGCATATCTTTCGACATGGGCGCGCAGAAATTCGCGGCGCTGGACGCCGCGAGCAAGGACGCCGCCCGCAACGCCCTCCCGCGCCCAGAACGCGACATGGCGGCCATGCTCGTCAAGCGCGACGCCTCCAACCTCTCCGAGACCCTTGCGCCCCTCGTCGGCGACGACGTGGCAAGGTACGTATTCGGTTTCGGCGTCGTCGGCATGGCCATAAACGCGGTGCTCATGAACATGCTCATCTGCGGGCTGTGCTTCTCGGAAATCCTCGGCAAGCGCGGCGCGCCGAAGTGGCAGGTTGCCGGATCCGCGCTGATCGCCGTCAGCGCGATAGCCTCGGTGTTTTTCAAGGGCGCGAAGATGTGGCTCGTAATCCACGCGGGCGTCATAGCGATGATATTCCTGCCGGTCGCGTACTGCGCGTTCATGCTGATTATGAACAGCCGCAAGATACTCGGTCCGGAAGTTCCGCGGGGCGGAAAGCGCGTTCTGTGGAACGCCCTGATGGTCTGCTCCGTGGCGGCGAGCCTGACTGCGAGCGTATGGGTGCTCTGGAACAAGCTCGGGATATGGGGGCCGGCGGTCCTTGCGGCGTTCGCGCTCGCGGTGGCGGCCTCATGCATTTTGCGCGCGCGCAAGGGCGGCGGAGCGTAGGCGGGTAAAGGGCCGGCGCATTCCGGCTGCGGCGCGCGGGATTTCCTTCCCGCCCGCCGCGCGCTTCCCTCCGGTTTGCGGAAGTTGCCCGTAATAGGGGAATGCGGATTATCGGAAATTTTTTTAGCTTTATGAAAGACTTGTTCGACATTGAAAAAAAAGTGGTGGCCGTCACGGGCGCAACGGGCGTCCTCGCCGGCGGAACCGCGCGGTATCTGGCCTCTTGCGGGGCGCGCGTGGCGTTTTTGGGGCGCAGCGAAGACAGGCTCGCCGAGGCGCGCGAATACTGCCGCGAAAACGGATTCGAGGGTATTGCCGTAAAGTGCGACGTCCTCGACAAAGAATCGTGCGACCGCGCTCGCGACGAAATTCTCGAAAAGTGGGGAACGGTGGACGCACTCGTGAACGGCGCGGGCGGCAACCTGCCAGGCGCGGTAGTCCCGCCGGACAAGACGGTTTTCGATATCGACCCCGCGCAGTGGTCGGAAGTTCTCAACCTAAACCTCGGCGGCACGCTCATTCCGACGCTGTCCTTTTGCAGGCATTTTGAAAAGACCGGGGCGGGAGCGGTTGTCAACTTTTCGTCGATGACGGCGCAGTCGGCGGTTACCCGCGTTCTCGGGTATTCCAACGCCAAGGCGGGCGTCGACAACCTCACGAAGTGGCTCGCCGTCGAGTTCGCAAAAAAAATCGGCGAGGGTGTGCGCGTCAACGCGGTCGCCCCGGGATTTTTCATAAGCTCGCAGAACAGGTCGCTGCTGACGAATCCCGACGGTTCGCTGACTTCCCGCGGAAAGGACATCGTCCGCAAGACGCCTTTCGGCAGGTTCGGCGAGCCCGAAGAGGTGTTCGGGGCGGTCAGGTTCCTGTGTTCCGACGCCGCAAAGTTCATTACGGGAACGGTGCTGCCGATAGACGGCGGGTTCTCGTGCTTCTCGGGAGTCTAAGGCGAAAGGCTTGAAAATGCAGGCTTTAAAATCCGGATTCAGATGGTACGGCGACGGCGACGAGGTTCCGCTCGAATTTATCGCCCAGAGCGGCGCCGAGAGCGTGTTCACCTCCCTCCACAACATTCCCTACGGGGAGGTCTGGGGCGTGGAGGAAATCCGCGCGCGGCGCGACAAAGTCGCCGGATACGGCCTTGAATGGGACACGGTGGAGTCCGTTCCAGTCTCGGAGGACGTAAAGCTGCGCTCGGGGGATTTCGAGAGGCACATTGAAAACTACAAGGCCACCATACGGAATCTCGCCGAATGCGGCATTAAAAAAATCATATACAATTTTATGCCCGTGCTCGACTGGATACGCACGGATCTCCGCTACCGCCTGCCTGACGGCTCGCGGTGTCTGCGCTTCGATCCCGTCCAGTTCGCGGCGTTCGAGATATTCGTTTTGAAGCGCGCCGGCGCGGAGAAAAACTATTCCCGCGCGCAGCTCGGGGCGGCGGAAAAGTTTTTCCGCCAGCTGGACGGGGAGGGGCGCAGGGCTTTCGAGAGGTCGATAATCGACGTGTTCCCGGGCTGCAAAATGGGGCTTGAAATCGGCGACGTTCGCAAAATGCTCGCGCGGTACGACGGGATAGGCGCCGCCGAGTTGAAATCGCACCTCAAAATGTTTTTGGACGAAGTCCTGCCGGTTGCGGAAGAGTGCGGGAGCATTCTCGCAATCCACCCCGACGACCCGCCGTTCGACGTGCTCGGGCTGCCGCGCATAGCCTCGCGCCTGTCGGATTTCGAGGAAATTTTTGCCGCCAATCCGAGCCCGTCCAACACAATATGTTTCTGTACGGGTTCCCTCAGCGCGGGGCTTCACAACGACATTCCCGCAATGCTCGACGCCCTGCGCGGGCGCATACATATAGCGCACCTGCGCAGCACCCAGGTAAATCCGGACGGCAGCTTTTACGAGGCCGGGCATTTGGAGGGCAGGGTTCCTATGGTGAAGGTCGTGCGAAAACTCATGGAACTTCAAGACGAGCGGATCGGGCGCGGCGGCGGGAAAATCGTGTTCCGCCCCGACCACGGCCGCGACATGGCGGACGACCTTCTGAAACCTCCGACGGCAAATCCGGGCTACTCGTACATCGGGCGCATGAAGGGGCTCGCCGAAATCCGCGGCATAGAGGCGGCGTTGGCCGACTGATTCCGTCTTTCGGCGGACGGCGCTAAACCTGAAAATCTGCGGCGCGCCATTATGGCGCGCCTTTTTCGCGCTTTTGAAAACGCAAAAAATTCCGCTTAAAAGGCCCTTGATTTGCAGAATATCCAGCCCGATTTTTCCCCGACGATTTTTTTGTGCTTTTTAAAAAAAGCGGAATTGATTTTGCCGCGGGAAAAATTTAAACGCGGGGCGATGAAAAAATTTCTCGCCATAAACGCCGTAGCCCTTCCCGTAATTGCCGCGCTTATAGTCGGCGGGGCGTATTCCGGAGTTTTTTTTGCGCTCGGGCGCTTTTTTGAACTGTTCGGAGATTTTCGGCAGTGCGCCCTCGCTTTCAGGCTACCGACGCCATGCGAGGCGTTTTTCCGCGCGCTCGATTTGTCTGCGCTCGCCATGCTTGCCGTCCAGCCGCGCTCCAAAAGGTATTTTTGCATGGCGCTCATCGCGTTTGCGGCGTGGATTGCGTGCTTTTTTAGCGGGGAATTTTTTATTCTATATATTTTCCGCGCCGTTTTGTATTCCGCGCCCGCGCTGCTCTTCATGAAGGGCGCGCCGTTTGGGAAGTCGGTGAAGGCGTTTTCCCTTGCGTTTGCCGTATGTTTTATTCTGGGAGCCGCTTTTAATTTTGAACCGGCAAAATACGTCAGGGATTTTGCGCGGGCACACTTCTTCCCCCGCGGGAGCGACGAGGTCGCGGAGGGCTTGAAGGAACAGGTTCTCGCCAATTTCGCCTTTTCCGCGGCGGATATTTTTCCGGAGAAAGTCGCAATATTGGCGGACAAGTCGGCAAGGCGCCTCAATTTGGTCGGCTATGGGGATTCCGGCCCGTATCTGATATATTCCTACAAGTTTACGGGGTTCAGCGGAAAGCCCGGGCCGAAGCTCAGGGAATTTGACAGGCAAATGCCGGAAGGCATATACGAAATAGAAAGCTACAATCCGAACAGCAAATTCCACCTCTCAATGCGCCTGAATTATCCTAATGGTTTCGATAAAAAAATGGCGAAATCCGACGGGAGGGATCTCGGGAAGCTCGGGGGCGACATAATGATACACGGGCGCAGCGGAACCGTGGGATGCTTTCCGGTGGGGGACATCGCCGTTGAGGAAATTTTCACGATTTGCCGCCTCGCTCCGGCGCAAAAGGTGAAGGTAATAGTGGTTCCGCATCCGCCGGACGCGGAAGCCCGCGCGGGAGAGGGAACGCCCGCAACGCCCGAATCCGCCTGCGTTCCTGCGTGGTATCCGCGGCTTTTGGACGAAATTGCGGCGGAATTGGAGCGGGAAAATTTGTCGCGGTTTTTGGAGGTTCCGAAGATGGTGGGTTTCTGAAAAAGGCGCTCGAAATCGCGGCGATGCCGGCGTTTACCCTCGCGGTGTTGTCGGCATTGTTTGCGGCGTCGTCCGCGGCGTATTTTCTATTCCGCGCCCTGAAAGCCGCCTTTCGCAAAACCGCTTAGCAAAGCGGAGAATGCGCGGACCTGCCGGCTCCGGGGCTCAGCGAAACCGAACGCTGCAAAATGCCGAAGTTTTACCCCTGCATGCCGGCGTTTCAAAATCTTTTTGTAAGGCGCGCCTCGGGGGCGCGCGGAAAGAGTTGGCGTTTACGGCCTCCCCTTTTCGGACACGGAGAGCAAGAGCATTCCGGCGTCTCCCTTAGATTTTTCGCTCTGTATGTGCAGGTACGAAATTCCTATGGGGGCGGGGCGCCCTATGCCGGTTTCGGCGATTTTTCTGTCGCCGTCGAAGAGGCTTGCGGTTTTGGCGTCGGCGTCGAATTTCAGGCGCTCCGCCAGAGCCGCCTTGGTGGCCGCGGAAGCGGCGCCCTGCACGAAGGCCAGGAGAGCGACGAGCATGTCGCGGTACTCGGGGTCGCCGTGGTAGCACTGGATGGCCTCGTCCAGGATGGGCCAAGCCTCGCGCGAACGCTCGACGCTCGTGGCGCCCCACACGCACAGCAGGCGGAAGGCAGCATAGCGCAGCGTGGAGGAGATCTCGTCGAACAGCGCGGTCTCGGCGCCCTCAAAGGCATCGCCCAGCTGCTCGGGGCAGGTGGTGGCGAGCGCCGTCAGGGCATCGAGGGCCTCCCAGCGGGTCTGCGCCTCGGGGCGGTCGAGCGCCTCGATCAGCGCGGGCACGCAGGGCACGACGCGCTGCGGATCGCGCTCGGCAAGCAGGTGCAGCACGCGGGCGGCAAACTGGCGGATGCGGCGCGTGGGGCAGCCGAGCTCCTTGACCAGGCGGTCGACGGCGTTCTCGTTCTCCTCTGCCAGCTGAAGCTGTGCCAGCTCCTCGTCGGTGAGCTGTTCGTCTTTGTTTTCTGCCATAGTTACCTCTTCTTACTATTTCTTAGCGTGCTTGCCAGCACCCTTGCTGTCATCGGTGACCGAGATGAGCTGTCGGTCGGCCGCGCCATTGCGACGCGCACGGCGGCGTTCCTCGGCATCGCCCGCGTCGGCGGC
>ERZ827168.4678-NODE-4678-length-12286-cov-2.958303_pt1 | contig 12286 bp, 13 predicted proteins | sample MGYA00519868_ERZ827168 | MGnify/ENA primary metagenome ERZ827168 (study PRJEB31778, sample SAMEA3449271) | human gut metagenome | biome: human gut; feature: human-associated habitat; material: faeces | place: United Kingdom | collected 2010/2012 ...
AATAAATTATTTATAGGAGCATTTGGTTTATTCATTATTTGGGTTAGCATTTCCTTTACTTTAGCTAAATAAGTAGGATTATGAGTTTTAGGATAAGGCGATTTTTTTCTATCTACTATTTCATTTGGCAATAAATCTTTTACAATATAACGAAGTAAACCTTTTTCACGTCCATTTAAAGCTTTCATCTCCCAAGGCACATTCCACATATATTGAACTAATCTATAATCACAAAATGGAACTCTAAGTTCTAATCCATTATACATAGACATTCTGTCAGACCTATCAAGAAGTGTTTGCATAAACCAATTCATTGTTAGATAAGTTATTTTTCTTTTTTCAGAAGTTTCTTTAGAATCTGAGTCTATAAATTCTATTTCTGATAAACTTTGATTATATCTGTAATCTACATAATCTTTTAAATTTATTTTACTAGAAATACTAGGATTTAGAAGTTTTTGTCTTTCATCTAATGCGATAGACCATGGAAAAGTATTGCTATTTAAAGCATCTTCACGGAAAAACCATGGATAACCTGCAAAAATTTCATCAGAACATTCACCTGATAAACAAACTGTAGCATCATTTTTTATATTTTGGCAAAATAGTAGAAAAGATGAGTCAACATCTGCCATTCCAGGAAAATCTCTTGCAATCATTGCATTTTCTAAGTTATTAGCAAGTTCAGGTGTATCTATTACAATTTGATGATGATTTGTTTCAAATTTCTTTTTCATTAGTTCTATATAGTAATTATCTGAATTGGGTTGAAAATCACTTTTAACAAAGTTTTTGTCATTATCAACATAGTCAACAGAGAAAGTATCTAAAGGTGGCAATCCGTTATTTTTACAATAATTGCTTGCATATGCAACTATAATACTAGAATCTAAACCTCCGAGACAACATAACACCTAAAGGAACATCTGATATTAATTGTCTTTGTATAGAATCATCTAATAAATAATGAATTTTTTCACATGTAGCTCCTAAACTATCAGAATGTTTTTTTGTTTCTAATTTCCAATATCTACTTGTATGGAAACCAGAATAATTATATATAGCAAAATGAGCAGGTTTTATTTCAAAAATATCTTTAAATATAGTAGTTCCAGGAGTGTGACTTGGCCCAATGCCAATAAGTTCTCCAATACTTTCAGAATTTAATTTTAGTTCTATTCCAGGGTATTTAAGCAAAGCTTTTATTTCAGAAGAAAAGATTAATGTATTATTATATAAAGTATAAAATAAAGGTTTTATTCCAAAATGATCACGTGCTAAAAATACTTCTTTTTTATTACTATCCCAAATCGCAAAAGAAAAAATACCATTTAAATAATTAACAACATTTTTACCATAATGGATATAGCTTTTTAAAAGTATTTCTGTATCAGAATGTGTTGTTATGGTGAAATTATTTTTTTCTAAAGTTTCTTTTAAATCTTTTGTATTATAAATTTGACCATTATAGATAATTACATAAGTACCAAAAGAATATTTTTGTATCATAGGTTGTTTTCCACCTTTTGGATCTATGACTATTAATCTTTTATGTGCTAGAGCTACATGTTTATCTATATAGTAACCATCTTCATCTGGACCTCTTTTAGATAGTGTTTCATTCATGTTTTTTAATATATTTTCATTTTGTGAAATTTCATCTGTAAAATTAGCAAAGCCAGCAAAACCACACATGTTATACCTCCATTTGTTTTTATTTGATAGGTTGATAAATTAATATCTTTAAGATATATTGTATGCAAGAAATTAAATAAAATTTATTGATTTTAAAAAAAACTTGTAGTAAACTATAAAATAAGAGGGGAGATAGAAATGTATTTTATAAATGTAATCAAACATCTTAATTTAATTACACACCATAGATGGTTAGTGTTTAAACTATGTTGCAGGATAGGTGAGCCTTGGAGAGGATTGGTACATGATTTATCAAAATATTCTCCAACTGAATTTTTTGAAAGTGCTAAATTTTATGTAGGTACACATTCTCCTATTACTGAAGCAAAAAAGAAAAATGGATATTCTAAGGCATGGTTACATCATAAAGGAAGAAATAAACATCATCCCGAATATTGGGTAGATGAAATGGCGCCAGACAAAACACCTGTAATTCCATATAAATTTGCTGCAGAGATGATATGCGATAAAATTGCAGCAGGAATGATATACGAAGGGAAAAATTATACAAAAGAATACGAATTGTCTTATTGGGAAAAAGAAAAGGATAAAGCTAGAATAAATGAAAAAACAAAAAAATTTGTGACAGAAGTTTTGACACAAGTTGCCAAAAATGGTGAAAAACAGACTTTAACCAAGCAGAACATAAAACAAATTTATAATAAATATTGTACTTAAAAAGTAAATGTAAAATACAACTATTGACAAAATAGAAAAATACTTGTATAATTTTATAGTGTGAAAATAAGCACAATTAATTTGATAAATAGAAATAGATATATACATATATCTTTTAAGCAAGGAGGGAATTAGAATGGCACAACCAAAAAGAAGATGGTCAAAAGCAAGAACACATTCAAAAAGATCAACATGGAAAAAAGAAAATCCAACATTTACAAGCTGTCCACACTGTCACGAACCAGTAATGCCACATAGAGTTTGTAAAAATTGTGGATATTATGATGGAAAAGAAGTCGTAGCTAAAAAAGAAACTGAAAATGCATAATTTATAAAATAGCGTTTATAGCGCTATTTTTTGCGTTGTTTGACAAAAAAGTACTATTAGTATAAAATTAGAAAAGTGACAAAGTGTCATATAGAAGTAAGGAGATGTAACTAATGCCAAAAGCAACCTTTTTTAATTTAAAAGAAGAAAAAAGATTAAAAATAGAAAATGCACTTGTAAAAGAGTTTAGTAGAGGAACTTTAGAAGAAGCATCAATTAGTAACATTGTACAAGAAGCAGGTATTCCTAGAGGGAGTTTTTATCAGTATTTTGAGGATAAAGAAGATGCTATAAAATTTATTATACAAAAATTTATTGATATAGAGCATGAAAATATAAATAATTTTTTGAAACAAACAAACGGGAATATTTTCGAAACAGCTATTAAAATATACGATTATATGGTGCAACAATCACTTGAACATAATGAAACAGTAAAATTAGTTACAAATGTTTTACAAGAATTAAGAAAAAATAATGTAAATATTTTAGATATGAAAAATAAAGAAAACGAAATTATGCTTATTAATAAGGAAATTTTGAACATACAAAAAGAAGATGATTTATATTATATTATGAGAATAATAGATATAATCACTAGAAATGTAGCTATTGAGGTTATATCTGGTAAATTGTCCATAGAACAAGGAAAAGAAGAACTTGTAAGAAAGATAGAAATTTTAAAAAGGGGAATGGAAAAATAATTTATATTTTTATACACCTAAATGTTAAACAAATTGTTTAATTTTTTGAGGTGTATTTTTGTTTTTTGGTGTCATTAGTCGAAAGAAATCATATAATAAAAGTAAAAGGAGGAAGAAAAATGTTTAGAAATTACAGAAAATGTTATTGTATGAATAATACTTATAGAAATAATAATTGTGAATTACAAAATGATGTTATGGAAAACAAATGCGATAATGTTGCTTCTTATGAAGAAAGTATGAATAGTTGTGATTGTGGATTTGATGAAGAGTATAATGTATTTCCAGAAAATCCTATGCTTGCACAAAGTTATGTTCCAATTCAATATATGGATAAAACTTTCAAACCATGTGTTGGATTAAAAATGGGAACAATTTTTCCTGAATTAGTTAGTCCTTATGTTCCTTGTCAATCTATGGAAGAAATTAATTATATTAGAGAAACAAATGAGATAGGGAAGGGGTGTAACAAATGTCAGTAAAAGAGAATAGAAACTGTTGTTGTAATATGGAAGAGTGTGAACAAGAAAATACGGTAGATTGTGACTTAAGAAGAGAAATGATACAAGAAATCAGATGTTGTGACTTTGCTATTACTGAACTTGCTTTGTATTTAGATACTCATCCAGATGATGAAAAGGCACTTTGTTTACACAGGAAGTATTGCAAACAAGCAAAAGAATTAAAAGATCAATATCAAAGAGTATATGGACCTCTTACTATTAATTATCCATGTAATAAATGGAGATGGCTAGAAGAACCATGGCCTTGGGAAAGGGGGAATTATTAATGTGGACTTATAATAAAACATTACAATATCCGATTAATATAAAATGTACAGATCCAAGACTTGCTAAAGTAATTATATCTCAATATGGTGGTCCTGATGGAGAACTTGCAGCTTCATTAAGATATTTATCACAAAGATTTGGTATGCCGGATCAAAAAGCAAAAGCAATATTGAATGATATAGGTACTGAAGAATGAGTACCATGATGTTGTCAATAGTTAAAAACAGAAATTACAACTTTAACTATTGACTGATTGTGTTGTAATTTTTTATGCATTTATATATAGATTATTATTTATGATATTACGTTTCCTTTCTATTTTTAATCAATTAAAGTTAAATATTATGTGGTATTTTAGGATATATATGTAATTCAAAATTTGTAGGGCCTGAATCTTTTTTTATAGCTTTTTTGGTTTTTAAATATGTGACTTTTAAAAGAATGGTTTTTAGTAAAATGTTTTTATCTTCAGCAGATTCTAATTCATAATATAAGTCTATAACGTTTTCTAATTTAGGTATTATAGTTTCTTTCTGACATTGTGCTTTAGTGTTTTTATTTAAAAGTTCATTATATTTTTTAAGCTTGTTTTCTAAATTTTTAATATTTTGCTTTATGCATTTAGAGCGATTTATAAATTCATCTTTGCTATATACATCATCTTCTAAAAAGTTATAAATTTTATTAAGTTTTTGATTTTCTTTTTCTAAATCTTTTTTAGTAGATAAAATAGATTGTTCTATTATTTTGTTATTTTCTGTATTTGAATTATTTTTTATTTCATAATTTACTTTGTAATTTGTAAGCCATATTTTTAAAGCTTCAATTATTTTATTTTCTACAATATAAAGTTTAGAACTTACATTATCACATTTTGGATTGGAACATATAAGAGTAGCAGGTTTGTCAGCTTTGGTATATGGTCTTCTTTGCATAGGTTTACCACATTTTTCGCAAAATACTAAACCAACTAATGGATTTTGGACAATATTGTTATGTTTTACTTTTGGAGTGTTTTGTTTTCTTTTTTCTTGTACTAAATCCCAAGTTTTATTATCAATAATAGGCTCATGTAATCCATCATATATTAAATATTCTTGATTACGAGGTCTACTAATTATAAGATGTCCGTTTTTAGTTTTCTTTTTTTGTTTCCTTCTATTCCAAACAATTTTGCCGATATATGTAGGATTAGAAAGAATATCTTTAACTGATGAAATAGACCATTTATCTGAAATTCTAGGTTTTAAATTCAAATTATTTAATTGTTTAGCAACAGAATTTATAGTATTACTTTCAAAGGTATATAATCTAAAGATTTCTTTTACAATAGGTGCTTCATCTTGATTTATTGATAAACTATAACCTTTTGAATCTTTTAGTTTTATTCTATCATATCCAAAAGGAGCAATGCTACCAACAAATTTACCTTCTTGACACGAAACTTCACGACCCCTTTGTAGACGCCTATTTATTGTTTTATATTCTCTTCTAGACATAAATAAGCCAAACTCAAAATATTCTTCATCAAATTCGTTATCTGGGTCATATGTTTTAACAGGTGTAATAATTTTTGTGTGAGAATATTTAAAAGCTTTTGAAACTCTACCTTGATCAGCAGTATCACCACGAGCAAGTCTTTCTACTTCAACAACTAAAACTCCTGTCCAGTTTTCGTTTTCAACATCTTTTAGAAGCTTTTGCATTTCTTTTCTTTCACTAATGGTTTCACCACTTACAACTTCTTTATAAATTTTTCCAACAGTTAAGTTTCGTTTTTGAGCTAGAGTAGTCAAGATTTTTTCATGTCTTGCTAATGTTTCGCCTTCACCATATTTTTCAGATTCTATATCTTCTCTTGATTTTCTTAAATATATTGCATACGTGTCATTTTGCACAGTTCCTCCTTTCCTTGTAATTTGTCTTTAACTTAGTTAAATTATATATAAAAATTTGACTAATTACAATGTAAAGGATTTTTTTATCAAATTAATTATGATGTTGTCTATATATTCACTTTGAATAGCGATATTTTCTACTATGTAATCATCATAAAATTTTATTTTTGTATTTCCTAAAGTGTATTCTTCTAATATCATATAAATCGCCTCATTTAACTTTATGAGAAAAGAGCAAAAAAATACCCAAACAAAATTGGACTGAATAAATACTCAGGTAAAAGTCTTTTTTATTTTTTACAAAACACTATGAAAAATTGTTGATTTATGGTATAAAATAGAAGAATTTGTAAAACAGGAGATATAAATTAGAAATGATATTTAGTATATTAGCATTCGTAGCATTATTTATAAGCATATGTATTAAAGATAGAAAAAAGTCATTATATATACAATCATTAAATTGCTTTTTCGAAGCAATCTATGATTGCATTATATCAGCTTTTACAGGAGCAATATTAAGTATAATAAATTTAGCAAGGACATTTATTTTTATTAACAAAGAAAAAATCAGCAAATCAACATATTTTATTAGTTTAATATTTTTTGAAGCGATAATTATAATAAATTGTTATTTTTCATGGGCAAATTGGGTCTCATTATTACCAACAATAGGTTCAATAATTAGGACATATTGCTTATGGCAATCAGATATGAAATTAGTCAGAATTTCTGGAATAACAACAGGAATATTTTATGGATCATATTATATTTATTATAAAAGTTGGTTTATGGTCTTAGGAGATTTGATTTTGTTAATGATTGGTGTTTATGAAGTTTACAAAAATGATATAAAAAAACAAAATAAAGAAAAACATGCACAAATATTTAAAAAATGAAATCTATCAATTTACATATAGAGTGTAGTATAAGTGATAATTATAACATAAGCTGTAAACAAAGAAATTATGGGGGGTACTTAAAAAAAGTATCCCCATGATTTGTAAGTAGCAAATAACAATTTATTTTTTGTTATAAAGTATAACAAAAACACAAAAAGTAATTACCAAAGATGCACGGAAAATTTGGTAAAATTCTGAAAAACAAATTTGTAATATGATAGAATGAGAACGTAAAAAATATATTCAAGAAAGAGGTGAAATGATGAAAAAGGTAAAATTATTATCAATATTACTTATGTTCTGTTTATTATCTAGTCTAATATTTTCAATAACAGCAAACAAAGTATATGCAGAAAGCAAAAATGAAGTAACATTAAATTTTAAAGGTGGAACAATTCATGATGGCTATGTAGAATATAGCAAAAAAGCAAAATTACAATTATTCAAAGGAGATGAGTTAGTTACTAATATTTCAAATAATATGGTAATTGATTTAAACGAAACAGAGTATAAGTTTGTAATTGAAGAAATTGAAGATACAAGTCTTTCTAGTGTTAATACACCCATAAGATTAAATATTAATAATTGGTATTACCCAATGACAACAATAGTAGGTGAAGCTAAATCTACATTCAAATTAGAATCAAGTAAATTTAGTGGAACATTAAATGTTAAATTTGTGAGAACCAATAGTGCTAGTAACACAACAGTTAAAAATGTTTATGATGATATATCATCAAAAGGTGTAATAGATTTGACTAATGTTAAAGAATATGTAATAGATTTTTCTGAAACTGATGAATTGACAGAAGGATTAAAATCATTTGTGGATTTAGATAAAACACTATACTACAAAAGAGACAATAAAGGTCTATCAGAAACAGACAATGAAAGTGAAGCTGTTATAAAGATTGTTGGAAATAGGTCAGAAAATAAAGCAATATTAACTGCAGTAAATGTTGGAACTAAAAAAAGTGAAGTTTTCAAAGGACTTCATACTCAATATACAGGTTCTAAATTGAGTTTTACTGGCTCAGATGGTGGAATTATGATTGAAACAAGAACTGATTATTATACACGATGTACTTACAATTTTACATTTAAATATGCAAGTGAAGAAATAAAATCAAAAGAATATAAATTTATTGAAGGAGATAATCAAACATATATAGTTGATGAATCAAAAAATGCAACATTTAGAATAGATGCAGATTATAGCTTATTTACAAATAAAGTATATGTAGATGATGAATTATTAGATACTACTAATTATGACTCAAAGTCAGGAAGTACAATAATAGTTTTAAAAGATAAATACTTGAAAACATTATCTGTTGGAAAACACACGCTAAAAGTTGCTTTTTCAGATGGGAAAGAAGCATTAACAAAATTTGAAATTAAAGAAAAGCAACAAACTGTGAATATAGAAAATAATGAAAAAAATAGTAATGTTCAAAAAGAAAATAGTAGTGTAAATCCTAAAACAGGGGATAATGTTATATTATATTTTATATTATCTGCAATTTCTATAGTAGGAATAGTTACATTAGTAGTTATTAATGTTAAAAAAAGAAAATTAGGGGGAAAGAAAAGTGAAAATTAGAAAAATATTAATATTTTTGGCAATTACTTTAGCTGGTATATGTTTATTTAGCTGTTCAAACAAAGTAAATGCGATGACGATTAGCAACGAAGGAAAGTACACATTGGTATTGAATGTTAATGACGGTGAAATAGATGGTTCATGGTCAAAAATAATAAAATTTAATTTTGATGAAGGTGAAACAACAGTTAAATTATCTGAATTAACAAAAGGAATTGTACCTTTTAATGGTGAGAATGAATTTTCACACTGGGGAAAAAATTTTTTTGATGATGAAAAGGCCAATGAAGAATTAACAGTTGAAGATTTTAAAACTTCTGGTGAAAGTGGTAATACATCATATACAAATGGATTAGTTCTTTGGGCTAAATTTTCAGATAAAAAATTACAAGGAACAGGTACTTATTATTTAACTCTTAATCCATTTGCTGGTAAAATAAATGGAAAAGATAATTTAAGATTAACAAGTAAATCAACTGAATTTAAAACAGTAGACTTATCAAAATATAAACCTGTAAGAGAAGGTTATACTTTTGTTGGTTGGGGATATGATGGAAAATTTGTAAATTCTATTAATGCTAGTTATTTTAAAGAGTGCGATGCAGTAGAAGTAACAGCTGTATACACTAAAAACAGCTTTGATGGTGATTATCTTGAATTAAACTTAAATGCTAATGGTGGAAAAATCGATGGAGTGGATTCTAAAAAATACGATTATGTAGGTGGAGCAGATTCAGGAACGAGTATGTCAATTTTCCAATATGTACCTGTAAGAGAAGGCTATACCTTTAATGGATGGAATACAAAAAGCGATGGAAGTGGAAAAAATTATAAATATATGTTTTGGGGATTTTGGAGAAACGAAGGTGCTGCAGAATTTGAAAAAGATTCACTACTAAATAATAATATGTATAAAACAATAACTTTATATGCTAAATGGAGTAAAAACGCTAATACTCAAGAAGAAACTACAAAAGAAGTTAATAGTAGTAGTGATACAAAAGGTTCTATAAATTTTGAAAATGGTATTAATAAAAACTACAAATTAGATATAAAAAAAGTAGAAGTAAAAAAAGAATTAGCAGATAAAAATGTTAAGTTTATAGCAGATATTAATATGTTAGATGGAGCTAATATTGTAAGAATAAGCAACACTAAAATGAGAATTAGAATTGCAATGCCAGAAGGTTTAGAAGGTTATAATCAATATGAAGTAGTGTATATTTTAAATGATGAAATAAAAGAAACATTACCAGCAACAGTTGAAGATGGATACATAGTATTTGAAACTTCTCATTTAAGTCAATACGGAATAATAGCAAAAAATGTTGAACAAGAAAATAGTACTAAACAAACAGATACTTTAAAAAATGAAACTAATAATCCAAAAACAGCAGATAATATTATAGTAAATTTAATGTTATTTGTAGTTTCTATAACAGCTATTAGTGCATTAGTAATATTTAATAGAAAGAAATAATAAAGCAAATAAATGTATAAAGACTAGTAACAGCAAAGTGAACTACTAAAAAATGCCTATTAGAGTGTGAAAGTTCACTCGGGATACTTGAAATTTATGAAAAATTAGCACAAAGTATTGATTTTGTAAATAAAATGAAGTATAACGAATATACTAATATTGATAAATTAATTTATCAAATAAACTAGGTTGCACAAGCCTTTGATTAATTTTATAAACAAGTGCAAATTTAAACATTAGGTTAGATATGAGCCTTTAGGATGCGAATCCTATAAACGAATATCTTATTGAACATTAGGTTAGAAACGAGCCTTTAGTTAACTATAAACGAGTTTCCAGAAAAATTATAGGGGGGTACTAGCAAGTATCCCCTATATTTGTAAATGGAGGTGTGCATGAAAAACAATAAAATATCAGAACTAAAATGTCAGAAACACAAATCTCACTTTTTTCAAATCTGTGTTACCATCAAAATTATTCTAAAGTCATTGACATTAACAAAGAATGAAAATATAATACAAATAAATAGATTTATGAAAGCAAATCTATGAAACAACTATGAACAAAAATTGTAAACACTTTTTGAACCAAAGCACTACTTGAAAGGTAGTGTTTTTATTATAAATATAACTAATCTACTTTTTAAGTGGATTTTTTATTTTTACCTTAATATATATTAATAGAGGTGGCTTTAATGGAAGAAAAAATAAAAGAAACATACACCAAAGATGGAAAAACATTAACAGAGCTAATACAAGAATGGATAAATGAAAATACATCAATTTTATATTGTAATTATGAAGAAAAAAATATAAAATATCAATGTAGATAAGTAGTTATTAAAAATAACTCTAAGACAAGGAGGTAATAATGCAAGAGTTATATAATAACTATTTTAACATAGCAAGCAAGCAAATATGGAAAGTTGCAATATACGCTAGATTATCAAGAGAAGATGAAAAGGATGAAAAATATAAAGGACAATCTGAAAGTATCGAAAATCAAATTAAATATCTAAAATCCATAGTTACTACAAAAGGTTGGATTTTAGTTGATATTTACAAAGATGATGGCTACACAGGAACTAATTTTGATAGACCAGATTTTAAGAGAATGCTAGATGACATAGATAATGGAAAAATTAATCTTGTAATAACAAAAGATTTATCAAGGCTTGGAAGAGATTACATAGAAACTGGAAGATATATTGAAAAGATATTTCCATCAAAAAATATTAGATATATTGCAGTAAATGACAATATAGATACATTTGACAAAAGAAATTCCAATAATGATATGACACCATTTAAAGCAGTAATAAATGATATGTATGCAAAAGATACTTCAAACAAAGTAAGGTCAACAATACTTACAAAAGCTATAGCAGGAGAATGTATAAAAGCATTTTTGCCTTATGGATATAAAAAAGACAATACAAATAAAAATAAAGTATTAGTAGATGAAAATGTAGCAGAAAATGTAAAGTTAATATTTAAGTTATATAAGTCTGGAAAATCCAAAACAGAAATTGCTAAAAAATTTAATGAATTAGAAATTACAACACCTCTAAAATATAAACAAGAAACCACAAATTACTATAATCCAAATTCAAATGTAACTTATAAATGGAATAGCACAGTTATAAACAAGATATTAAGAAACCCTATTTATGTAGGAGATTTAGTTCAGCTCAAATACAACAAAGTAAATTACAAAATAAAAAAAATTGCGAAAGTTCCTAAAGAAGAACAAATTATAATTTTAAATAATCATGAAGCAATTATAGATAGAAATACATTTAATACTGTTCAAGAAATGCTTAATAAACAGACAAATGAATGGAATTATTCTAATAGAAAAAAACACTTATTAACAGGATTAGTTTTTTGCAAATGTGGCAGTAGAATTACATATAACAAAAATCATGGAAAATTTTTTAGATGTGTTTGTTCTAGCTATAAAAAATATGGAAGTGAGTTTTGCTCTAATATTCATTTAAAAGAAGCGGAACTTTTAGAAATGGTTTCAAGCTCATTAAAGAAAAATATAAATATATATTTAAATTTAAAAGACTTAAAGTATCCTGTAATAGTAGTAAAAGATAATAAAACCCAAGAATTAGCAAAATTATCTAAAAAGAAAGAAGAAATTAATAAAACAATAGCTAATTTATATGAAGATAGGATATCTTCTACTATTTCGTTAGA
>ERZ827168.4679-NODE-4679-length-12281-cov-8.425568_pt1 | contig 12281 bp, 10 predicted proteins | sample MGYA00519868_ERZ827168 | MGnify/ENA primary metagenome ERZ827168 (study PRJEB31778, sample SAMEA3449271) | human gut metagenome | biome: human gut; feature: human-associated habitat; material: faeces | place: United Kingdom | collected 2010/2012 ...
CGTCCTTCAATCCCGTCAGGTGCTCCTGACGGCTTTTTTTGTTGACGGACAGAAACCCCTCAAACGTAAACCGGCCAGTCGGCAGCCCCGAAATACTCAGCGCTGTCACCAGCGCGCACGGCCCCGGAATCGCGCAGACCGTCACGCCGTTTTCCGCGCACAGCCGAACCAGGTCCTCGCCGGGGTCGGAGATGGCGGGGGAGCCAGCGTCCGTCACCAGCGCGCACGTTTCGCCCGCCAGCAGCCGCGCGAGGATTTTCCCGCCGCTCTCGGCCTTGTTGTGCTCATGGTAGCTCACAAGGCTTTTTTTGATCTCCAGATGGTTTAGCAGCTTGAGGCTCACGCGCGTGTCCTCCGCCGCGATAAAATCAGCCTCCGCCAGCGTTCGGGCGCAGCGGGGCGAAATGTCATTCAGATTGCCGATGGGCGTCGGCACGAGATATAGAGTACCGGCCATATTGCTTCACTCCTGTAGATGATAGATGCGCCGACCCTCGGCAGACAGCTCTCCGGTCTGCTCATAAAGAAACAGATCCGGCACATATTGCAGCCCCGGCCTTCCGCCGAGGCGGGATTCAATCAAAACGAGATTCACGGCGTTTTCCGCTCTGTGCCGGACGAAGCGGATGCGCTTTGGCTCCAACCGCGCCGCGCGCAGTCCGGTCATCAAATCGACCAGCCGCTCTGGCTTGTGAACCAGAAAAAACCGCCCGCCCCACCGCAGCGCCCGCGCCGCAGCCGCACAGAGCGCGTCAAACGGACAGCAGATCTCGCTTCTCGCGGCGCAGAGGCTGTCCTGCGCATGCAGATATCCGCTTCCCGGCGGGTAATAGGGCGGATTGGACAGCACACAGTCAAAGCCTCCGGGCGCGATTTCCGCGTGCGCCTGCCGCAGATCGCCGCAGACGGCGCAAAAGCGGTCGGAAACTCCGTTTTCCTCCGCGTTTTCCCGCGCCTGCCGCGCAGCGGCCTCCTGAATTTCAATGCCGCATACGCGCAGTGTCTCATCCGCGCCCAGCAGCAGAAGCCCCAGCGTTCCGCACCCGCAGCCAAGATCAAGCACCCGGCTGCCGGGCCGTATCCGGCAGAAATCTGCCAGCACCATGGAATCTGTGCTCATGCGAAACTGTGCGTCCGGGATTTTCATCCGGATGCTGTCAAAGAGAAGCTCTTCCATACGCGCTCCAATCAAAAGTCAATCAAAAAGACAGGGGGTGCTGCACGCAGCACCCCCTTCCTGGTTATGTGCTTATTCCTCAGAGATCGCGTCGTTGGGGCATTCTGCAGCGCAGGTACCGCAGTCCACGCACTGATCAGCGTCGATGACGTACTTGTCTTCGCCCTCGCTGATGCAGCCGATGGGACATGCGTCAGCGCAAGCACCGCACTTTACACAGTTGTCATTGATTACGTGTGCCATTTGAAGCACCTCCATTTTCAAGGTAGCTTCATTCTATCATACTTTCCTGAAAATGCAATGAAAAAAGTGTAAATTCCTCGAACGGCCCGGATTTTTTCGCGTGCGTCGTATAAACGCTGACCGCCGCGTCGAAACTCTCCTTCGACAGGAGGCGATCAGAATGAAAAAACCGGCGTATTCCGCAGCGCTGGACCGGGTGCTCTTCCGCGCGTCGCGGCTGGCGCGTGAGCTTGGCGGCGCACAGACCGGCACGGAGCATCTGCTGCTTGCACTCTCGCAGGAACGCATTTCCCAGACCGGACGCATTTTATGCTATCAGGGAGCCGAGGGCAGGCTCCTGCGCTGTATGCTGCTGACGAGGCAGGAGCCGGAGCCAGCCGGACGGCAGGGCCTTTCCGCAGCTGCCGCAAGAGCGCTTGACGGCGCACAGCACGAGGCGGACCGCCTTGGCGCGCCCCTCTGCCTGCCGGAGCATCTGCTGCTTTCCCTCATGCGCGACGACGCCTATGCGGCGGCGCGCATGCTTTCGGAGCTTGGCGTCGACTGCAACTGCGTATTTTCAGAAACATATGACCGCCTGCGCATCCTACATCCGGCGCAGGACGTGAAAGGACAATCGGAATTGAAGCTTTTGGAACTGTACTGTGACAACATGATCGACCGGGCACCGCAGATGGACCCCGTCGTCGGCCGCGAGGCGGAGCTTTCCCAGCTCATGCAGGTGCTCAGCCGCCGCAGCAAGAATAACCCCGCGCTCATCGGCGAACCCGGCGTCGGCAAGACCGCCGTCGTTGAAGCGCTGGCCCAGCGCCTTGCCTGCGGAGACGTGCCGCAGGCGCTGCGCGGGAAAAAGCTCTACTGCCTCAACATGGCGAATCTGCTTGCGGGCACGAAATACCGCGGCGAATTTGAAGAGCGCGTGCGCGATATCCTGATCGAGATCCGCCGCTGCGGCAGCGTCATCCTGTTTGTCGACGAAATGCACACCATCGTCGGCGCAGGCAGCGCCGAGGGCGCGATCGACGCGGCCAATCTGCTCAAGCCGGCCCTTGGCAGGGGAGAGCTGCAGATGATCGGTGCGACGACATTGGAGGAATACCGCAAATTTATTGAGAAGGACGCCGCGCTTGAACGCCGCTTCCGCCCCGTGATCGTCCGCGAACCAGACCGCAAGACGGCCTGCCGTATGCTTGAAGCGCTCCGTCCGGGCTTGGAGGCACACCACCGCATCCGCATCACGCAGGAGGCCATCGAGGCCGCTGTCGATTTTTCAAGCCGCTATCTGACCGACCGCTTCCTGCCGGACAAGGCGCTCGATCTGCTCGACGAGGGCGCGGCGCACGTCTGGCTCGGCGGGCCGGAGCCGGCGGAGGACGCAGAGCGCCAGCAGCAGCTCGAGCAGCAGCTTGAGCAGGCTGTGGCAAACGCGCAGTATGAGCAGGCGGCGAAGCTCCGGGACGAGCTGCGCACCCTCGTGCGCCGCCAGCTTGCCGCCCGCCGTGCCCAGCGCACCGTGAGCCTGACCCGGCAGGATATCGCCGCCGTCGTTTCCGAGCGCACCGGCATCCCCGTCGGCAGGCTCCGGCAGTCCGACCGTGAACGGCTGCTGTCCCTGCGCCAGACGCTCTCCGAGCGCATCATCGGCCAGCAGGCAGCCGTCGACGCGGTTTCTACCGCCGTTCTGCGCGGCCGGACAGGCCTTGCCGACGCCGGACGCCCCGCCGCGTCCTTCCTGCTCATCGGCCCGACGGGCGTCGGAAAAACAGAATTATGTAAACAGCTTGCGCAGGTCGTCTACGGCAGCCAGGACGCGCTCATCCGTGTGGATATGTCGGAATACATGGAGCCAAGCAGCGTCTCGCGCCTGCTTGGCGCGCCTCCGGGCTATGTCGGCTACGACGCAGGCGGAACGCTCACGGAAAAGGTGCGCCGCCGTCCATACTGCGTTGTACTGTTCGATGAGCTGGAAAAGGCGCACCGGGATATTACCGGTATCCTTCTGCAGCTGCTCGGCGACGGGATCCTGACCGACAGCATGGGCCGCACCGTCAGCTTCAAGAACACCATCGTCGTCATGACCTCGAACCTGACTGGCCCGCAGACCGGAAAGCCCGGTCTCGGCTTCATACCCGACTGCGCGGATGTCCGCGCGCAGACCGTCCTGCGGGAGGCGTTTTCTCCGGAGTTTCTGGGCCGGATCGACTGCGTCGCCTCCTTCCGTCCGCTTGCGGCAGAGGATCTTGCGAAAATTGCTGCGCTTCAGCTGCGGGAGCTTGCCGGACGGCTGCAAAAGCAGAACGTTACGCTGGAAACGGCCCCGGAGCTGCCCGAGCGCCTAGGCGCGCTCTGCGCGAACGAGCCCGGAGGGGCCAGAAGCCTGCGCCGCAGGCTCCAGACCGGGATCGAAGGCCCGGCGGCGGAGCTGCTGCTGCGCGACCCGTCTGTGCGGACGCTCCGCGCCGTCTGGCAGCAGGGGAGCGTGCAGGTGAAAGCGGCTGAAGGATGTTTTTAAAACATTCGTTCAAAAATTCGGCTTTCGGGGATTTTTCACGAAAAACGTCGAAGAATCCCCGAAAAATTTTTTCAAAAAAGGGTTGCAATTTATGTAAACAGAACGTATTATATTATTGAAGTGGAGCAAAGTGGAGCGAAATTTCAGTAAAGTGGAGCGAAAGGAGGCACGAGGGGATGTTTGGCAAGTACAAGCACTCAGTTGACGAAAAAGGACGTCTGTTCGTGCCGTCCAAGCTGCGCGAAGAGCTGGGAAGCACCTTCTATGTAACACTGGGCCTCGACCACTGCCTGTCCGTCTACACGGAAGCGGGCTGGAAGGCCATTGTCGATAAATATAACGCGCTGCCGATCGTACAGGCACGAAAAATGCGCTTTCTGTTTGCCAACGCCGCCAAATGTGAGCCCGATAAGCAGGGCCGCTTCCTCATTCCGGCTGAGCTGCGCCAATACGCCGGTCTTTCCAGCGAGGTCACGTTCATCGGGCAGGGCGGCCACGCGGAGATCTGGGACAGCGCAGCCTATGACGAGCTGGAGCAGCAGACGCTGACGCCTGAAAATCTGGCGGCTGTGATGGAGGAACTTGGTTTCTGATGGAATTCGCACATCGATCTGTGCTTTTGCACGAGTGCATAGACGCGCTAGCCATCAAGCCCGACGGGATCTATCTCGACGGAACGCTCGGCGGCGCGGGCCACTCGCTGGAGATCTGCCGGAGCCTCACCACCGGCAGGCTCATCGGCGTCGACCGTGATCTGGTCGCGCTGGAGGCCGCGAAAAAGCGGCTGTACCGCCACGCGAAAAAGGTGACGCTGGTACATGATAATTTTGAAAACGTCGGCGCGATCCTTACCGCGCTGGGACTCGACCGGATCGACGGGATGCTGTTCGACTTGGGCGTTTCGTCCCCGCAGCTCGACGACGCGGAGCGCGGCTTTTCCTATATGGCCGACGCGCCGCTGGATATGCGCATGGACCGCGACCAGTCCCTCACGGCCTATGAGATCGTCAACAACTGGCCGCGCGAGGAATTAAAATCCATTCTCTACGAATATGGCGAGGAGCGCTGCGCCCCGCAGATCGCCGCCGCCATCGAACGCGTGCGGACCGACCACCCAATCGAGACAACGCTGGAGCTGGTCGACATCATCCGCTCGGCCATGCCGCCCAGCGCTCTGCGTGAAAAGCAGCATCCGGCCAAACGCAGCTTTCAGGCCATCCGCATCGCCGTCAACGATGAGCTTGGCGCGGTCCGGCAAGGCATGGAGGCCGCCATCGACCACCTGAACCCCGGCGGTCGTCTGGTTGTCATTACGTTCCATTCACTGGAAGACCGCATCGTCAAAAACGTGTTTCAGGACGCGGCAAAGGGCTGCACCTGCCCGCCGTCGTTCCCGGTCTGTGTCTGCGGCCATAAGCCGAAGATCAAAATTCTGACGAAAAAACCCATCATCGCCACGCGCGAGGAGGTCGAGGAAAATCCCCGTTCGCGCAGTGCAAAGCTCCGCGTAGCAGAGCGCGTGTAACCCGGAAAGGAGTCCCGCCGTTATGGCGCAGCCCAATCGAAGAAATCTTTATAGAGACAACGGTGCCGCCGCATACGATGTTTACGCCTGGAACGATCAGACTGCCCGCCAGTATGACGATAACCGCGCCTATGAGCGTACCCTGCCCATCGAGCTGCCGGACGAGCGGGCCTATGAGCAGCCGTACCGAAGAGTCAAGGCCAGAACGGCCATCGCGCCGTTTACACTGGCGGGTATGCTGACGGTAGTCTGTCTCATGATCCTTGTGATTTTCGGCTATGTCCAGCTGTTTGAGGCCAGCAGCAATGTCTCAGCCCTTGAAAGCAGGCTTGCCAATCTCAAGGAGCAGCAGCTGATGCTTCAGAGCAAATACGACGCCAAGATCGATCTGACCGCCGCCGAGGAATACGCGGCTGAGATCGGCCTGACCAAATGTCAGCCCGAGCAGATCGTCTATGTCAGCTTCTCCGGGAACGATCAGGCGGAAATTTACACGCAGCAGCGCACAAGCGTCTTCGGAGAAATTCTGGACGCCATGCAGCAGAGCATTCTCGGCCTCATCGAATATTTGCACCCCGCAGCAGCATAAGCTTGGACAGAACCTCCCAGTTTGAAATCCAGCTGAGTAACCGAACAGGGGCGGTCTTTTCAGGCCGCCCCTTTTTTGAACAGAAAGGCAGTTTCATGGCAAAAAAGATCATCCGCCTGCCGCGCACCAAAGAGCAGAAGCAGGCAAACCGGGAGCGGAATGAGCGCGCGAACCGAACGATCCTCAGCCGTACCCTGATCCTGATGGTCCTGTGCGGCGTGATCGCGTTTGTCCCGCTGATCGGAACGCTTTACAACCTCATGATCACCCAGCACGACTATTACAACGAAAAGGCGATCAAGAACCAGACCCGTTCGACGAATCTGACCGCAGCGCGCGGCGTGATCTACGACGCGAATATGAACGTGCTGGCCTCTTCGTCGACCGTCGAGACGGTTTTCATCGACCCGAACGAGATCGCCGAGCAGATGAAAAAGCCCGAGAACAGCAACCTGCTCGACCAGATCGCGCGCGGTCTTGGCGAAATTCTGGATGTCGAGCCGAGCTTCGTCTACGAGCAGGCCGCCGACAAGCAGTACCGCTATAAGGTCATCAGCCGTAAGATCTCCGAGGAGCTGGCCGACGAGGTCCGCGCCTTCGTCAGCGAAAACAAGATCACCGGCGTCTATCTCGAAACAGACCTCAAGCGCTATTACCCCAATTCCTCCCTCGCCGCGCAGGCGCTCGGCTTCGTCTCAAGCGACAACAACGGCTCCGAGGGCCTTGAAGCCTATTACAACGAAGAGCTTTCCGGCACAGCCGGGAAGGTCGTGACATCCAAGGGCAACTACGGCTCCGAGATGCCCTATACATACGAAAAATACTATGACGCCTCTGACGGCTGCAGCCTCGTTACCACCATCGACGCGACCGTGCAGGCGTATGTGGAAAAGAACCTGCAGAACGCCATTGATAAGTACGATATCAAAAACGGCGCGTTCTGTATCGTCATGGACGTGAATACGGGCGAGATCAAGGCCATGGCCACGCTCGGCTCCTATGATCCAAATAATTATCTGGAAATCTATGACGACGCGGCGGCCGCGCTTCTTGAAAATGAGCGTGATGCGGCGCTGTCCCTGCCGGAAGCGTCCGATGCCTATAAGGCCGCCATCGAGCAGTATAAGCAGGATGTTGCATCGGCACGTATGGCTCAGTGGCGCAACCGCTGCGTGTCCGACGGCTATGAGCCGGGTTCGACCTTCAAGCTCATCACGCTGGCCTCCGCAATCGATTCCGGAGCCGTCACGCTGAACGACTCGTTCTACTGCGGCGGTCAGGAAAAGTTCTCCGGCCGTGAGCAGATCCTTAACTGCTGGAAATCCGCCGGTCACGGTGCGCAGTCGACCGCGCAGGCGCTCGGCAATTCCTGCAACATCGCCTTTGGCCATATCGGCCTGCGCATGGGCGGCGACATTTTCTATGATTACCTCAAGGCCTTCGGCATCATGGAAAAAACAGGCGTTGATCTGCCGGGCGAGGCCAGCGGTCTGTTCTACGAACGGAAATACCTGAACAATCCCGCACAGTACGGCACGTCCTATCTCATCACGTCCTCTTTCGGTCAGAGCTTCCGTATCACGCCCATGCAGCTGGTGCGCTCCGTCGCGGCGATCGTCAACGGCGGCTATGTGCTCGAGCCGTATATCGTGAGCGAGGTTCTGGACGCCGACGGCAATATGGTCGAGCGGAACGAAAAGACCGTCTTGCGGCAGGTCATCAGCCAGCAGACGTCCGAAACAATGCGCAGCCTTATGGAACAGGTCGTCACCGAGGGCACGGCCTCTGCGGCCAAAACCCCCGGCTACCGTGTCGGCGGCAAGACCGGCACGTCCGAAAAGCTGGACGAATACGACGAGGACGGCAATCAGGTCAAGGACAAGATCGTCTCCTTTATCGGCGTCGCGCCCATTGACGACCCGAAATATGTCGTCCTTGTCGCGCTTGACACGCCCGCGTATTCGCAGGACAGCGAAAAATATACCCTTCACGGGATGTATATTTCCGGCGGCCTGATGGCTGCGCCGACCGTCCGCGACATTTTCCTTGATATTCTTCCCTATCTCGGTGTGGAGCCGGATTATGATTCCGAGGATATCCGCGGTATCAACTTCACAGTCCCAGATGTGATCGGCATGGACGAAAGCGAAGCGGCTGCGCTGCTCGCTGAAAAAACCATCACCTACCGCATTGTCGGCACCGGCTCGACCGTCACCGACCAGCTGCCCGCGCCGGGCAGCCAGGTTCCCGGCAATTCGCAGATCATCCTCTACATGGGCGCGGAAAAGCAGCAGACGGTTGTCGAGGTGCCGGATTTCATCGGCTGCTCTGTCGCGGACGTTAACTATCTGGCTGCAAACGCCGGCCTTTACGTGCAGGCCAAGGGCACCGACCGCACGGACGTTTACGTGCTTGCGGCCTATCAGGACATCGAACCCGGAACAGAGGTTGACAGAGGTACTACAATTACAGTAGAATTCTCTTCCACAGGCGCATCCGACTAAGGAGGACACTATGAAGCTCAAAGAACTGCTGCACGGCCTTGACGTGCTGGAACTGCATGCGGACGAAGCACTGGATATTACCGGCGTTCAGTATGACTCCCGGCAGGTAACGCCCGGAGCACTGTTTGTCGCGATCTCCGGCTTCCAGACCGACGGCCACAAATATATTCCCAAGGCTATGGAAAACGGCGCGGTCTGCGTCGTCTGCGAAAAAAAGCCGGAAACAGACATTCCGTATGTACTGGTTTCCAATGCCCGCTCGGCGCTTGCCGCGCTCGGCGCAAACTGGTTCGGCCATCCGGCGGACGCTATGTGCGTCGTCGGAATCACCGGCACGAACGGCAAAACGACCAGCACGTATCTGCTGAAGCACGTGCTTGAAAAAACGCTCGGCGCAAAGGTCGGCCTCATCGGCACGATCCAGAACATGATCGGCGATGAGATCCTGCACACTGAGCGCACCACGCCGGAATCCTTCGAGCTGCAGAAGCTCTTTGCCGATATGCGCGATGCGGGCTGCACGCACGTCATTATGGAGGTCTCGTCCCACGCGCTGGTGCTCCACCGTGCCGACCAGATCCGTTTTGGCGCGGCTGTCTTTACAAATCTGACAGAGGACCATCTCGATTTCCATCAAACGATGGATGCATACTGCGACGCGAAGGCCATGCTCTTCCGCCGCTGCGAAACGGGCGCGGTCAATGTCGACGATGCCTACGCGAAGCGCATCATGGAGCAGGCGGACTGCCGCCTTCTGACGTATTCCGCGCAGGGAACCCCCGCTGCACTCACGGCGGAGCATATCGGCCTGTTCTCCGACCGCGTGGAGTTTGACGCGGTCTATCAGGACGAGCGGGCTGCCGTCACGCTCGGCATTCCCGGCATTTTCAGCGTCTATAACGCGCTCGGTGTCATCGCCGCTGCGCTGGCGCTGAATATTCCGCTCCAAAAAATTGCAGACGCCCTGCGCACCGCGCAGAGCGTCAAGGGCAGGGTAGAGGTCGTCCCCACGCCGGGCAAGGACTATACTGTCCTTATCGACTATTCCCATACGCCCGACAGCCTCGAAAATATTCTGAGGGCTGTGCGCGGCTTCTGCACGGGCCGCATCATCGCCGTCTTCGGCTGCGGCGGCGACCGCGACCCCTATAAGCGCCCCGTCATGGGCAAAATCGCGGCAGAGCTGTCTGACCTTGCCATCGTCACCTCAGACAATCCCCGCACCGAAGATCCCTATAAGATCCTCCGGCAGATCCTTGCCGGGATGCAGGATACCGAAACGCCCTACGAGGTCATTGAGAGCCGCGTTTCGGCCATTGGCCGGGCGATGGAGCTGGCGCAGAAGGACGATGTGATCGTCCTGTGCGGCAAGGGCCACGAGACGTATCAGGAAATCGGCCACGAAAAGCACCATCTGGACGAGCGTGAGGTCGTCGCGTCGTATTTGGAGGCAAACGCATGAAGGAACTGACACTGAAGCAGGCAGCGGAGGACTGCCGGGGAACGCTCACGCCTGAACAGGCGGAGGGCATGATCACCGGCGTCCAGATCGATTCGCGCAGAGTAAAGCCCGGCGACCTCTTCGTCGCCATCAAGGGTGAGAAGTCCGACGGCCATGACTTTATCGGCATGGCGGCCAGTCTTGGCGCAAGTGCCGCGCTTGTGCAAAGACCGGTCAAGGCGGCCATCCCGACCATTCTTGTACCCGATACCATCAAGGCCTACGGCGATCTTGCCGCAGCCCGCCGCGAACGGATGGGCATGACCGTCATCGGCATTACCGGCAGCGTCGGCAAAACGACGACCAAGGAAATGACCGCCTGTATGCTGGAGCGTACCTACCGCACCGCCCGCACCGAGGGCAACCACAACAACAACATCGGTCTGCCCATGACCATCCTCGATATGCCGGACGATACTGAAACGGCTGTTCTGGAGCTGGGCATGAACCACTTCGGAGAAATGGCCCGCCTGACTTCTATCGCAAAGCCCGATATCGCTGTTATCACCAACATCGGCACCATGCATATCGAACATCTTGGCTCCCGTGAGGGCATCCTGCAGGCCAAGCTCGAAATTTTCCGGGGTGTGCCGGAAAATGGAGTCGGCGTGTTCAACGGCGACGAGCCGCTTCTTTGGAACGTGCGCGCCGACGGCGGACATAAAAAATATTATTACGGCATCGAGAACCACGCCTGCGACGTGCTTGCGACCGACATTCAGGAGCTTGACGATGGTATGCGCTTTGTCGTCAGCGGTTTCGGCCACCGTTTCGAGTTGTTTGTGCCGGTTCTGGGCCGCCATACGGTCTATAACACGCTGGCCGCCGTTACGGCAGCCCTGCTCCTGAAGGTCCCGCCTGAGACGATTCAGACGCAGATCTCCGGCTTTCACAACACCGGTATGCGCCAGAAGATCTACGAGCGCGACGGCTTTACCATCATCGAGGACTGCTATAACGCAGGCCCGGAATCGACGGAGGCCGCGCTTGAGATCCTTGCGGGCTTCCGTTCGCGCACGAATGGCCGCTGTATCGCGGTGCTGGGCGATATGCTGGAGCTTGGCAACCGCTCCGCCGCGGAGCATTACCGCATTGGCCGCATTGCCGCCACGAAGGCCGACGTGCTCTACACCTACGGCGTCAACGCCGAGCGCATGGTTTCCGGTGCGATCACCGGCGGCATGAAGCAGAAGCTGATCGAGCATTTTGACACGCATGAGGATCTGGCGCATATGCTCAAAATGCGTGCCCGTCCCGGCGATGTGATTTTGTTCAAGGGCAGCCGCGGTATGCGGATGGAAAAGGCCCTTGCGCTGTTTTTCAAGGAAGAAGAGGAATAAAGAGAGTCTCGGAGGAATCCTGTATGGATGCAATGTTTTTTATCGTTCTGGGCGCGACGCTCGCTTCGTTTTTACTGACGCTGCTGTTTGGCCGCTTCGTTATTCCCATGCTCCGTGCGCTGCACGCGGGCCAGTCCATCCGCGAGGTCGGCCCGCAGTGGCACAACACCAAGGCCGGTACGCCGACCATGGGCGGCATCATGTTCATTGCCGCGATCATCCTCTGCACAGTCGGCTTCGGCTGGAAGAGCATGACGGAGAACCACACCTATACGCACCTGTATGTGCTGGCCCTCGCCCTGTGCTATGGGCTTGTCGGTTTTGCCGATGATTTCGTCAATGACGGGGCCGATGTGATTGTCGCCGCCAATCAAGCGGCAGCGGTCATGACCATTCTCTTCCGGGAATTAGTTGCCAAGATATAAGAAGGGAAGAAGATGAAAAAGTGTTGGATTATGGGGATTGTGGGATTGGTGCTTTTTGCCGATTGTACCAATGTTGGTGCACAATACCAAGTTTGTTGAAATGCTTGATAAGAAGGACAGCATTGTCTGGCAAGAAAAATATCCGGTACAAGCTGGCATTGCTGACGGTCACATTTATATAGATAAGGAGCTGAATCCTGGAAGATTACCGTATCCATGCCTATACCAGATTCTCCTTTTTGGACGATACTATCCGTCCTTTTTATCCTAAGAAGATACGTATCGTAAAGACTATAGCAAATAAAGGATATGATTCCTCCGTACCTCGCGGATACGCGAGTCGCTAAACTGACCTTTTTTCCGGAAGGAGGTAATTTGATAGAGGGGATACCTGCAAAAGTGGCATTCAAGGCGTTGAACGAGAAAGGTATATATGGTATAAAAGTTTTTTCGCAAAACAACTGT
>ERZ827168.4681-NODE-4681-length-12273-cov-9.899329_pt1 | contig 12273 bp, 10 predicted proteins | sample MGYA00519868_ERZ827168 | MGnify/ENA primary metagenome ERZ827168 (study PRJEB31778, sample SAMEA3449271) | human gut metagenome | biome: human gut; feature: human-associated habitat; material: faeces | place: United Kingdom | collected 2010/2012 ...
GGGCGTTCATACCGCCCGCCGCACCGGCCATATTCATGCCCATAAAGGCCATGGCGGGGCCTGCGCCCTGATTGCCGGCTGCGGTCTGCATGGCACTGGCCTGTGCGCCGACAAGATGCGCAGCGGCGCGGGTCGGGTCCATAAAGGCTGCGTTGCGCTGCATTTCCTTGAGCATCTGCTCGTCTTCCTCGCTGGCCTTCACGCTGGAAACACCGAAGGATACGATCTCAATGCCGCGCAGCTTGCCCCACTTGGCGCTCAGCACATCGTTGAGGGCCTCGGCAAGCTCCATCGTATGGCCGGGCAGTGCGGAATAGCGGATGCCCATATCGCTGATCTTGGCAAAGGCGGGCTGCAGGGCGGTCATCAGCTCGGATTTCAGCTGCCCGTCGATTTCATCGCGGGTGTAGCCTTCCTCCACATTGCCGCAGACATTGGTGTAGAACAAAATGGGGTTGGTGATGCGGTAGCTGTACTCACCGAAGCAGCGGATGGCAATGTCGATGTCAATGCCGGCGCGCTGATCCACCACGCGGAAGGGCACCGGGCTGGGCGTGCCGTATTTGTTGCCCACCAGCTCCTTGGTGTTGAAGTAATAGATGCGCTGATCCATCGGGGCCTCGCCGCCGAAGGTAAAGCGCTTGCCGATGTTCTGGAACACTGCGCCGATGGACTCGGACAAATCGCCGCTGAACAGCGTCGGCGCGCTGCCGGTATCGTAGGTGTACTCACCCGGCTCGGCGCACATATCCACGACCTTGCCCTGCTCCACGATCATGGCACACTGGCCGTCGGCAACGGCCACGATGGAGCCGTTGGAGATAATGTTGTCATTGCCTTTGGTGTTGGCGCTGCGTCCGCTCTGGCGTTTCCAGCCGCGGGTAGCCAACAGGTCAGCTGGCATGGCTTCACAATAAAAGTATTCCTTCCACTGGTCGGCCATAACGCCGCCAGCAGCGCCCATTGCAGCTCTGATAAGTCCCATAATGATCCTCCTATATCAGGGGCGGGCAGGGCCCGCCCCATTTTGTACAGATAAATCAGTTCGTTATTTGTTGGCCAAGGCGGCCTTGTACTCCTCATAGCGGGGCGGCAGCTCTTCGAGCTCCTCGTTCCACTCGGTGCCGTCCAGCCTCATGTAGAAGCTGACCGCACAGGCCGTACCGTCGTCGCCCTCGTAGTCATACATGAACAGCGAGATGCTGTCGTTATACGGGTACAGGTTGAACTTATACGCATCGCTCTCGGTTATGTTCTGGTCAAGCACCCAGTCGTAGCCGTCCAGAATCGGCTCGATATGGTCATCATAGACATTGACCCACATCGTGATGACCGGGTCATCGGGCATACCGTCACGGTAAACCTCAAAGTAGTGGCTGCCGTCATCGCTCTCACCAATGTAGCCCCAGCAATCGTAGGTGTCGGTGTCAAAGTAATCACGGTTCGGTACATTCTTGTAGTTTTCCATCCGGAACCAGCCGTACCAGTTGGTGTTGCCCAAATCATCGTAGGTGTTGCCGTCATCGTAGGTGTAGGGCGGGTCCGGCTCATCCGTGCCGTCGATGTCATATTCGTCATTGCCGCCGTCCAGCAAATCGGGGTCAATTTCAGGCTTGGTGTCGCTGCGCTTAAAGACCATGGTCATACCGTCATACTCAATGGTCAGCAGGTCACCCTCGCGGGTGTAGGTCATGGCCGGGGTATCGGGGTCGGTCAGCGCGTAGAAGTTGCCGTCCTTCCATTGGAAGGTGACAAAATCCTCCATGTAGGTTTCGCCGGTGCCGTCCGCACGCAGCTCAATGTAGAAGTCCTCCATATCGACGAGGGCAAGCTCCTCCTTGGAGAGGGTGTACTCGCTGTCGGAGGCGGATTCCAGCACATAGATGCCCACATCGGTATCGCTGCCTGCGGTGGTGCCCTGGGTCATGCTGTCACCGTCCAGAGGCTGCTGCATGGTGCTGCCGGACTTGACGAAGTAGATCGTCACGCCCTGTCCCTGCACATCGTTCAGGGTCAGGATCTCGTCTTGCAGGGTGCCGGTGCAGCTCAGGCCGCCGCAATCCAGCTGGAAGACCCCGCCGTTCAGCGTCCACTTGCCGTAGGACTTGGTGCCGTCCACCGTTACAACGCACTTGCCCTTATCATTCAGGTCCATCAGGAACCCGCTGCCGAAGGCATCCTCGACCTGCGTCACGGAGCCGCCGACCTCGGCGTAGGCTGCTTCCCAGGTGCCCTGATTCGGGTCACTGGCGTTCGGCTTGCCGGTGCGGATGGAGCCGCTGATCATTGTTACGATGATCATAAGCAGGAATATCACCGGGATGGCGATCAGGATCATCCGCTTGGGGGACATTGGTGCGCGGGGGCGCTTGGGCTTGCCGCCGGGGGCCACATTGCCGTAAGGGTTGCCGCCCGTGCCGCCCGGTGGCGGCGTAACAGGCGGTGTGGACGCAGGCGGGGACGTTTTTCCGGCGTAAAGCGGTGCGCCTGCGCCGGTCTGCGGCGGTGTGCCGGGCGCATTGCCTGCGTAAGGATTCGCTGCGTTCGTCTGGGGCTGCGGGGCGGCAGGTGCGCCGCCTGCATAGGGATTGCCGCCGCTTGCCTGCGGCTGCGGGGGCGGCGTTGCAGCCTGAGTCGGCTGAACCGGGGGCTGGGGCACAGCTGCGGGCTGTGCGGCGGGCTGCGGTACGGATACTTTTGCACCGCAATTCTCGCAGAATTTAGTACCGGGCTTTAACTCGGCACCACATTGCGTACATGTTGCCATAGTGTCTGCCTCCTTTATAAAGTAATATTTCAGACTCTTGCTTATTCCTGTGTCATTTCAAACCATACAGCTTCCTGCTGCGGCAGGTTCAACAGGGATTCCCCACCGATGTGCATTACACTGACGCCGCCGTAATCATCCGGCATCATAGCCAGCGTTTCGCGCTGCGTGCGCCCTAAATCCATACGGAACAGCGAAACGGAGCAGATCCAGCCGCGGTCATCCATACCAAGGTAGGAGATGCTGCTGTCCCATGTGGCCGGAACCCTCTGGCCGTTGGCGTATTCGCCGGTATAGAAGTTCGGCTGATCCTCGCAGATTTCAAACCAGGTGCCGGTCTCCTCACTCACAAAGGAGCCGACCACGCTCGGAATGCTCAGCGGGGCGGTGTTCCAGACAGCCTCCATCAGGTTGAATTTTTCGTTATCGCGGGAAACGCCGTACACGGTCGTGTACTCGGCTCCGTACTCCGCATCGTAGGCCGTGCCGGTCTCAAACCGGACAATTCCGTTGATGCCGAAGAGCGGACCGCCGTTGACCATGGTGCCGCACTGTGCGCCGCTGATGACATCAATGTATTCGACATTGCCGTTCTCGGTCAGAAGGAAAACATAGGGGGCGTAGTCCTGCCCGATGCTGGTCATCAGCATCTTTATATAGTTGCCGTAGCAGCCGCTGACCGCGAACTCGGTCTTGTCGCCCAATTCGTACCATTCCTTCATGGCTTGGTAGGTCATAGCGCCGTCAGGGGTAACATAGTCGGTCAGGGCGCGTACCGTCACCTCGCCTGTGGCAGTCACATCGCAGGTAAACCATTCATCCTGCCCGTGCAGGATCTGGCCGCTGGCCTGCCGCTTGTCGGGGTAAACATCTATGTCCGTCCACATCATGCCGGCCCCGGCAAGGGTGTACATCGGCACGGTGACGATAAGACCGCCTGTGTAGTAGGGGTAGACGGCAAAGTAGGTAAACACATTGCTCAGCTCGTTCAGGCTCTGTGCGCGCATCTTGCAAAGCTCGGATGCGTAGGTGGGGTCGTCGCCGCCGTAGTAGGTATCGAAATGCTGGGCCACGGCGCGCTGCAGTGCTTTTAAGGTCAGGTCGTTGTCGGTGTAGCCAAGGTACTCGAGCATTTCGATGTTGGAAAGCTCCTTGCCGGTTTCAAAGTTGTAATGGTAGGCGCCCACATCGTGGTTGTACATTGTGTCAGCGCTTGTGATCTGCAGGCTCAGTACCGGGCCGGTCCAGGTGCTTATCCAGATGATGTAGCTTGTGTCGATAAAATCATTGCGGGAGCGGGCATCCTCGGCGCGCTCTACCAGATAGCCGAAGCGGTAGCCGATCATCTCGTTGATGTTCTTTGCGCCCTCGGTGTCATCATCGATCTGCGGGACTTGGTAGAAGTAGGTGTCCTTGTTTCCGTAGGGGTCTGTGTAGCTGAATTCCACATCATACAGAGTAGCGATGCGGGAATCATCAAACCTGCGGGATGGCTGCGGCTTTTGCGGGGTTTCCTCCGTAGCTTCAACATTTTCAGCGGAGGTCTCGCTCACAGCACTTGCGGCCGGTTCGGGTTGTTTGCTGTCCTGTGCGCAGCCTGCCGCCGACAGCAGCATCGCCGCCGCCAATAGTACGGCACAGCGTCTTTTCATGGTTGGTTCACCCTCCTTTCGGTTGAGAGTGCAGTAACCTGCCTGTGCTTAGCCAAAGGTGACGCTGTTCAGCACGGTGTCGCCTTCGGTGCCGGGGTCAATGTCCACACCGGAGATCTTGATGGCCAGCCAGCCGCCGGTGGGCATCTCACCGTAGTATTCCGTCCACCACATACCCACGTTTTTGTAGGTGCGTCCGGCCATCTCCACGCCGCCGATGGTGCGCGGGGTAAGCTCCTCCACGTTTTCAAAGTCGTCGTAATAGTAGTTGATTTTGTCCAGACCGCTTTTCAGTTCAAAGGTTATGCGCGGGTCGCCGGAGAAGATATGGCTGGGGTCATCAGTCGGGAACAGCTTGAGATCCCCGAAACTGGTGGCGGACTTGTACCAGCCCTGGTCGGGGCAGGTCACGTTGAGCACCAGCGTAAAGTCCGTGCCGAATGCCTCCAAAGTCTGGGTGTTCAGGCCGGCAGCCGATGGATAATCGGGATTGTCCGCAGGCGCGGAAGCAGGGGCCGGTTCGGCGGTGGCTTCCGGCTCCGGCTCTGCAGCTGGCTCCGATGCAGGTTCGGATGCAGGCTCGGATGCCGCGTCGGTCTTGGGTTCCTCCGGGGTCTCCGTCTGGGGTTCAACGGCGGGTTCAGCGGCCTGCGCTTTCAGGTCGGATAAGCCGGAATTGACCTCTTTGGTTACATCCCCCTTGGAGCAACCGGCCAAAGCCATAAGCATCATGGCTGCCAATGCGGCAGCGAGCGTTCGTTGTACTTTTTTCATAGCTGTCCTCCTTTTGGTCATAAAGTGTCCATCATAGCGCTCAGATAGGCAGGCGAGACGGAAGCGTAGACGAAATCATCGACAATGTGATCCTTTTTTGCCAGGCACACGGCGGTGGCCAGTTCGGGATATTCGGCCTCATCCACAAGCAGTACCGTTTTGCAGTGCGGGCATACATCCCGCAGGTCGTTTGCCAGCAGCAGTCTGTCCTGCAGGGTGCGCGGCGGATGCGGGCAGACTTCCAGCAGCAGGACATCCGCCCTGCATGAACGGCATAGCTTTACAATATCCTTTGTCTTAGGGCCAGCGTTTTGCACCTGGAAGTCCGGCCTGCCCTGTTTCAGTGCCATTGTCAATGCGCTCGTCATCACAGAGTATTGCGCGTCCAAAACGATCCTCCGCACGGCGCAGCCCTCCTTCCCTGCAAAGAATACGATTTGTCAATTTCATCATACAAGAATCGGATGATTTCTGCCCCCACCATTTGGATAGTTTTTTTGAACTTTTTTCTGCCTTTTTCAACACTATTGCAAAATTAGGCGGATTGCGTCATAATAATAGTGTGAAAAGACAGCACGATACCCTTTTTGGAAAGGACAGGCGCTATGACAAAGGTACGGCTTGGCAATCTGTATTTAGCCGCTGCGGTTGCAGGGGTGATTCTCTGCGCTGTCCTGATGCGGGCGTTCTATATGCCGTATTCCGGCTTTTGGCGCACGGTGCTGTATAATATTCTGATCTTTTCCTGGGCGGTATCGGTCTGGTGGCGTATCCTGCACGCACAGACCCGCCGCTGCCTGCTGGGCGCTGCCGCCCTGATGCTGTTCTGGCTGGATATCCGCCTGATCCGCTATGACTTTGCCCAGACACCGGAGATGCTGCGGCGATTGTGGTATGCGTACTATATCCCGATGCTGCTGATCCCGACCCTTGCACTTTATACGCTTTTCTTTTTGGATCGGGGGCAGTCCGCCCCGCTGTACAAGTACCGGTACATGATTTTTGTATTCCCTGTGGTGCTGTTCAGTCTGGTGCTGACAAACGACTGCCATCAGCTTGTGTTTGCGTTCCCACCCGGGCAGGAGGTACTGGGCAGCCCCGATTACACCTATCGGTTCGTATATTACCTCTGTCTGCTGTGGATATTTTCCTGTGCCGTGTTCACGGTGGTGTACCTTGTACGGCGCTGCCGTATTCCGCATACAAAGCGCATCCTCTGGCTGCCGCTTGTGCCGATTTTTTTTGCCACGCTCTATGCTTTACTGTACAAGCATATTTTAAATGTGCCGTGGATGCATGCGATCGCCGGTGATATGACCGTGGTGCAATGCCTGACCTTTACAGCGTCCTTTGAGGCGTGCATCCGGTGCGGGCTTATCCAATCCAACATGGGGTATGCCACGCTGTTTGAGGTATCCATGGCCAAGGGTCTGATCACGGACCGGGCGTTTGTGCCTGTGCAATGCTCCATGCAGGCAGCGCCGCTCCATGAGGAGCAGCTGCGTCAGGCGCTCACCGGCAGTGTCCAGCTGGATGCCACGACCCAGCTTCACGGCCACCCGATCCGGAAAGGGTATGTTTTCTGGCAGGAGGACATCACCGAATTGGTGGCTCTGCTTGAGGAGCTGCGCCTCACGCAGGAGGAATTGCATGACATCGGGGACATCATACAGGCGGAAACAGCCCAGAAGGCACAATGGCTGAAGCTGAGTGAGCAGAACCGGCTGTATGACAAAATCGAGACCGTCACAGCCCGCCAGCTGGCACGGATACAGGAATATCTGATCGCGCTCAAGGCCACGGACGATGTCGATACCGCCCGCCGGCTGCTGAAGCACATCGTCATTTTGGGGACCTATATCAAGCGGCGCAGCAACCTTGTTTTTGTCTGCGACAAGGCGGAGGACATCGACACCACGGAGCTGCGGCTGAGCCTGTTTGAATCGGCCGAGAGCCTGCGCCTGAGTGATATACGCTGCGCCGTACAGATTGCCGACACAGCAAAAATTTCCCCTGCGTCCGCCGTGGCGATCTATGACGCCTTTGAAGCCATCATAGAAGCGACCCTGCCGGGATTGCAGGAGATCCTTTTCTGCGCCGAGCATACGGCGCAGGGCTGGGGGCTGCGCTGCAGCGTTCAATGCACCGATGCGCCCGCTGCGCTGCCCGGCCTGCCGCAGATGCAGCTTGAACGGGATGATGACGGGCTTTTGTATTTCACGATGTTTCCGGCAGAAGGAGGCAGCCTATGATTTCTCGGATCTCCCGCAACGCCGTCAAGGAAGGCTTTGACACGCTGCCGGCGGCCATCTGCTACTTTGACCACAACGGTCTGCTGCGTCTGATCAATCACAGGATGCAGGAACTTGCCGCAGTCCTCTGCGGCTGCGATCTGCAGACCCTTACGGATCTGGAGCAGGCGCTGCACAGTCCCGGCGGCGGTGTGCGGCTGCGAGATGAAGCGGCCCGCATCTACAAATTCCCGGACGGAACGGTGTATCATTTTACGGTGCGCCCTGTTCAGGACAAATACGGCATACCGTACACCGAGGTGATGGCCACCGATGTCAACCAGCTGGCTGCATTGCATGCTGCACTGCAGCAGGAAAACGAGCGCCTTGCCGATGCGAACCGCCGCGCAAAGCGCTTATATGACAATATGCCCGACATTGTGCGGGAGGAAGAAATCCTGAAAATGAAGATGCGGGTGCATGACGACATCGGCCATACCCTGCTTGCCGCACGGCGCGCACTGCGGCATGAGCATGACCTTGCCCGGATCAAGAGCGAGGCTGCGGAGTGGGAAGGCTCCATCTCCCTGCTATGCCGCACCCGGCAGGAGAATGCTGCTGAGGACCCGCTGAGCTATATGCAAAGGCGGGCGGCTGTTCTGGGCGCAGCCGTACAGCTGCGCGGTGCGTACCCTGCGGCACGCGCCACCCGCGAGCTCTACGCACTGATCCTGCGGGAGTGTACCTCCAACGCTGTGCGGCATGCGGGCGCCACGGAATTGTACGCCGACTCCGAGCATCGGCCGCAGGAATGGCACCTTTGCATCACGAACAACGGCGCGCCGCCCAAGGCGAAGATAAAGGAAGGCGGCGGGCTTTCCTCGCTCCGCCGCCGTATTGAAAAAGCAGGGGGTACAGTAACCGTACACTCCCTGCCTGTGTTTGTTCTGGAAGTCACCCTGCCCGATAAGGAGAGCACTTATGATACGCGTTATGATCGTTGAGGATCAAAAGCTGGTACGGAGCCTGCTTGAAAGCTATATTCAGAACGAGGACGGGTATCAGCTTGCTGTGTCTATCCCCGGCGCTGCAGAGGCTCCGATCCTGTGCGATACCGAGGACATCGACCTTGTGCTGATGGATGTGCAGACCGAACACCGCGAAAACGGTCTGGCCGCCGCCAAAAAGATACGAGAAGCGCACCCGGAAATCAAGATCGTGGTGGCGACCTCGCTTATTGACACACAGGTTTTAGCCCGCGCCAAGGCCGTGGGCGCGGACAGCCTGTGGTATAAGGACGGCGATGAAGGGACCCTGATGCAGGTCGTGCGCCGCACGATGGCGGGGGAGCATATCTTCCCCGATGCACCGCCCAGCGTGGAGATCGGCACCGCCATGAGCGCAGAGTTCACCAAAGGCGAGATGAAGGTCTTGCGCTGTCTTGTGCGCGGGCTGTCCTATAACGAGATCGCAAAGGAACTCGGCATCGAGCCATCCACCGTGAAGTACCACGTCATCAATATGCTGCAAAAGACAAACTTAGAGAATAAGCTCCAACTTGCCATCGCCGCCACCGAAGCCAAATTGGTGGTGGAGTTGGCAGAGGAGTAATTTGTAGTATATAAGGCAACACCGCACAATTCCCGCCTGACGGCTTAAGCACCGCTCCGGCCTAAGAGCCGCCGCTACGCGGCGGTTGGCCTCCGAAACGCGCCTGCGGGCGCAGTGCGGTGCCGTCGTCCTGTTCGAGTCCTCTCATGGCCAGCATAAGCAAAAGGTCCCCAGCCGGGGCGCGGCTGGGGACCTTTTGCTTATGGGCCATGAGGGACTTGAACCCCCGACCAAGCGGTTATGAGCCGCCAGCTCTAACCAACTGAGCTAATGGCCCGCACAGTTGTATCTTATATTATAGCAGAATTTTCTCTCCTTGCCAAGAGGTATGTCCCCTTTTCTTTGCATACAATGGTGGTGAAAGGGGGCGTTGATTCATGCGGCGCAGGGGATTCTTTTGGGCGGTTTTCCTGCTTATCATTTACTTTACAGCACCGTTCTGGGGGTGGCGGCATAGCGGTTTCGCCCCCATCACTGTCCCCGATACCACGCCTGCGCCCTCGCCCACCGCAGAGCCTGCTGCCAGCCAGCCCTACCATGCCGTATGGGTCAGCTATCTGGAGTGGCAGCAGGTAGACTTTTCCTCCGCGCAGGCCTTTTCAGCAGATATTGCCGCCATGTTCGACAATATCGCTGATCTAGGGGCCACCGTGGTGCTGGCCCAGGTGCGCCCCTTTGGTGATGCCCTCTATCCCAGCGACTATTACCCTTTCAGCCATCTTTGCACTGGCACCCAGGGGCAAGGCCCCGGCTTTGACCCCCTGGCCCTGCTGGTGCAGGCGGCCCACGCCCGCGGCCTGCAGCTGGAAGCCTGGATCAACCCCTACCGGCTGCAAAGCGGCAGCATGCCTCTACTGTGTGCCCAAAGTCCTGCCCTGCTCCACCCGGAGTGGACCAAAACCACCTCCACCGGCTTATACCTAAACCCCGCCAGTGCCGAGGTCCGCGCTTTCATCTCCGATGCCGTCGCCGAGCTGTGCCATAACTATGACTTAGACGGCATCCACTTTGACGACTACTTTTACCCCACCACCGACCCTGCCTTTGACGCTGACGACTACGCTGCCGCAGGCACAGCTCTTTCGCTGGACGATTGGCGGCGGCAAAACGTCAACGCTCTGATGGCCCTGTGCTACCGAACCGCCCACCAGTACGGTGTACGGTTCGGCGCCGCACCCATTGGTGACCCGGACCGCAGCTACGCCGACCAATACAGTGATGCCGCCCTATGGCTGGCACAGGGCGGCTATGTCGACTATCTGATGCCCCAGCTGTATTGGGGGCAAAACTACACCAAAAACGGCAGCACAGCCCAAAGCCTGTGCCAGCTGGCCGCGCGGTGGGCAGCCCTGCCCCGGGCCGAGGACGTTACCCTGGCCGTCGGGCTGGGGGCCTACCGCATCGGCGATGGCGACGGCAGTGACACCCCCGGTGAGTGGTCGACCGGCCACAGCCTGGCCGACCAACTGGCCGCACTGAACACACTTGGCATCGATTACATTGGGCTGTACCGTTACGATTCTCTATTTAACAACACCGCTTATCCCACCCTAGCCGCGGCCGAGCAGGACAGCGTGGCGCAAATCTGGCGCGGCGACTAAACTCAGCAGCCCGGGTTGGTGTTCAGCCGGTAGCCGACCTTAAACACGGTCTGTATCTCCTTATCCAGGCCCAGCTTGGTGCGCAGACGGTTGATATGTACATCCACCGTGCGGCTGGCGCCCACATACTCGTAGCCCCAGGCCGTGGTCAGCAGTTCGCCGCGGGTCAGCGCCAGGTCGCGCTTGCGGATCAGCATCTCCAGCAGGGCATATTCCCGCGGGGTCAGCCGCACGGGCTTGCCGTTTTTCCACACGCGGCGGGCGGTCAAATCCACCCGCAGGTCATTGAGGGCAAACACCTCATTGCGCCGGGCCGCTGCCTCCTGAGCCGCTTTTACGATCATATCTTTCATCATGGCTGTTTCCTTTCGTTGTTATTTACTATATATAATAACGACAGATGTTTCGGATTTGTTACAATTCCGGTCATTTTTTTATTTTCCCCAGCCATTTGTTGAATATTGGGGCCTTTTCCCCCGGGTTTCCTACACTTTTCAACATAGTTTTCCCCAGCCGTGTTGAAAACTTGTGTTTTACGTTATATCGTACAATAGCCAAAATTACACCTTTTTCCTGTAGAAATCACTACCAGGTTTTCCACAAAGAGGATGGACTTTTCCCCTGCTGATTCCGAGCGTTGCGGCGAGTTTTGCAAAGTTTTCCACGGAATAAAAGGTTCGTTGTACCAGCAGTTTTTTGTTGTTTTCACGGGATTCAACCGTGTTTTCAACATTTTCAACAGAGTTTTCCACATTTCCACGGTGTAAAAGAATGGATTCTTGTTGAAAACCCGGTCGAAACTGTTTAAAACTCATAGTTGTAAATAAATTGTAACAGATTTTCACCATCTGTCTAATGGCTCATTTTCCGCAAAACAAAGGGATTTTTGCACTTTTTGCTAATATTTCAAAGTCCATTCATACGCCGTTCAAAATTTTAGTCCATGCTATAGAATGTACAAGAAAAGGAGGAACCCCTATGAAAGAGACCACACCTCCAAAGGACCCTAAAAAGAAACTTTGGATTGGTTATGCCGCTATTATCGCGATTTTGTTTGCCTGCAACCTGTTCCTGTTCCCAGCCATGATGCAGGCCAAAGTCAAAAGCGTGAACTACAGCACCTTCCTGCAGATGCTGGAGAGCAAGGAGCTGGCCACCGTCCAGATCGAGGACCAGCAGATCTATTTTGTGGACAAAAACGAAAACTCCTTCAAGACGAACGCCATCGCGCAGGACAACAACCTCGTGGCGCGTCTGGAGGATGCGGGCGTGGAGTTTGGCACCGTCTACCAAAGCCCGACGATCTGGGACTCGCTGCTGAACCTTATCATCTCCTTCCTGCCGATGATCCTGCTGTTCATCTTCTGCCGCAAGAGCATCGTCACCGGCGTGTCGCGCGGCGGCCTGAAGGGGTGAGCGCCATGGGAGAGATCGTCCTCGACCTGCTTTGCCACGCCGATTTCTCCGGCCGCATCCGTCCCTCCCGCGAGGACATCGGCTTCCCGGCCTTTTCCGCCGAGATCGCAAAGCTGCGCGCGCAGAATCCGGCGGGAACGCTTCTGCTGGATGCGGGCGATGCCTTCAGCACGAACTATTGGCCCGGCCTGCCGCTCGTCGGCGCCATGATCCGCAGCAAA
>ERZ827168.4683-NODE-4683-length-12273-cov-2.974055_pt1 | contig 12273 bp, 11 predicted proteins | sample MGYA00519868_ERZ827168 | MGnify/ENA primary metagenome ERZ827168 (study PRJEB31778, sample SAMEA3449271) | human gut metagenome | biome: human gut; feature: human-associated habitat; material: faeces | place: United Kingdom | collected 2010/2012 ...
GATGCGGTCGGAGATGCGCAGCACCTCGCGCATTTTATGACTGATGAAGATGATGGATTTTCCTTCGCCGATGAGCTTGTGCATGATGGCAAACAGACCCTCAACCTCGATGTCGGTCAGCGCTGCCGACGGCTCGTCGAGAATCAGAAGCTCTGCGCCGTGGTACAGCGCTTTGAGAATTTCGGTTCTCTGCTGCTCGCCGACGGAAATTTCCGTAATGAGCTTGTCGAGCTGCACGTCCAGCCCGTATTTTTCGGACAATGCTTCAATTTCCTTCCGGCGCGCGGCGCGGTCGATGAAGACGCCCTTTGCGTGCTTGTCACCGAGGATGATGTTGTCGAAGACCGTCATAGCCTCAACCAGCATGAAGTGCTGATGCACCATGCCGATCCCCAGCTCAATGGCTTTGTTCGGCGAATCGATGTGCGCCTTTTTACCGTTTATGAAGATTTCGCCCTTTGTGGGCTGATACAGGCCGTAGAGGATGTTCATCAGCGTAGACTTGCCCGCGCCGTTCTCGCCGAGAATCGCGTGAATCTCTCCCTTGTTCACGGTGAGGTTGATTCCGTCGTTAGCCTTGAACGAGCCGAACATCTTCACGATGCCGCGCATCTCAACTGCCGCGGGAATCCGGTTTTCGTTGCCTTCCGAAGTCAAACGAGTTGCACCTCGCATTCATTGGGTTTTTGAAGGAGGGGGATCGCTTTACCAGAAAAATCCCTGCCCGCCTGGCGAGCAGGGATTTGCGGAAATCAATTACTTGAAGGGATACGCATCCTCGCCATAGATGGCAGCGAACGCTTCAACGGTGGCGGGAACGACGATCTCGCCGGAGAGGATCTTGGCCTTCGCGTCCTCGACCTTCGCGAGGGTGTCGGCGTCGATCAGCGTGGTGGTCTCGGCAATGTCAACACCGCCGGATACGATATCGTACACAACCTCACCGGCCTCGAGGGTGCCTTCGGTGAGAGCCTTGCACAGGTTATAAACGCCGTTGTCAACGCGCTTCACGGCGCTGGTCAGAACGGCTTCGGGAGCCAGGTAGTTCTGATCCTGGTCGACGCCGATGGCGAACTTGCCCTGCTCGGCAGCCGCTTCGATAACGCCCATGCCCGTGCCGCCAGCCGCGTGGTACACGATGTCCGCGCCCTGCGCGTACATGTTGATGGTCGCGGCCTTGCCGCCAGCCGCGTCGCCGTAGCTGTTGGCGTTATAATGCTGAATGGTGCAGTCGGGGTTCGCAGCCTTGACGCCCGCGTAGTAGCCGACGCCGAAGGTGTTCATCAGCGGGGAAACCATGCCGATGACGAAGCCGACGTTGTTGGTCTTGGTCATGTAGCCGGCAACCAGGCCGACGAGGTAGGAGCACTGCTCGGTGGCGAAGTTCACGCCCGTGCAGTTGTCGGCGACGGAGCCGTTATCGATGATGGCGTACTTCTGCTCCGGGTGCGCCGCGCAGGCTTCCTTCAGAGCGTCGGCCATCATCCAGCCGATGCAGATGATCAGGTCGTTGCCTTCATCATAGAGGGTTTCGAGGTTGGTGGCGTAGTCGGCCTCGGTGACGGACTCGAGATAGGAAACCTCGACGCCCAGCTCTTCCTTGGCGCGCTGCAGGCCCTGCCAGGCCAGAGCGTTGAAGGACTGGTCGTTGATTCCGCCGGTGTCGGTGACCATGGCGACTTTGAAGTTCTCGGCGGAAGCCGGAACGGTCGCAAGGCCAAGAGCGAGAACGAGAGCCAGCGCGAAGCACAGGATCTTTTTCATGGGGTAGCCTCCTTAAAGAATGATAAAGAACCATATATATAATAACCCTTTTTCGATGAAATTGCAAGGGGAAATTGATGATTTTCACGCCAATTCACGCATTATTCCGTTCAGGAGCCGTCTGTTTGTTCGTTTTTATTCATGCGTATGTTAAATATGATGACGCACACGGGAAAGCGTGAACGCGAAATTCCATCTGTGATATAATGAAGCAACCAACGAAAGAGGAGTGGGAGTTCATGAAAAAGCTCTGGAACGAGTTCAAGGCCTTCGCGTTCAAGGGAAACGTGGTCGATCTGGCCGTCGGCATGATGATCGGCAGCGCGTTCACCGCCATCGTCACCGCGCTGGTCAACAGCATTCTGATGCCGCTGATTTCGCTGATTACCGGCAAGGTGAGCTTTGAGCAGATGAAGTGGGTCGTCGGACAGACCGAGATTCCCTACGGCATGTTCCTGCAGGCGATCTTCAATTTCCTCGCCGTGGCCGTGTGCATCTTCTTCTTAGTGAAGCTGATCAACCGCCTGACGGCGCTGGGAAAGAAGAAGGAAGCGGAGGAGGCTCCCAAGGAGCCCGCGCGCCTTTGCCCCTTCTGCTTCAGCGAAATCCACAAGGACGCGACCCGCTGCCCGCATTGCACCAGCGAGCTGCCCGTCGAAACCAAACACTGAGCTTCCTGCATTGCCGGCGTGTCCGCAGCTGTTTCGGGCGTGCCGGCTTTTTTCACCCCGCGCCGACAACACGATGGCAGGAGGAATGACGATGTACCGTATCTCCGTTCCGGTTACCAACTGGTTTCCAAACCGCACGCTCGACCGCGAAGCGACGCTCGCGGAGCTTCGCAGGGTCGGCGCGACGCGGGTATGGCTCTGCTCCGCGCGCGGCATCGAGGGAGAGACCCGTCTTGCGGAGGAGGAGCGGCTGCTGATTGAGAACCGCGCTTTCTTCGAGCAAAGCGGGCTTGAGGTCGGCGTGTGGATCTGTTCGCTGGGACACGGCGGCGCGCTGATTCAGGACGATCCGGACGCGCTGCGAAACGCAGGAAAGTACCGCCGCATGGTCGGCATGAACGGTACGACGTGCGACGACACCTTCTGCCCGTCGGACGAGGCCTTTGTGCGGGACTATGCCGACTGGGTGGGACGCATCGCGGCCACCGGCGCGAAGCTGATCATGCTGGACGACGACTACCGCCTGTGCGTGCGCCCGAACGGAAACGGCTGCTGCTGCGAATATCATATGAAGGAATACGAAAAGCGCGTCGGCCGGAAGATCGATCGTTCCGAGCTGAAAGCGCTCGTTTTCGGCGGCAGCGCCTGCCGGGAGCGCGACGAATGGCTGGATATGGGCAGCGACGCGCTGACGGCGCTCGCGCGGACACTGCGGCGGCGCGTGGACGAAATAAACCCGAATGTGCGGCTGGGCGTCAGCTCGGTGCTGTCCACATGGGACGCGGACGGCGTGGACGCGCTGGCGCTTTCCCGCGCGTTCGCCGGAAGCACGCGCCCGTTCCTGCGGCTTTCCGGCGCGCCGTACTGGAAGGCGCGCGGCTTTCAAGGCGTGGGGCTTGGGCCATTGATCGAAGTCAACCGCATGGAGCTTTCCTTCCTGAAGGACGCGGACATCGAGCTGTTCACGGAGGGCGACACCTATCCGCGCCCGCGCTTCGCCACGCCCGCCAGCCATCTGGAGGTGTTCGATCAGGCGCTGCGCACGGACGATCACGCGGACGGCATTCTGCGCTACACGATCGACTATACCTCTTCGCCCCGCTATGAGCGCGGCTACGCCGACGCGATGCGGCGCAGCGCGCCCGTATACCGCTGGCTGGAAGCTCACATGCGCGGCGGCAGCTTTGAAGGAACAAACGTCCTGTGCCGCCAGCATCGCCTTCGCGCCGCCGACCTGCGCCCGGACGTCAGCCTGGACGAGCTGGTCAGCCGCTTTTTCTTTTCCTCCGCGCAGCGGCTTTTGTGCGATAACAGCCTTCCAATTACCTACAATGGCCGCGGCCCGCACGTGGTGTTCGGCGAAAACGGCAAATACGTCACGGAGGAACAGCTTTCCGAGGGCGCGGTCATCGATATGGACGCGGCGCGCTTGCTGATGGCGCGCGGTGTGGACGTGGGCATTGAGCGAATGTCAGAAGAACGGGAGCAGGCAGGAGAAGAGTATTTCGAAGCCGACGACGAGTACGTCGCCACGACCGGCGCGCCGCGCTTTCGCGAAATTGCGCCGAAATCGGGCGCGGCCGTGCTTTCCCGAATCGGCGGGCAGCCGTCGTGCTTCCTGTATGAAAATGCGAACGGGCAGCGCTTTGCCGTCTATCCCTTTGACATGTGGCGGGCGCTGAGCCGCTGGGGCATGACGCGCGGCTACTGCCGTCAGCGCCAGCTGATTCAGGCGCTCGAATGGGTCGGGCGCAGGCCGCTGACCGCCGTCTGTCCCGGCTATCCGGATCTGTATCTGCTCGTCAAGCGCACAGATGAAGGACTCGCCGTCGGCATGTGGAACCTGTCGGACGATTTCGCGATCGATCCGGCGGTAACGATGGGGGAGGGCGGCTCCGTTTCGCACGCGTTCGGCTGCGAAGCCGCGCTCGACGGGCGCACGGTTCGGCTGAAGGCGGAAATTGCGCCGTATAGCTTCGCCGGATTCGTCGTACATTGATGCGCACGGCACGGAACCAACGCATGGGAGGCGATGAGGATGCATCACCATTCGAGCTTTCGCGAACGGAAGGCTGCGTTTCTGGACATCTATAATTTGAAGGACGACCACGCGAAGGGGCGGCTGATCAGCCTTGGCAGCTCGCTGATCACGTCCATGTACAACGTGTTCATCACCGGCATTTTCTACACCGGCTTTCTGTCGATGTACGACATTTCCATCACCGGCGTGGGCATTATTTCCTTTATCCCGTACATTGCCAGCTGCGTCAGCGTGTTTTCCGGCATGCTGCTGGAACGCATCCGCAACCGCAAGCCGTGGCTGCTCGCGTCCAAAATCGTGTTCTACGCGCTGTACATACTGGCGACGACGCTGATGCCGCAGTTTGTGACCGACCCGCGCCAGCGGCTGTGGTGGTTCATCGGCATTCTGTTCGTCGCCTACGCGGAATACGCGCTGTTCAGCCCGGGCATCACGCAATGGTTCTATGCCTTCTACCCGCAGGACAACGAGCGGCGCACGCGGTATATCGTACTCAATCAGGTGTTTTCGTCGATGATGTCCAGCACCGTCCTGCTGCTGAGCGGCGTGCTCACCGACGCGGTGGCCGGTTCGCCGCATCAGGCGCAGCTGATTCTGGGCTGCCGCTATTTCGCGTTCGTTCTGGTGCTGATCGATGTGGGCATGCAGGCGTGCGCCCGCGAATATCCCAGCGAGGCGCACGAGAAAATCCGCTTTTCACAGGTGTTCACACTGCCGTTCCGCTATCGCAAGTTCCTTTTGTGCATGCTTTTGACGTTCATCTGGAACTACGTGGCCAACCTGAACAACGGCCTGTGGGCGTATCACCTTTTGAACCACATGCGGTTTCCCTACACGCTGATCAACGCTATGTCGGTGATGTATACGCTCATTCTGATTTTCACAAACACGCTGTGGAAGCGGGTGCTGCACCGGTATTCGTGGATTAAAACCTTCGGCATTGCCTGTCTTCTGTTTGTGCCGACGGAATTCATCTTCTTTTTCATGACGAAGAAGACGACCTTCCTGTACGTGCCGGTGTCCGTCTGGCAGAACCTGCTTTCGGTCGGGCTGAATCTTTCCTACGCCAACGTGCTGTATATGAACCTGCCGGAGGAAAATTCCACTACGCACATCGCGTTTTACTCCATCGGCGTGAACCTGTTCGCCTTCCTCGGTCTGATGACGGGCACGCTGGTCAGCTCGATCACCGGCGACACGCCGATGCAGCTGATGGGCATGGACGTGTACGCCGTTCAGTTTACCACGCTGATGCGCGGCGTATCGCTGTTCGCCATCGGCTGGTTCTGCACGAAGAAGTGGCGGCTTCTGACCCGCGACGCGGACATTGCCGAGATCGAAACGATGGATAAGCAGGCACAGCTGAACCGTCAGGCGCGCCGCGCGAGACGGCGTTCCTGAACTTACGGCACCTCCGCACAACTCGGCGGCGCGTCGGGCGATGCTTTTCCGTCCTCTGCGGCATGAAAATTCCTCGATTTACCCTACAAAAAAAGCGCCGCGCGTCCTCCCGCCATGGTTCATGGGAAGGAAGCGCGGCGCGTCTTCGGCGAAGGTCATTCAGGAAGCTCGACCTTGTCCTTATCGTCGATCTCCACGCCGTCGATCTGAATGGCGCGATACTCCGCGCCGTCCGACTTCAGGCACTTCATGCAGTTGTCGCAGATCTTGTTCGGATCCAAATCACAGCGGTCACATTCGCCGCAGTTGTCGCACACCTTGGTTTCATCCAGCACGCACATGCGCTTGTCACTCATTTTCGGTATCCCTCCGAAACAGCAGAAATCGCAAGTATTATACCGCTCTCCGCGGCAAAAGGCAAGAGCCGCGGGCAAAAAGGAGAACAAATGAACGAAGAAAAACGCTGTCCATGGTGCCTGTCCAGCCCGGAGATGCTTCGCTATCACGATGAGGAATGGGGCGCGCGCCAATGTCACGACGACCGGGCGCTGTTTGAGTTTCTGACGCTCGAGATGATGCAATGCGGCCTTTCGTGGGCCACCGTGCTCGCGAAGCGGGAAGCCATGCGCACCGCCTTTGACAATTTCGAGCCTGCCGCACTCGCCGCTTACTCGGAAGCGCAGCTTGCCGCGCTGTTGGAAGCGCCGGGCATCATTCATTCCGCGCGCAAGCTTTCGGGCATGGTGCGGAACGCCCGCGCCTTTGTGCGGATTCAGGCGCGCGAGGGTTCCTTCGACCGCTGGTTCTGGGCGTTTACCAAGGGGCAGACCGTGCGCTATCCCGCCCACAGCGCCGCTCCGGCCGCGAAAACCGCGCTGTCCGAGCGGATCAGCGCGGCGTTCAGGGAAGAGGGCTTCTGCTTCATGGGGCCCGTCGTCGTGTACAGCTTCCTGCAGGCGGTGGGCATGGTGAACGACCACGCGCCGGACTGCTTCGTTTTCAATCGCCTTTCCTGCACGGAAATCGAGGATCAGGACGCCTTTTTGTGAGCGTGCTTCTCGCGGAACGCGGGCAGCGCGGCCTGTCCCTGCGGGGTGACGGGCTTGATCCACTTTCCCGAATACAGGTGCCGGTGCATCAGCACAAAGCGAATCGGTTCGTCGATATAGCAGCAGGCAAAGATCAGCAAAAACGGCGAATGCCACACGCGGCCGGTCAGGCAGACCATCGGCAGCACCATGGCGTACATGAACGCGATTTCGAGAATCGTGCCGTACGCCGCGTCTCCGGCGGCGCGGAAGGTATCGTTCTGCGTCCAGTTGCACATGCGCACCGTCGCCGCCACGCAATACACGATCAGCATGCCGGTGCCGATGGTCAGCGACTCGCCGGACAGGCTCATGGCCTTCAGAACCGGCGCGTGTACGGCCAGCAGCAGAAGGCAGACCGTCAGGATGCAGCTTCCGCAAAGGTATACCAGCCGCCACGCGCGCTCATAGGCTTCGTCCAACCGACCCGCGCCGATTCCGTTGCCCACAAGCACGGCGGACGCGTTGGAGAAGCCCGCGAAGAAGCCGATGACCAGACCCTCCAGCGTGCGGAACACCGCCGTGGCAGCAATCGCCTCCTCACTCTGCCGACCCAGCACCACATTGATGACCATGTTGCCCACGCCGATCAGGATCTCGTTCATGAGAATCGGAAAGCATTTATGGAAGTAGGACTTCAGCGCCGCGCGGTTCCAGTTGAAATGCCGGCGCAGCTTGAAAAGGTAGGGATGCTTCACAGCCCCGGACAGGATGAGAATCGTTATCACGTTCACCGCCGCCGAAATCACCGTCGCCAGCGCCGCGCCGCGCACGCCCATCTGCGGGAAGCCGAGCTTTCCGTGAATGAGCACCCAGTTTAAAAACGCGTTCGTCGCCACGGACGCAACCGCGCCGAACATCGGAATGCGCACGCGCCGCGTCGAGCGCAGAAGCGCGCACATCGCCATCGAGAAAATCTGCAGCGGATAAGCAAAGCCGACGATCGCCAGATATTCCTCGCCGGGCTTCTGAATGACCGGCTTATCGGTGTAAATGCGCATAACCGCGCCCGGGAAGGCGACGGCCAGCGTCATGAAAATCAAACCCACGACCATCATGCAGCTGAGCGTAAGCCCATAGGCGCGGTTTACGCCGTCGTCGTCCTTCGCGCCGAAATACTGCGACATAAACAGGATGCCGCCGCCGACAAAGCCCCAGTAGCCGGAGAACATCAGCGACGAAAACTGCGCGCACAGACCCACGCCGCCGACCGTTTCCTTGCCGAGGGACGCGAGCATCACCGTGTCGATCATGCTTCCCGTGGTCGTAAGAAGGTTCTGGAGCGCGACCGGCACGGCAATCGCCGCCACGCTTTTCAGAAACGCGCGCCACGGGAAGGAGGATTTATGGTTCATCGGAATCATGCCTTTCTGCTTTTATTTCTTACATCTGCCGGAACAGCGCGATCACGCGCCCCAGCACCGTGACCTCGCGCGCATAAATCGGCTGCATGGCGGAGTTTTCCGGCTGAAGCCGCACGCGGGTTTTCTCATAGAAGATGCGCTTCACCGTCGCTTCGTCATCGATCATGGCCACGACAATATCGCCGTTTTCCGCGCGGCTCTGGCGGCGCACGATCACAAAGTCACCATCCAGAATGCCGGCCTCTATCATGCTTTCACCCTGCACGGACAGGATGAACACCTCGTCGCCGCCCACCAGATTCTGCGGGAGCATGTAGTATTCCTCAATGTTCTGCTGCGCCAGAATCGGCATGCCCGCCGTCACCCGGCCGACCAGCGGCACGCTGCGCCCTCTGACCGTCGCCGTGTCCGTCAGCTCCAGCGCGCGCGGCTTTGTCGCGTCGCGGCGGATGTAGCCTTCCTCCTCCAATCGATTCAGGTGCGCGTGTACCGTGGAGGGCGATTTCAGCCCGACCGCCAGACAGATTTCACGAACCGAGGGCGGATAGCCCTTGTCGTCAATCTCCCTGCGAATGAAATCCAGAATCTGCATTTTCTTTTCGGACGCGTCGCGCATGCAGTCTTCCTCCCGTTTTCCTTTCGATGATTTCGATTATATCACGGGTCGCCTTAAAAAGCAAACATTTGTTCGAAACTTCACCAAAGATTTCCCGGGAAATGAATGGAAGCAGCCTTCGTTTCCGAATTCCGCTTCCATCTCATCTTTTCCGAATCGCTTACGCCTTCTGACCGGCGCGCTCCTTGGCCTTTTCGGCGCGCATGATCGGCAGCCACTCCCTGAACGCGATCACAATCGGCACACCCAGACCGAAAATCGACATCAGCAGGCAGTTTCTGAATTCCTTTTTCGCATTGACATACTCGGCACTCGGCATAACTTCCTGTTCCCCCTCCGGCTCAAATTCCAGAATATTATACATCGTGCCTTCGCTAATTTTCCGGAAAGAATGCTCCCGGCCGCAGTTCATGTGCAAATTTGTGCTATAATATACATGAAATGTAGGGGAAGGGGAGTCGTTTCATGAAACGTCGCCGGTGGACAGAGTGTTTGATCGAGTGGCTGATTGATGCGCTGATTTCCTTCGGGATTCTTTTGGCGGCGACGCTGATCTCCCTTGCGCTTTCAAAGATTCACGACGACAACAACACGTTTTCGATGTCCCTGTACATTCTCGCCGTCGCGCTCATCGCGCGCTTCACGCACGGGTATATTCACGGCATCGTCGCGTCCCTTGTTTCGGTCGTGTGCGTGAACACCATTTTCACCCATCCCTTCTGGGAGTTCAACATGTCCATCACAGGCTATCCGCTCACATTTCTTTCGATGCTGCTGGTGTCGCTGATCATCAGCGCGCTGACCAGCCAGATCAAGCGGCAGGAGCAGCTTCGCTACGAAATGGAAGCGGAAAAGATGCGCGCAAACCTTCTGCGCTCCGTATCGCACGATCTGCGCACGCCGCTGGCTTCGATTCTGGGCGCGAGCTCGGTGTTGATGGACGCAGACGCCAGCGCGAACGTCAACCGCGACGAGATGCTGCGCCAGATCAACCGCGAGGCCAAGTGGCTGATTCGAGTGATGGAGAACCTTCTGTCGGTCACGCGCTTCTCCGGCGGCAGCGTTTCGCTGAAGAAGGATACGGAGGTCGTGGAGGAAATCGTCGGCAGCTCCATCGTGAAATTCCGCCGCAACAATCCCACCATTTCCGTTTCCGTCACCAAGCCGGAAGAGATTCTGCTCGCGCCGATGGACGCGACGCTGATCGAGCAGGTGCTTCTGAACCTGTTTGAAAACGTGGTCGCGCACGGCGAAAACGCCTCTCATATCGAGGTCACCATTGCCCGCGCGGGCAATCACGCCGTGCTGTCCGTGGAGGACGACGGCGTGGGCATCCCGCCCGAGGACCTGGGACGTGTGTTTGACCGCGGCTTCACCGGCGCCAACGGCCGCCGCTACGCCCGCTCCACTGGCATGGGCCTCTACCTGGTGCGCGAGCTTGCCGGCAAGATGGGCTTGACCGTGTCCATAGACTCCGAGCAGGGCCGCTGGACCCGCGTGACCCTGGCCTTCCCCGCCAGCGCGCGCCGCTAGCCCGCAAGAACCAACGGCGTCCCCACTGGCAGGTAAAAAAACCGTAAGGTAGCGCTCACCTGGGCGCATGGCGGGCGGGGAGGCGCTGCGGGAGTATCTTCTCGCCAGACAACCCGCTACGAGAGGAGCCACCTTGCAACCCTCACCCTCAGCTACGCCCTCGCCAACAAGCGTCCCGGCCCTGCGCGTCCAGGCCGTGGAGAAGTACTACGGAAGCCGCGACAACGTCACCCGCGCCCTGGACGGCATCTCGCTCGACGTGGCCCGTGGGGAGTTCGTGGCCGTCATGGGCCCCTCGGGCTCGGGCAAGACCACGCTGCTCAACTGCGTCTCCACCATCGACCGCCCCTCTGCCGGCCGCATCCTGGTGGACGGTCAGGACGTCTGCGAGCTGCGCCGCGGCGAGCTGGCGCGCTTTCGCCGCGAGCGCCTGGGCTTCATCTTCCAGGACTCCAACCTGCTGGACACCCTGACCGCGCGCGAGAACATCGCCCTGGCGCTCACGATCAACCACGTGGCCCCGCGCGAGGTCAACGCCCGCGTGGAGGCCGTGGCCGCACGCCTGCAGATTGCGGAGGTCCTGGACAAGATGCCTCACGAGATGAGCGGTGGCCAGCGCCAGCGCGTGGCCTGCGCCCGCGCCATCGTGTGCGACCCGGCGCTGGTCCTGGCCGACGAGCCCACCGGCGCCCTGGACTCGCGCAACTCCCGCAAGCTCCTGGAGTGCCTCACCCAGATGAACGAGGCCGGCGCCACCATCATCATGGTCACGCACGACTCTTTTGCCGCCAGCTACGCCCATCGGGCGCTCTTCATCAAGGATGGCCGCCTCTTCAACGAGCTCGTCCGCGGCGCCGCGCCGCGCGCCCGCTTCTTCGACCAGATCATGGACGTCGTGAGCTTCCTCGGAGGGGAGGACTGAGATGCTGCCTAAGATCGCGCTCGGAAACGTCCGCAAGTCCCTGCGGGACTTCTCCGTCTTCTTCATCACCCTGGTCTTTGGCGTCTGCGCGTTCTACGCCTTTGCCTCCATCAACGACCAGACCGCCGTCATCAACCTCACGGAGCAGCAGTCGGAGGCGGTGAGTGCCGTCATGCGCATGCTCTCGAGTGTCTCCGTCTTCGTCGCCGTCATCCTCGGGTTTCTCGTCGTGTACGCCAACCGGTTCCTCGTGCGGCGGCGCAAGCGGGAGTTTGGCATCTATCTCACGCTGGGCATGGGTCGCGCCCAGGTGGCGGCCATCATGGTCATGGAGACGCTTGCCGTGGGCGTGGCGGCCCTGGTGGTGGGCCTGGTGCTGGGCGTGCTCCTCTCGCAGGTCATGATGTACGTCATGGCCAACCTCTTTGAGGCAACCATCCCGGGCTTTGCCTTCGTCTTCTCGCCGGGGGCGGCCCTCTCCACGCTGGCCTGCTATGCGGCCATCTTTGCCCTGTCGCTTCTGCTAAACGTGCGCGAGGTCTCCCGCTACCGGCTCATCGACCTCATCAACGCGGACAAGGTCAGCGAGAAGGTCAAGGCGAGGAGCCTGCCCGTCTGCGTGGTGCTCTTCCTGGTCTCGCTCGTCCTCATGGGCGTGGCTTACCGCACGCTGCTCGAGAACGGCGTCATGTCCGACAAGTTCGGCCAGGCCACGGCCCTGGTCTCGGTGGGCACGGCCCTGTTCTTCTTCAGCGTCTCCGGCTTCCTGCTTCGCTTCTTGCAGGGCCGCCCCGGCGTTTACCTGCGCGGCCTCAACGCCTTCACGCTGCGCCAGCTCAACAGCCGCGTGAACACGGCCTGGGTCTCCATCAC
>ERZ827168.4685-NODE-4685-length-12269-cov-3.009825_pt1 | contig 12269 bp, 8 predicted proteins | sample MGYA00519868_ERZ827168 | MGnify/ENA primary metagenome ERZ827168 (study PRJEB31778, sample SAMEA3449271) | human gut metagenome | biome: human gut; feature: human-associated habitat; material: faeces | place: United Kingdom | collected 2010/2012 ...
TTTAATGCACAGAATTGCTTTAGATGTGCCATCACTTATTAGTATAGATGGACTTGCTCTTAGAAATCCAAAGACAGAGTCTGTTTATATTGATGGTTTATTCCAGAGTAAGGAGACATTTTGTGTAGGAAAGCAGAATATTGGCTCAGGAAAGGGGACTTCACCAGTTCCTGCTATAACTCTTTCAAGGACAATTTTCCCTTCAATGAATAAACCATATTTATGTGAACGGTATGAAATAACTAGTATAAGGGAACGTGATCTTATTCTATATATTCCAGAGTTTTCTCAAGTATTTAAGACACTTGATTCTTTAGGAAAAGATGGAGTTTATATCATTGAAGCAAGAGTGCAAGGATCAGGTTCTTATGTATTAAGAAAAGGTGATTCCATTACCTTTGATGTTATCTTTTCCGGACGTAAAGCTTTTGAGCCCCAATATACCGTGGATGTTACAAGTGAGCTACAGGAACGTATAAATTTCATTAATAAAGATATTGATAGTTCTTTGGTTTTAGAGACACCTGACGCAATTATCAATACAATGTTCCGCTATGCAAAAATCCGCACAAGTGAAAGTATTTTTAAAACAGAAGGAGGGTATATGCATGCACCAGGAGGAGAATCATACTATGCAGCAATTTGGGCTAACGATCAGGCTGAGTATGTTAATCCTTTCTTCCCATATTTAGGATATTGGCGTGGTAACGAGTCGGCAATCAACTCTTTTCGTCATTTTAGTCGTTTTATAAACTCTGATTTTAATCCTATTCCAAGTTCAATCATAGCTGAAGGTACTGATGTCTGGGCTGGTGCTGGAGATAGAGGTGATGCTGCTATGGTTGCGTATGGAGCTTCCCGTTTTTCCCTTGCGTATGCAGATAAATCTATTGCACAGGAACTTTGGCCTTTGATAGAGTGGTGTCTTGAATATTGTGATAGAAAACTTAATATAGAAGGTGTGGTTATGTCTGATACAGATGAGTTAGAAGGACGATTTGAAGATGGCGATGCAAATCTATGTACTTCATCACTTTATTATGATGCATTACTATCTGCTGCTAATTTGGCGAGTGAACTTGGTATGTCTTCCTCTATTATTAAGGCATATCGCAGTAAAGCAGCAACGTTGAAAATCAATATTGAGAAGTATTTTGGCGCTACTGTTAGTGGGTTTAATACTTACAGATATTATGATGGTAATGAGATTCTTCGATCGTGGATTTGTATTCCATTAACAGTCGGAATCTTTGATCGTGCCGAAGCTACAGTGGAAGCTTTGTGTAGTCCGTTTCTTTGGAAAAAAGATGGCTTATTGACAGCTCAGGGTAGTACTACTTTTTGGGATCGTTCTACTTTATATGCTCTTAGAGGTATCTATGCCGCCGGTATGGCTGATATTGCTACAGAAAAATTGAAATATTATTCAGCGAGACGTCTTCTTGGTGATCATGTTCCATATGCTATAGAGGCATGGCCAGAAGGTTCTCAACGCCATCTTTCTGCAGAAAGTGGGCTTTATTGTCGAATTATAACAGAAGGCCTATTTGGTATGAAACCTACCGGTTTCCGTAGCTTCGATTTAACACCTTCTATGCCTACTTCATGGGAAAGTATGAGTATTAAAAACATAAAAGCATTTAGTGATAATATAGATATAATAATTAATCGAACTAGTAGTAAAAAGTTGAAGGTTGTCATTAACTCTAAGAAAGGTCAGAAGAAATATGCCATAGAAGACGGCGAAAAAATAAGTGTTAAATTATAATTTGGTGAATATGAAGGGAAAAATTCCATATGTAAATTTGATAATATTTATCATTATCTTCATGTCTTCATGTCAAAAAGATAATAATTCTATTACACTATGTTCTCCTGACAAGAAGATTCAAATGGTACTTAGTGTACAAGATACTCTAACATACTCAGTTTATTACAACGGAAAATGTTTGGTTACGCCCTCTAAAATAGCCATAGTTTTAGGAAATGGGAAAACACTAGGTTATGGTATAAAAGACTATGAAGTGAAAAGAGGTACAGATTTCGAAGATATTGATACCCCTTTTTATCGTCAAAGGCATGTATCTTCTAAATGGAATTTTATGCGCATTGATTTTACAGATGGATGGTCTCTAAGTGTTAGAGCTTATGATGAAGGTGTTGCTTGGAGATTCGAGACTGCGTTTGAGGATTCAACTGTGATAAAAGATGAACTTGCACAATTCTTATTTCATGGTAATCCAAGAGCTTGGGTACCTTATTCTAAAGGAAAAGATTTGTTAGCAAATGCTTATCAGAGTGAATATACAAGCGAACAAGTAAGTGATTTTGGTTCCGGATCTTCATTAGCTCTCCTTCCCTTACTTGTAAAAATGGAAGATGAGACTAATATCCTTATATGTGAGTCTGATCTACGTTCTTATCCTGGAATGTTCCTTGAGGGAATTGTAGGGGGATATTCTGCTAAATTTGCCCATATGCCAGATAGTATGTATGTAACTCCAACTCGTAGTCAGATTAAAGTTGCTACACGTAAGGATGTAATAGCAAGAACAGAGGGTAAAAGAACTTATCCATGGAGAATAATCGCAATAGCAGAAAATGACATTGAGTTGCCAATAAATAATTTGGTGTATCAGTTGGCAGAACCAAGGAGATATAGTGATATTTCTTGGATTAAGCCAGGTCATGCTGCTTGGGAATGGTGGAACTCTTATGGACTTACAGATGTTAACTTCAAGCCAGGTGTTAATACAGCCACTTATAAGGAATATATTAACTTTGCTTCACGCTTTAATATACCTTATGTTGTTATCGATGAAGGATGGTCTGATAAAGATGATATAATGAAAATAAAGGATGAAGTTAATTTAAAAGAGTTAATCGAGTATGCGTCCCTTAAGAATGTGGGTTTAATAATATGGGCTGTAGCTAATGTTTTAGATGAAAAGTTAGAACAAGCGTGCAAATACTACTCTGAATTAGGAATTAAGGGTTTTAAAGTTGATTTTTTCGATAGAGATGATCAAGAGTGTGTTGATATGGTTTATCGCATTGCTGAATCCACAGGAAAACATCATTTGATACTTGATTTACACGGAATTTATAAGCCAACTGGTCTTAATAGGACGTTTCCACATATACTAAATTTTGAAGGTGTATTTGGATTGGAAGAATTGAAATGGCAAAATCCTAATATGCCTTTTTACGATGTAACTTTTCCGTTCATACGTCAAGTTGTTGGACCTGTTGATTACACACAGGGAGCATATATTAATGCATCAAAAGAGGGATTCAGAATTGATTATCATAAGCCGATGAGCCAAGGTACAAGAGCCCATCAGGTAGCATCATATATTGTTTACGATTCTCCTCTTGTGATGCTTTGTGACTCCCCTTCAAGATATTTATCTGATATCCCTTGTACCGAATATATAGCTTCAATACCAACTGTTTTTGATCATACTATAATTCTATATGGAAAAATTGGAGAATATATTGTTACTGCTCGCGAAAAAGAGGGTGTTTGGTATATCGGTGGAATAACAAATTGGGATGATAGGAAAATTACTATTTCATTGTCATTTTTGCAAGAGGGAAACAAATATTTGGTTTCAGAACTATCTGATTCTGACGACTCATCAAATTCACCAGAAAAATATACCATTAAACAATATGAAGTTGATAATACATCAGAGGTGGTATTAAATATGGCAATGGGAGGCGGTAGTGCTTTAATTATCAAGAAAAACAAATAACTTTAAAACTCTTTTATATGAAAACATTTACAAATATTGCAATTTTATTTTGTCTGTTAACTACAGCAATCTCTTGTAGTCGTACAGAAGGAGGAACTGTGTATCTCGAAAATTATCTGGAAGAAGGGCAAGCTCAAATTGATGCAATGCCAGCTATCCGTAAAGCATTAGAGTTTTGTCGTGAAACAAAGGCTGACTCTCTCGTTCTACCTGAGGGAGTATTAAAAATACTACCAGATTTTTCATATGAAAAATACCAATTTATAAGCAATAACACGGAAAGTCTTAAGCGTATAGCTTTTGATTTAGATGGAATGAATGATTTTAAAGTAGTTGGGAAAAATACTAAGTTACTGTTTACAGGTTTTATTTCACCTTTTAGTGCTGTTGGCTGCAAGAATGTAAGTTTTAAAGGTTTTTCTGTAGATTATACTCGTACCTTTCATTCAGAAGCAGAAATTTTAGCTGTAGGTGATGGCTATATGGATCTTCGTTTTCCGGAAGACTATAAGTATAATATTATTAACGGTTGCCTTTATTTTACAGACGATAAACGTAATAATTACCTTTTTTCTAGTTTACTAGAGTTTGATGCTAAAAGAAGGGAGCCCGCTTATTTAGCTTCGGATTATTGGCTATCAAAACAGACTATAGAAGCAAAACCTATAAAAGACCATGTTGTTCGAATTTTCCATAAGGATATAAAAGGAACTCCTGGGAATATCATGGTACTTGGCGCAACAGCACGCTATAATCCTGCATTCTTTATAAGCAATAGTGAAAATATCGGTATAAGAGATGTCACTCTATATCATTGTGGAGGTATGGGAGTAATTGCTCAAAGCAGTGAAGATATTGAACTTTTACGTTTGAAGGTTATCCCTGCTGAAGGTAGGATGATTTCCATCACAGCCGATGCAACCCATTTTGTAAACTGTAAGGGTTATATTAAAATGATTGATTGTATATTCCATAATCAAAAGGATGATGCTACCAATATTCATGGTTGGTATATGGCTGTAGATAAAATTGTATCTCCAACAGAATTGTATCTTAGATGGAGAAACTCAGGGCAATATGGTATAGACTTTCTTAACCCTGGTGATAGAATTGAATTTGTAGATAATACAACTCTTGAGATATTAGGGTATGGGACAGTTAAATCATCAAAGCTCCTTAATAAGCAATTTGCGAATATTACCCTTCATGATTCAATTCCTGAAAGATTAAAAGAAAAGATGGTTATTGCGGAAGATAACAGTTATCCAGACGTATTAATAAGTGGATGTAATATGCGTGGGAATAGAGCAAGAGGGTTACTCCTTGGTTCTAGAGGGAAAATTGTGATAGAGAACAACTATTTTTCTATACCAGGTGCAGCTATTTTGTTTGAAGGTGATGGTAATTATTGGTATGAACAATCAGGTGTAAGAGATGTAGTTATAAGAAATAATGTTTTCGAAAATGGGAACTTTGGATATCCTACGTGGGGGCGTGCTTGTATCGCAGTGGGTAGTGGGATTCCTAATAAAGAAGCTGGCGTTTATTATCATCAAAATATTCTAATAGAGAATAATACATTTAAGGTCTTTGATCCAAGAATCTTGAATTTATACAGTGTAGATGGATTGACCTTTAAGAATAATACTATTGAAAAAACTGATTATTACCCATATACTTTAGATGAGCAAAATCCTTTTGTTCAAAATTACTGTAAGAATATAAATATCAAATAATATGAGACGGATATCTTTTTTTATATTTATAAGCATTATAACTTTAATACTTAAAGCAGAAGTTAAACTTCCTGGGATTATAGGAAACAATATGGTGCTCCAACGAAACTCAGAAGTGAATCTTTGGGGATATGCAACTCCAAACAAAAACGTTGCAATAAAAACGTCTTGGAACCAGATGGAGTATAAGGTTAAGTCAGATTGTGATGGCAATTGGAAAGTTAAAGTTGCAACAAATGAAGCTAGTGGTCCGCAATCTATAACCTTTAACGATGGCGAGGAGTTGGTAATTGAAAATATACTTTTGGGAGAGGTGTGGATATGTGGAGGACAATCTAACATGGAAATGCCTGTATGTGGATTTATCAATCAGCCTGTAGAGAATTGTTTGGATTATGTAATGAATGCAAATGAATATCCTGACATAAGAATGTTTACTGTTCCGCGCAATTCTACGGATACACAGACATATGATTGTAAATCTGAGTGGCTTTGTTCTTCATCTGCATCTGTTGCTTCATTTAGTGCCACAGCTTATTTTTTCGGCCTTAACTTACATAGAATGCTTGGTGTTCCTGTAGGACTTGTAACGTCTAATTGGGGTGGATCAACAATTGAGACTTGGATGAATAAAGAATCTATTGATGGTATTAAAGGAATTGATAAAAAGGTACAAGCTAAATGGACAAGTGAAAATAGTGCCCCTCAAAAACTATTTAATGGAATGATTCTTCCGATAAGTAATTTTACAGCTAAAGGGTTTATATGGTATCAGGGGTGCTCCAATCGTTTAAATTGGTACGATTATAAGGATTTGCAAGTAGCTCTCATAAAATTATGGAGAAAAATTTGGGGGAATGACAGTATGCCTTTTTATATGACTCAACTTGCTCCGTATAGATATGAGGGAGATAATTTACGCTCTCTTCCACTTGTCATCGAAGCTCAATATCAGGCTGCATCGCAACTTGAAAACGTAGGTGTTGCTGCAACTACTGATCTAGGTCATCCGACGTGTATCCATCCTGCAAAGAAATTTGAAGTAGGTCAGCGATTGGCTATGTTGGCCCTCCGTAATGATTATGGTATTGAAGGACTACCTTTTTCTGCTCCAACATTTAAATCTATGGAGAAAAAGGATAATACACTTATTCTGTCATTTAATAACGTATCTGAACCAAATAAATTTAATGATCCTAATTCATTTGTAGGTTTTGATGAAGATAGTACATTACGGATGGGAGGATTCGAGGTTGCCGGGAAAGATCGTGTATTTTATGATGCCAAAGCTCGGATGAAGTGGTGGCAAAACAAGATTATTATTAGTTCTGATTCTGTTTCTGACCCAGTTGCAGTACGTTATGCTTTTAAGAATCACTGTCCTGAAGCAAATATAAAGACCAACTATGGTTTACCTTTAGCTCCATTCCGTACAGACAACTGGGTAATACCTGAAATAGAGATAGGTGAAATTAAATAGAAGATGCGAAAGATGCAGATAAAAGAATCTATTTTTCAATGTTGAATATGTATATTTATTAATATTTAAAACATTAAATAATTTAATATTATGAGGTTAAAAGTGTTATTTTTTTTCTTAATTCTTGCAGGTTCATTACGTGCAGATAATTTTCTTCTTTCTACAGAAAACACCTCAATGTTACTGACTGCTACAGTGGGAGATAAGCCAATGTATCAATATTATGGTGCGCGTATATCTGAAAATGAAATCCAGGATATATTTGATTCTGGGGTAGCTATGAATAAAGAGACTTATCCAGCCTTTGGCACAAATAAGACTGACAATGAAAAAGCAGTAGCTGTAATGCACAATGATGGGAATATGACACTTGATCTTTTTGTATCAAATGTACGGCGTTTTTCTGATAAAGATGGGAATATAGTGGAAATTACAATGAAAGATAGCATTTATCCCTTTATTATTAAACAGTTCTTTAAAGCTTATGAAGGAACAGATGTAATTACAACTTGGGTTGATATAGAGAATACTGGGAAAAAGTCTGTCACTTTATATCGTTTTGCATCAGCATTTCTTCCATTGCAACGCGGTGATAACTGGATGACACATTTTCATGGTTCTTGGGCTGCAGAGCATACTATGGAGGAAGAAAAATTAACAAATGGACAGAAGGTAATATCTAACAAAGACGGAATGTGTAATACTGAGCAAGATAATCCCTCTTTCCTTTTGTCAATGAATGGTAGGGCAACTGAAGAAAGTGGAGATGTGTTTGGTGGAACGTTAGCATGGACTGGTAACTATTTAATAAAGGTTATAGCGTCGAATACAACTCTTTCTGTAAGTGCTGGTATAAATGAAGAAACCTCATTTTACAAGCTTGAACGCGAGGAGATCTTTTCCACTCCTGAATTCTGTATGACATATAGTAAGTGTGGTAAAGGTGGTGTCAGCAGAGCTTTTCATAAGTGGGCACGTCAGTATAAACTATGGGGAGGAGATAAAAATCGTGATGTTCTACTTAATAGTTGGGAAGGGGTTTATTTCAGGGTAAACCAAAGTGGGATGGATAATATGATGAAAGAATTCTCTGCAATAGGTGGTGAACTTTTTGTAATGGATGATGGCTGGTTTGGAAATAAATACCCTCGTAATAACGATAAATCATCTCTTGGTGATTGGCAAGTTTGCAAGGAAAAACTTCCATTAGGGATAAATGGTCTTCTAGATTCTGCAAAAAAATATAATATAAAATTTGGCATTTGGATTGAACCTGAAAGTTCAAATACGAAGAGTGAGCTCTTTGAAAATAAACCTAAATGGATTCTCCGAGTAGAGAATCGTCCTGTATCAACAGGTCGTGGAGGAACACAGGTTATTCTTGACCTTTCCAATCCTGAAGTACAGGATTTTGTTTTTGGTGTTGTAGACTCATTAATGACACGTAATCCTGAAATTAAATATATGAAATGGGATGCAAACTGTTCCATTCAAGACTATGGTTCATTTTATCTACCTAGAGATAAGCAGTCACATATTTATATAGAATATCATCGTGGCTTACGTAAAGTTGTTGAAAGAATTCGTGCAAAATATCCAGATTTAGTTCTTCAGGCATGCGCAGGTGGTGGTGGTCGTGTTAACTATGGTTGGCTTCCTTATTTTAATGAATTTTGGACAAGTGATGACACTGATGCTTTGCAGCGTATATATCTTCAGTGGGGTGTTTCAACATTCTATCCAGCTGTGGCAATGGCTTCACATGTTAGTGCAACTAAAAATCATCAAACAGGACGACAAATACCTTTGAAATTCCGTTTTGATGTGGCAATGTCAGGACGCTTGGGTATGGAAATACAACCAAAAGATATGACTCAAGTTGAAAAGGCATTTGCTAAACGTGCTATTATGGCATATAAGAGTGTTCGTAGAATAGTTCAGTTTGGAGATTTATATCGCCTAGTATCCCCTTATGATAATAAAGGGTTAGCTTCTCTTATGTATGTGAACTCTGAAGAGAGTGAAGCTGTTTTCTATGCATATAAGACAGAACATTTTATTAATTCAATAATACCTGTAGTGAAGTTATCTGGTCTTTGTGCTGAAAAAAATTATAGAGTTAAAGATTTAACTCCGGAAAACGAAGAAAAACCTTGCGCATTAGATGGTAAAGTATTCAGTGGTAGAGTTCTTATGGAAAATGGTTTAGCAATGAAAAGCCTATTAAGAAAAGAGTATTCTAGTGTTGCTTTACATCTTGAGGAAGTTTGATCTTTTTGGCATTTGACCATTGTCTTAGTGTACAATATTATACTATTTGGTTTTGAAAAGAATAAGGATACCGGATAATTTAGGGATATTCGGGCGTGTAAATTAAACTGTGTCAGCGCTCTCGCTTTCCTTTTAAAATATTCAGTTTTTTCGCTTTCCTATCTCAATGGGTAATGAGAAACCTGAGTTTTGTTGGTAAAAACGGTTAGGGGTCAATCCCCTAATCGTTTTTGGTTTCAATGGTACAAAGTATCACCATCGTTTTGTTGGTCTGACAAAACTAATAAATAAAGTTGATATAATGTATTTTGTCTAAAACAATTTGAACCTGTCCGGGTATAATATAGCCAGTTGCTGTGCTGTCTTCCCCCAGTTAGGCAGTGGCATGGTCCACTTCTTACGTATGTTCCGGTAAGCCAGATAGACTAACTTTTCCAAAGCTGTATCGCTGGTAAATACACCTTTATTTTTGGTTACTTTCCTGATTTGACGATGATACCCCTCTACAGTATTAGTGGTGTAAATCATCTTTCTAATGTCGTCTGAATACTGGAAGTAAGCAGATAGCTTGTCCCAGTTATCTCGCCAGGATTTAATAACAATAGGATAGTCTTCTCCCCATTTAAGTTCCAGATTATCCAATTCCACTTCGGCTTGTTCCTTGCTTACAGCCTAATAAACAAGTTTAAGGTCTTTCATGAATTTCTTTTGATTCTTACTGGCCACATACTTAATGGAGTTGCGAATCTAGTGAACAATACAAGTCTGGACAGTTGTTTCAGGAAAAAACACTTCTAATGGCATCCGAAAAACCTGTCAGGTTATCCGTACAAGCAATAATAATGTCTTTTACGCCACGGGATTGTATGTCGCTCAAACAAGAGAGCCAAAAGTTGGCGCCTTCGCTTTTAGAGATATACATCCCTAATAAATCTTTATATCCATCAGGGTTAATACCGATGATATTGTAAATAGCCCGCGTTACAGGGCGATTCTTTTCATCCATTACTTTGTAATGAATAGCATCCATCCAGACAATAGCATATACATTTTCCAAAGGCCGGCTGCGCCAGGCCTGAATTTCTGGAAGAACGCGATCGGTGATGGAGCTGATGGTCTCGGCGGATACGCGATTACCAAGGTTCTCCTCCATCCAGTCGCTAATCTCACGGGTACTATTACCCAAAGCATATAAACCGATTATGCGGTCAGCAACACCGTCAGCTAAAATCCGTTCGCGCTTCTTAATAAACTCCGGCTCAAAAGTAGAGTCACGATCACGGGGAGTATGAACGGTAACTTCCCCAAGAGGTGTTTGAACCTGTTTAGGGGTATAACCATTACGACGATTACCAAGAGAACGTTCATGATCGTCCATGTGCACATCCATTTCGCCTTCAAGGGCAGCATTGAGGATGCGTTCCAATAACGGAGCAAAAGCACCGTCTTTGCCTAACAAGGATTTATCATACTTAAGCTGTTCCAAAGCCTTGTTCTTGATCTCTTCAAAATTGAAATCTTTGCTCATAAAAAAACTGTGTTAGTAAAGATTATAATTTTATTCGTTACTGACACAGTTTAAATTACAGTCTCGGATATTCAGTAAATGTTCCTACAAAATACAATGGCATATGAAGATGATAGAGGATGCTCACTTCATATGCCATTTTTATTGTTATTTTTCTGTATTTTCCCTATACTCTTATCTGTTAAGACATGGCGTTGCGGAAGAAGTCTGCTGACCTCTTCTGCTTCTTTCAGTAAACTCATATCATGCTGCTTTCACCGTCCTGTTTTTGATCTTGGCAATCATCTGTATGGCATGCCGTATGTATTCCGAAGAAAATCCACAGAGTTTCCGTCTTCCTGTTCCTGGCCTTTATCCTTGAAAGCGAGTAATGCTGCTTTTGAGTACCGAAGCTTTATTATCCGTTTTTATGTCCTTTTTTTACATCCGGCATTTATCCAACCTGCACCCTCAGCACAATGGACTGAGGAGCTATATCCAGCCATGCATTCTTTATCTTGCTTGCCCCGAGAATTTTAGCACTCTTCCGGTATGCGTCCAGAAAATCGGTCTGCTTTATTCGATAAGGATATACACAACCTGGAATTATAGGAAAAGGCCGGGGCATCTTAAAACCCTCGTATTCATGGGCGGTCATCATGAAGGCATCCGCATCCATTATGTCTTTCGTCGGATCTGCATTATAGGAACTGTAATCAAATCCCCTGTGGAAGGACATGGCAACCGCATTGCCGATTGTGTACAGCTCGAATCTGACTCTATCCTTACCAATTGCACTGTCCCAATACTCCTGCACCGAAGCTTCAACCGTATCCTTGTCCATTACCAGAAGGTCATACACCTTGCCAGCTATGAATATTTTCTTATCTATTTGAGTGTTGTTATTTTTCATACTATTTTTATAAATGTTTCTGGTTTAATAAATTACTATAATTTACGTTGTGATGATAAGGAACACAACGGTCCGTCATATCGGTCATTGTTCCCCCACGCCCTATTTCAGTTTATCCAATCCACTACAGTCTCTCCCTTATATCCCTTTTCTCATACAAACCAGGCATAGGCGATTGCATTTCCGTTGTTTGGGATGGCTGTAAAATCTCCATCTTTGGCAACAGAAGCGCGGGAAGAAAAGACATGGATTTTTCGTGGCGGATTGTCCCGGAAGAACGGTTTACGCCTTTTTCCCTCCAGGAATGTCAGTTTCAGGAACACGGCAATCTTAGTTCCTTCATCGAATATATCCAAGGCTTTCTCTATAAATTCCAGGGCTATTTTATAAGGTGGGTTGGTAATGATAGCCCCATGAAAATTTTTCGGTAGCTTTCAGGAAATCAACACCACCGATACTATAGCCCCGGTCTATAAGGTCAGTAGAATACACCTTTTTTGCCAAGTTCTATCTTTCGTAGCTTTAGAATATTATCTGCATTAAGATCCTGTCCGAATAGCATCTCAGGCCGATATGTTCCACTGTCTGCCCTATCTCTTCAAAC
>ERZ827168.4697-NODE-4697-length-12225-cov-3.112079_pt1 | contig 12225 bp, 10 predicted proteins | sample MGYA00519868_ERZ827168 | MGnify/ENA primary metagenome ERZ827168 (study PRJEB31778, sample SAMEA3449271) | human gut metagenome | biome: human gut; feature: human-associated habitat; material: faeces | place: United Kingdom | collected 2010/2012 ...
AAGATCGGCAAGTCCTTTCTCGTCTTGCAGATGGCCTATCAGGTGAGCATGGGAGCGCCCTTCCTTGGCTTTTCTTCCCGGCAAGGTACGGTTTTGTATCTTGCCTTAGAAGATACCTACGAGCGATTGCAGAAGCGTCTAGCGCAGATGACGGAGCAGGACAGCGAGCACCTGATCCTCTCCGTTTTCTCTGAAACGCTGGACGAAGGATTGCTTGAGCGCCTAACCGACTTTTGGGGAGAGCACGCGGACACGGTGCTTGTTATCATCGACACCCTGCAGCGGGTACGAGGCCGGACACCGGACAACGGCAGCTATGCCGCCGATTATGATACGCTGGCAAGGCTGAAAGAGTTTTCCGATACCTTCGGCGTCACCGTGCTGGTCGTTCATCACACGCGCAAGGAGGGCGCGGAGGATGTGTTCAACACCATCTCCGGCACGAATGGACTGATGGGCGCGGCGGATGGTGCGCTGCTCCTACATAAAGATAAGCGCACAGCCTCGGACGCTGTTTTGGAGGTGGTCGGGCGTGACCAGCCGCAGCTTCGATTGCACATCTCTTTTGATGCCGCACATCTTCACTGGGAGCTGGTCGAGGTGGAGACGGGACGGTTCAAGGAACCGCCGAACCCGCTGGTCGAGCTTGTTTCTCGGCTGGTGAATGGAGAAAATCCATCGTGGAACGGCACGGCGACAGAGCTTGCGCAATGTCTTTCCAAGATGGACAGCAGCCAAAGCTTCACGCCCAACTGGATCGTGCGGACGCTGAACGCGCGGCAGGATACGCTGCTGCGGAAATACAGCATTCGCTATGTTGCCCACCGCACGAGAGAGGGCAAGAGCCTTTCGCTGCGGTGGGACGGTGTACGGTAATGTACGGTATGTACGGTAAAAATGGGAGTGGGGGCATCCCCTCAAAATACCGCACATTATCGGACATACCGTACACCAGCAGGGTCATTTCCCGCGCCGGCAGGCGGTGGGAAATGACCGCTTGAGGGAGTCCAGAGGGAACGGCTGGCACACGGACTTTGGAACAAAGTCTAGTATGTTATACCCATCACGACGGGGGACGGGAAAACTGCGCGGGGATGCCGCTCCCCGCGCAGCTTTGACCGGGCCGAAAAAGAAGAACGACAGATGACGGTATCGTCATCTGTCGGGCGCACTTTTTCAGAAAGTCGTGGTGGGGATTTTCCGATCCCTCGTCCCCAAAATACGACAGAGGAGGAACAGCGATGGCCTATGCCATTTTACGTTTTGCCAAGCATAAGGGCGGCGCGTCCAAGGCGCTGGGCGCCCACCACGAACGGACAAAGGAGTTTTACGCCAGCAATCCGGATATTGACAAAAACCGTACCATGCAGAACTACCACATAGTCACGCCGCGCTGGAGCTATGAGCAGGAGATCCGACACCGCATCCGAATGGCGGGCTGCCGCGTGCGAAAGGACAGCGTGAAATTCGTGGACACGCTGGTGACGGTCAGCCCCGAATTTGCGAAGGCGCATGAGTCGGAAATGCCGGAATACTTCAACCGTGCATTTGAGTTTTTGAAAGAGCGTGTGGGCGAGGAAAACATCATTTCTGCCGTGGTACACATGGATGAAAAGACGCCGCACCTGCACCTGTGCTTTGTGCCACTGACGAAGGACAAGCGGCTGTCCGCAAAAGAAATTCTCGGCAGCAAGAAAAGTATGATCCGCTGGCAGGACGACTTTTACGCCTGCATGGCGGAACGGTGGCCGGAGCTGGAGCGCGGCACACCTGCCGTTGAAACGAAGCGCAGGCACCTGACGCCGCAATGGTACAAGAAAGTGACCGCGATGGACGCCAAGCTGGAGAAGCTGGAAACGGCCTTGAACGGCATCAATGTGCTGAACGCGGGCAAAAAGCGCGAAGAGGCCGTAGAGACCTTCAAGCAGCTCTTGCCGGAGGTGGAGTCGTTTCAAGCGGAAATTCAGCGGATGCAGCAGGCCGTGACGAAATCACTCTCCATGCAGCGCTGCAGCGCCGAGGAAAACGAAGCGCTGAAGGCCGAGCTGACCGCCGAGCGTCGCAAGAGCGCCGAGCAGCGCGCAAAGCTCACAGTGTTGGAGGAGCGCTACAAGCGGGCAGGAAAACTATTGAGTAAGGTGCCGTCAGGTCTCTTAGAAAACAATCTACAGATAAGCAATCAAAATGAAGAGAGGTAACGCTATCAGATGCTTTCTTGCGCGATGCGGATGAATTATTCGATGACGCTCCACTGGTAGGCGCGCTTGAGGTATAAAAAATTGTTTATTACGCTTTTAAGTGAACATAGAGTAAATAAACGGTTATAAGTCTAAGTGCCTAAAGAAAACGAGATTATATCGACCACAATTACCACCATTCCATATTGTTATGATTTAGGTCTTCAACGCCGTCTGGGAGGACAAGGAGTTCATCCTCTAGCCGACAACCACCGACACCGGTATGATACAGCCCAGGCTCTAATGTGATAACCATGCCAGCAACAAGTCTTGTTTTGTCTCCATATGCGAGTACCGGAGGCTCATCTACGCCGAGACCGATTGCATGGCCAACCAATGTTGCATCGCCGCCATACGCTCTGGTATGGTTATGCATAAAGCCATTATCATAGGCGAGTTGCCCTGTAATCTTTTCAACGGCTTCAGCAGGGACACCGGCTTTCATAGCAGCACCGTTACGAAACATTTTCAATGCTACGTCAAGGACCCGACGCTGCTCTGCAGAGGCACGTCCGACGACGGTTGAACGGCAGACATCAATCATATAGCCTTGATATTTACCGTTGATTTCCATGTGGACCATGTCACCGTCTTCAATAACCTTTTGGCTAGCGAATTCTAACTCATACGGGGTTTCGGAGCGCCATCCAGACTGGCAGGTAGCAAACGCACCAGTTACACCGCGCTTACTTAACTCTCGCGTAATAAACTCATAGACCTCCCACTCCGTCAGACCGGGGCGAAGATGGTTGCGTAAGAGCCGCGCGACCTCGTCTGCAATCTCCGCACCGGTGCGGAGATTGCGAAGCTCATAGCAACTTTTTGCGGCACGAAAATTCATCACAATATCGTCCGCTTCACGAAAGCGAACTTGTGTCAATTCTTTGCAAAGATCGCGGTAGAGCGAAACTCCCAGAATATCTGTTCCGACAATGCCAATATCTGCCTTTGCCAACCCCATTTGTGTAATACGCTCTCCAATCGCAGCGGGTAAGTCATCTACATAAGTCACATTCGAAATGTACAAATCTTTCTCATAAAACGGGGTAGTCGTCAGTAGAACGGGATCTCCCTCAATTGGGAGGATAATCGCCGAGGCACCGCGGCAACGGAAATTATATCTGCGGGTATGACCAGGCAACATGGGCTGGTGACCGGTAAGATACATTAAATCTCCAACCCTTCTGGGGGCTAGCCCATAGACAATAAGCGCTGAAAAGCCTCTTTTAATAGCCTCATCTCGCACCTTTTCTATACGGGAAGCATATTCAATCTTCAGTTCATTTTCCATGAATTTGTCCTCTCTTAAGCGATCTCTGCTGTGCTAATGTCAGCCTATCCACAGACCAAATCACGTATGCACTTGCGGTCGTTAATTGGCTCGATCCAATAGGTTTGATTTGGCTCAAGCTTAGCAACACAGCCTAATACGGCCTTTCCGTTTAGACGGATGGCACAAGCGCCGCATCGCCCCATTCTGCATAGGCATGTCGGATAAGCCACGCTTCTGTCTAGAGTTTCATAAATCGTGCGAATTGCAGACAAAGCATTCATGCCATTCTCAAAAGGAAGCTTATATTCCGATATTCGTCCGCCTCGGTCGAGACAAATTGTTACCATTTCATCATTCATGATTGCTCCTCCGCATTGCGACGGTAAGTCTTATAATAATTTCCTACCTTCTGGACGTGCGTTACATAAAGCTTAGAATCCTCATTCTGATAGTCTGTTCGATAGTGGCTGCCCCGACTTTCCGTACGTTCTTGCGCGGAAAGCGCAACAGCCTGTAAGCAGTCACAAATATTTTCTATGCTTAGTGCGTCAAGCCATTCTCGATTATAAATACGATCCTGACAACTCAAACGTACCCTGGGGATCATTTTTCTTGTATTCTTTACTACAGATAATGCTTCTGCAAGCGTTTCTCCGTTCCGAATTGGGCCAATTGATTCCCATGCCGTTTTTTGCAAGCTTTTTTTCAAGGTTAAAGCATCCTCTCCATCCCGAGAAGAAAAAAATGCCTCACATTTGTCAAAATACGAGGAGCCAGGCGCTTCAGAAAATCTTCGTACTGCCGCATCTGAGGCAGCTACCTGTCCAGCAATATTTCCCATTGCAATGATTTCTGCCATGGCGTTTCCGGACAGTCGATTGGCTCCATGCAAACCACCAGAGCATTCACCTGCGGCATACAGCCCTGGAAGCGTCGTCCTGCAATTTCGATCGATTGTAATGCCACCACACCAAAAGTGCGCAGCAGGCGCTGCCTCAACCGCATCGCGACGCAAATCAGGAAGGAAGTTTTTAGGGTCAAAACTCTTAAAGCCAAGCCCTGATTCATACCATTGCTGATAGTAGGTGAAAAGATTGTCAGGCAGATGTTTTACAGAGACCCAAACCCCGCCGTTAGGACCGCCGCGCCCCTCCAAAAGTTCTTTGGCAACGGCAATCGCAAGCTTATCTCTCGTCGTTTTTTCGGCTCGTTCAGGGTCTGCCTTTAACATAAAACGTTCGCCCTCGCGATTATACAAGTGTGCGCCAGAGCGGCACACAAGAATGTAAGAATAGTTGTTGCCCAACAATGCTGTAGGTGCAGCACATCCAAGCATAAAAGTCTGAAACTCCATATCTCGCAGATCCGCGCCCGCACGCAAGGCCATTGAGATACCGTCACCAAGTAAATCATTTGGGGCCGTTGTGACGGGGAAAACATTCATTGCGCCACCAGTTGCTAATACAACGCTTTTGGCGGAAATAGACAAATATTTGCCAGTTTTAAGATCGAGTCCCCATGCGCCACATACAACGCCGTCTCTTTTGCACAAATCGAGGAGAACAGCGTGTTCCAGAATTTGAATGTTATTGCGTTGCTTAACCTGCCCGAGCAAAGTTGTAGCAAAGTTGTGCCCGTTAATGATGACTGCACGCGGATAGCGATGTCCCGGAGAGATGGAGAAATTAGTCGTTTTTGCACCCCATCTTAACATTTCAACCATGCGTGCAGGAATTTCATGCACGAAGCGTTCCACTAGAGCGGGAGCGTTGAGATATGCTCCACCCCTCATAATGTCTTCCATGAAAATTTCTGGGGAGTCCTCGCGATTCCCAGCAAAGCCAAGATCTAAGGCGCTACAGCTGTCAACACTCACATCCGCAACCGCCGTCACCGTGGCACCTGACATACCAACTTTTCCTTTACTTACGAGAAGAACAGACGCTCCCCCGTCGGCGGCCGCTATTGCCGCACGTAATCCGGCACCGCCACTCCCTGCGACCAATACATCCGTTTGGAATATGTCGATGTTTTTCACATTATTTCTCCTTGGTACTTAGAGGGAGGTGTTGTGAAGCACAGCACCTCCCCGTAATTTAGAGATACTTTGCAATAAAGTCGGAAATATTTTTGATTGTAACAGCAATCAAAAGCGCATAGGATGCAAACATTGCACAAATGTAAACTTTTGAGGGACGATACTCACCCATTTCCTTACGCAGAAGCAAGAGAATCGCGAACAAACCTAGCACAGGCATCGCGATGATCGTGCAAGCTGCCGCTACCATCAGTGTCTGAATAGGTGCAGAGCCAAGAACAAGGCCGAGGACGCAACCAAATGCGAGCACGCAAGTGGCAACGATTTTCACACCCTTGCTTTCCATTGAATAAGGCTTACCGAAGCCAGAGAGGAGCAATGTTGCAGACATCTGTGCATTGGCAATCATCGAAGACATCGCAGCGCCCAAGAAAGCAAGGCCAATCAGAATATTGGCGGCAGAACCGATAATAGGATTCAGTGCTACGGCAAGATCAGAGACTGACTTGACGGTTAATCCCTGCGGCTTGAGGACTTCAACGCCAACAAAAAGCACCATGATAACCACAATGCCAATAGAACCGACCCCAATCACAGTATCCCAGTTGATGGAACCGTCCTTGAGGTTATCCCTGTTCCATTTCTTTTCCTTACCGAGGTATGTACCGTAAGCCACACCCGGTAGAGAACAGGTCGAGCCAACAAACGCAAGAATGGTCAAGATAGCGGCAGGGTCAGGAATTTGAGGAATTAGCCCGGAGACAGCCCCAGTGATGCTAAAGCCGCCGGAAGCAACCAGAGAGATTAAGAAACAAACGACCATTGCAAGTACGCAATACCGCATAAAGCGTTCAATTGTATGGTAAACATTTTTACCTAAAATAAAGTAAGCTGCCAGTAAAGTCAAGATTACGCCGCCAACTTTCCAGTTTAGCATAGGAAAAATTAAGCTGAGTCCCATGCCGGAACCAGAGAAATTACCTACCTGATATGCAACACTGCCGAACATACAGGTTAAGCCACAGAGCACGCCGACAGCGGGACCGTAAAATTTACGAATGGCTTCGATTGTCGGCATTTCGAGAACAATTGCGGAGGTATAGCAGGCTTTCACATAAAGTGCACGGATTAGAATCGTCAGAATAACCATCCACAGCAAGGCGTAACCATAGGTGGAGCCAAGCTTTGCCGCTGTGGTTAAGGAAGCGGGACCAATGCAAGCGCCAGCCATAATAAGGCCGGGACCCACCATTTTTAAAATACGTTTGAAATTAGAAACGCCGGTTTTCTTCTCGTTTTCGTTCATTTTCTGACCTCCTGAATTTTATTTATAAGCTCACATTTGCCGCTCTGGCCAGCCGCGTCAATATGTTTGCCACAATAAAAATGGGGTGGTGCTCAGCTGTGCATCCAATCCAGAACAAACTTTTCTAGGATGTCACAATATTTGTATAGAGTATCTTCAACAACGTACTCATTAGGTTTGTGAAAATCAATGCCTTGTGGGCCAAAAAGAATTGTTGGTATGTTGAGGCGGCTAAAAAGAATATTGCCGTCACTCACACTTTGGTTGAGCTGCAGTTGCGGCTTAACATTAAACTGTCCCGCGACATCAAGCAGGCACGTTAATGGTTCAAAGGGCATCTCCAACTGGTAAGATGGGTAGCTCGGAATGCATTGCTCGATTGTTAAGTTTCCATTGCAGTGAAGCCCATCAAATATATTCCGGAGCTCTGAAGTAAAGTGTTCCGCATTTTCGGTTGTCAGCAACTGCTTGTTTAACAGGGCTTCACAGTGATCCGGGATATTGAGACTATAGCCCTTATAACGACTTTCTATTCGAAGCACACAGCATGATGCTGCTTTCCCGTTTTCGTATTGTGGACGATACTTATCATTTAACGCGCAGAGAAAACGGCTCATGCAATCCACTGCATTGATACCTTCCTCCGGATGGGCAGCATGTCCGGAGCATCCTGTAATCGTGAGTTTCAACAGTATCTTTCCGGTTGCGCCTATTACAATGTTATCAAAATGCGGCTCTGCAAATATAGCAAGATCCGCTTTTCCTGCGGTTTTGGCCCAAAGGTTAGCCCCAATTGAATATCGCTCTTCGTCGGAGAGCGCAAGAAAAAGAATCTCGCCATTAAAGTGCTTTCCATGTTGCACAAGTCTACGCAAAACAGTCAAACAAGCTGCTAGACCACCTTTCATATCCCCTGCGCCAAGCCCGTACAATCGTCCATGCTTTTCCGTAAGGTGGTACGGGTTGGTAGCCCATCCGTCTGTGGCTTGAACGGTATCCATGTGTCCACCGAGAATCAACTTCGGGCCGTTGCCGTTCCCCTTTAAAAGGCAAGAAAGATTGCAGGCGTTATCCTCTATCGGCACAAGCTGTGGAGATAAGCCAAATGAACTCAACTCTTTCCAGAGAAGCTGTGCAACTTCGTGCTCATGAAGAGAGGCGCTGGGAGCGGCAACGAGATTTGCCAATAAATCTTTACAGTATGCCTGATCACTCATCATGCATCTCTCCCCTGCTCGGCAGATTCCTTATACTGATCTTTGTAAATCGTGCGAGACACACAGTGTTTATCACCCTTCAAAATGTTTTTGATAGGAATGAACTGAATGTTGTTGCTGTAACCCTCACGCAATGCAATATCGACAAGACAGTACAGGTGACCGACTTCGGTCCAATCTTTTTCTTTCCAGACATTGGCGAAGGTACAACTTTCCGTTATGTTGTCGCGATGATCGCTGTAATAATTGCGCGTTAGATCCCAGCCAGAAGAAATTGGCATATCGTAATAGCGGTCTAAATTTTCAATGGTAAGAGGCTGACCGTTGGCTAAAACTGAATGAGCAATTGCTTCTCCGCGTGCGTGACCGAAGGCAATAATCGCGCGCGCAATTACATCCTTTGCACCGTCTCCGTAGGTTTCAACAAATTCACGGGTCAAGTAATAGTACAGGTTTGCCATGAGAACAGACATCTGTTGCACAGCATCTTTGACAGTATGTGCTTCCATAAAATTATCCCTTCAAAACAATCAAGTAAAGACCAAGCAATTGGTCAAGTTGGGAGATAGCATCACTGATGCGATTTCGATTCTTTACAAGCTGTGTTTCAATCATCCCATACTCCATGCTATCCTGCGGGTATTTGTCGAGTAGCGGTAGTTGCGCCAATAGTGGAACAGGGCTGGACAAAAAGCTGTGTCCATAGCTATCCTGTTGGTATTTATCTGCATAAGTCTGCGATACATTTGTCAGTAGACGGCTAACACTCATCAACGCTTCATTGTAGCGGGCAATCAAGCTCGCATCGGATAGGCCAATCGAAATAGCTTGGAGCTTTTGCACCTTAGCCCGAACATTGGAAAGGGCAGAAAGTAAGGATAATAATTCAATGCGGTCGCCATACAGTTGATTCAAAGTAGCAAGATTTTCGCAAAATTTATCGATCTTTTTTTCGAAGTCATACGGTAAAATACGACTGTCTGCCAATTTACAAATCATGGCAAGATGCACCTTTGTGTCAAGAACAAGTGTATCAATATTGCATTTATCCAGATTATCTTTGCAGGTATGATTCCACCAACCGAGTGTTGCACCATGTGCATACGCCATTGCTTCCTTTGTAAAAGACATGCGTTGTGCTACGGCGGGGATACCAATTCCCATGAAGCTCTGATCTCCAATTTTTTTAAGTGTCATTGATCGCAACCCCCCGGGAATCAAAGCATGAACATTATCTGTTGCGAACTGGAGCAACTCGTCAGAGGATTTAATCTCATAAATGCTAGTTTCATCGACGCCAGTCGAGTCAATATGCATATAGCATATGCATTTTTTATTCAGCAGATCCCAATTATGATCGACAAACCATGTAGAACCGGCGGCTTCGGCAATCTCATGACCGTTCCAGAAAACAAAATAAATATCTCGATCTATTTTTTCACGATGCCGAGAAAGAATACGACAGAGTTCTAAAGTTGTTGCATTGCCAGTGGCGTTGCAGGTCACCCCAGGTTGCCAAGCATCAAGGTGTGAACAGATTAGCAACATCTGATCACTCTTGCCATTGCCATGCAGAATTCCGCACGGTTGATGGACCGGTGACCACTGGCGCGTGGAATGCGCGTGGATGTGGACCATTACTCTGCCCTGCCTGCACTGCTCCTTAAGCCAAAGTCCATCAGTGTGTGTAACGCCGACCCCAATGATGTCTGGAATCTTGTGCAGTGTTTCCTCTGTTGGGTTGCCCCATACGGCCTTCAATCCACGATGACAGATTACCTTCTCATCATTGCCCCAGTTCATACAGACAATGCCTGCTGCGCCCATCTCATCGGCAATTCTTGCCTTTTCGGGTACGGGAGGAGCGTAAGAAACTTCCACTAATGCTAACTTTCCTTTAATATTTAAAGAGTGGTAGGAATCGTAATCACCATTTCCGACATAAACCAATTCGTAGTCAGCACCTTCGGGCGGTGTAGAGCGAATATGTGCACAGGGCAAACTGTCAAGCCTACGCTTGACTGGCGAAGTTACCTCGAACGACGAAGCAATTGGATTGCTATTATAGGTACGAAACGTTGTGTTTGTGACATCAAGACCGTATTCACGCATACGAGTGGCCACATATTCTGCTGCGAACTTTTCCTGCTCACTACCAGCAAGACGATATGGCGTATTTTTTGTGAGCCAAGTTACTGTTTTCCATAATTCAGTTCGATCAACTTGATCGACCATACCCCTTATCCAGTTTAAATTTTCACACATTCTCTATACCTCCTGTAAAAGATGCTTGGCAATGAGGGAAGAATCGGTTGCCTGCATGACCTTTGCAACTATCTTCCCACAGCAACTCTACATCGTGTATATTTATCATAGCACTTGACTTTTTCGAAACGGTAGAATATTATTGTGATAACAACTATCTTATAATTAGATATAATGAGGGATGCGATATGACTTTCACTCAACTTCGCTATGCTGTTGAGGTGGCTGAAACTGGCTCCATCAATAAGGCGGCTAACAATCTGTTTACCTCCCAATCAACCGTGTCAACAGCTCTGCATAATCTGGAGAGCGAGCTTGGTCGGCCAATTTTTATTCGCAATTCCCATGGCGTGAGCATGACTCCATTTGGGGAAACTTTCATCGCTTATGTGATGCCAATCGTTGAACAGATTAAAAATCTTAATAAAATGGTGGGGATATCAAATAGCATACCGTCTGTTTCGCTTTCTTTGACCAGCAGCGGCTGGACTTTTTTGAGCGCTGTTTTGGCAAATCTTCACGATAAGTATCGTTCTGCGGGAATTCGAATCGAGTATTATGAGGGATTCGGAGAAGAACCAATTGACCTTGTGGCAAATGGAATGGCAGAAATCGGCTTTGTTCGTAGGTACACGTGCTATCATGCGATAGATAAAAAGATTTACAGCGCAAAAAAATTACAGTTTTTTCCGATATATTTGGCGGACATTGGTGTAACAGTTGGACATGCAAATCCACTTTTTGGATACAGCTCCAACTATATTGCGGCGGATATGCTCAGTGATTCTACTGCGTTAGTCCATAATTATCTTGACTTTGGCCCCTATTCAGATATTTTTGAACGACTCCATCTTTCACCTCGAAACCGAATCATGGTTACCACTCGTGCGAGCATGTATGAATTGATTGGGAAAATTGATTCCTACTATTTAAATTCCGCTTTCATGAACAAGGGAAATAATGTGCAAGAGGAGGATGTAATTTCACCACAACGCACATTGATTTTAAAAGATTGCCCTTTCAAATCTGAATTTGGTTGGATTAAAAAAAGCAACAGCACATTAAGCACTGTTGCGATGGATGCAGTCAATATGGTCTCCGATTTTTTTCTAACAACTTTAGTGTTATGTGATAACTATTATCGAATTAAGAGATGGATCGAAAAAATTTCAATAATATGCATAATATTTTTCTTGGCAATTTATCATTTGTGTAGAGATACAAGTAGACGCATGATAAAAGATGAACTCTTTTCGATGATACCATTTCTTATATTAAAGCAAAGATCGGGATGAGCTATGCTGATGATTTTTTAACGAAATGCCGATTTGCAATACGATACCATTGTTGTAGCCCATTAAGACTATCGCTCTATGTCCATTTAAGAATAAATGTCTTTTCCAGCTAAAATTTCTTCCGCTTTGTTACGGGCATTATTTATCGCCCCTATCCACGCCATACGATCCCCAGCCTTTAGCTGCTCTGTAGTGCCTTGCAACTGTGCCATCTGCTCGATCAAAAGACGCAGCATTTCATTTGCCTCACGGTCGATCTTGTTGAGGTGGTGCGCCAGCTCACCAGAGGTTTTTAGATTGATATAGGTCACTCGGCGATGCGCCTTTAGATACTTTAGCCGCATGCGCCCAAAGCGTCCGTAGGCCGCAGGTTCTTCCTGAGATACTGCTAAATCCGGCATATAGCAATCTTTGTACTTGCTATATGTAATTTCCGTTGTGTGATCGTCCTTTCGTGAGCTTTGATTTTACCCTTATTTTGACCCTTTATAGTGTTAGCTCTTATAAAACAACTGGACTGACTGGTACCATGTTTTACGGTTTCAGAACTGCTTATCACAAAATTTGACGGAATTAGTTGCAAAAAATGCTTTT
>ERZ827168.4698-NODE-4698-length-12218-cov-8.018663_pt1 | contig 12218 bp, 7 predicted proteins | sample MGYA00519868_ERZ827168 | MGnify/ENA primary metagenome ERZ827168 (study PRJEB31778, sample SAMEA3449271) | human gut metagenome | biome: human gut; feature: human-associated habitat; material: faeces | place: United Kingdom | collected 2010/2012 ...
GGGCTTTCCGTTTTCGATTGTTTGTTTCTGCCACTGGCAGCAACAACCGAAAACCTCTTTGGAAACCTTCGAGCGCAAATGCTTCGTTTTACACTTGAAATATTCGGTGAAGCTTGACAGCTCCTTTGCTTTATGCCTGATGTTTCTGTTCCATCGCGTGCACCAACTGAACCATCGCGCGATGGGTCGGCGCGGGCACGCCGTTTCGCTCGCTGGCGCGGATAACGCTGCCGCTGATGGTATCTACCTCGGTGCGGCGGCCGTCCCGCAGGTCGGCGTAAATGCTTGTCAAACCGGCGGGGCTGTCCGTGCAGACCTTACGCACCTCGGCGACCTTTTCATCCGCGTCGAACTCGATTCCCTCGCCCGCCGCGACGGCCACCGCCTCGCGCACCAGCGTTTCGCAAATCGCCCACGCGCTCGGGTTTTCCGCAATGAAGCCCATCGGCACCTGCAGCACGCCGGTCAGCACGCTGGCCGATACGTTGGTCAGCATCTTCTGCCAGATCAGGCGCTTGATATCCTGCTCGCAGTCGGTTTCAAGGCCGCAGGAGGCAAACGCCTCGCGGATCGGCTCAAGCCGCGCCGCGTCCCCGACCAAGGGGCCGATGTGCGTCCAGCCTCTGCCGCCGTGGCGGATTTCGCCGTTCCCGGTGACGGCGCTGTTGTGCTGCGTCGTGCCGATGACAATATGCGCGTCATCCGCAAATCGGCGCAGCACCTCCTCGTGGCCGCTGCCGTTTTGCAGCGTCATCAGATAGGTATCTCGGCCGATCAGCGCGCGGTTCGCCTCCAGCGCCGCCTCGCTCTGCATCGACTTGACGAACAGGATCACCAGATCGGCCGGCGCCATGCCGCTCGTGTCGCCCGTGATGCCCGGCCGATAGACGGCGGCGCTTCCGTCCGGCTCGGCGATGCGCAGACCGTCCGCCCGAATTTTCGCGATGCGGTCGGGATTTCTTTCCACCAGCGTCACGTCGTTGTTCCGGCTCAGATAGCCGCCGTACAGCGCGCCCATCGCGCCGCAGCCAATCACCGCAATCCTCACGCTTGCCCGGCCTCCTTTGTTATCTGTATCGGTTGTAACAATCCATCACGATGGCGTTCATCGCGTCCATCTTGAGCAGCATGTCCTTGGCCAGCGCGATCTGACAGCGCGTGCGCACCAGATTGTGCTCGGCGTTCTTGATCTTGAAATACTTGTCGCCGACGATGTAATCATCCAAAAAGCGCGTCGCCAGCTCGCAGGCCAGCGCAAAGCAGCTCAGGCCGAGCGTCTCCACCTCCCGCGGGGTCAGCGTGGCGGCGGTTTCCTTGAGGAAGCCCTCGGCAAACGCCCAATAGACGTTCAGGTTTACACCCGCCTTGTCCGCGCGCGGGGAATCCTCCTCGACGAAATTCGCCGCAAAGCGGATCGCGTCGCCGAAATCGTGACCGACCAGACCCGGCATCACCGTATCCAGGTCGATGACCACCAGCGCCTTCCTCGTCTCCTCGTCAAAGAGCACGTTGTTGATCTTCGTGTCGTTGTGGGTCACGCGCAGCGGCAGCTCGCCCCGCTCGTAGAGATCCGTCAGCGCGCAGGCTCGCTCCTCCACGGAGAGCAGCCAATCCAGCTCCGCCTTGACCGCCCCGACGCGGCCGCACGGGTCGCTCTCCATATCCTCGCGCAGCTTGGCGTAGCGCTTGCGGGTGTTGTGGAAATCCGGAATGGTGTAATACAGGCTGCTCGCGTCGAAATCCGAGAGCATCATCTGGAAGCTGCCGAATGCCTCGCCCGCGCTGCGCACCACACCCAGATCGTCGCAGGAATCGTAGGTCACGGAGGGCACGTAGTTGCTCAGCCGCCAGAAGCCGTCCTCGTCAAACAGATAGTTGCACCCGTCCTGCGTGTGATGAAAGTGCAGATACTGCACGCCGGGATGCTTTTGGCGGATGTGCCCCGTCACCCCGTCGATGTTCTTCATCAGTTCCACCGGCCGCTGAAAGGCGTAGGTGTTGACCCGCTGCACCAGATAGGATTTGACCTTCGCCATGCCGGTGCCGTCGTCGCGGATGTAGTTGACCTTATACGTGTGGTTGACATTGCCCATCTTGATCTCCTCATAAGAGAAAAACGGGCCGGGAATCCGAAACGCCTCGCCAACCTCCAGCAGCTTGCGCGCGGTCTGCGGATTCATCGCCTCTTGACTCATAGAAAAATAAACTCCTCTCGGATGACAAACTCTTTTTTATTATAACGCATTTGACCCGCTTTTGAAAGCCGCTTTTCGCATCTTTCCCTGAATATAGGTGGATTTTGCGCGTTCGGGCGTTCTTACGCCATTTTCTATACGTCAAAAAGGGCGCGCGCCCTTCCCGTTCGGGATGAGCGTGCGCCCCTCTTTTGCTGTTTACTTCGCCTGCGCGAGCAGCATCTCGTGCATGGCATGCATGTTCGCCTCGATCTGCTGGCGGGTAAAGGCGGTGCGGCCCGTCGCCTGCATGGCGGCCATGCCGTGCGCGTAGAGCAGCAGCGCTACGCAGATCTGCTTCGCCTTTTCGGCGTCCAGCCCCTTTTCCTCCGTCTCGGCGGAAACCAGCGGCTCGCGAACCACTTCGCTGCCGAAGGTCTGGTCGTTCTCGCGCAGGAACATGTGCGCAAACAGCCGCGGCTGCTCCGTGGCGAAACGCACATACGCGCTGCAACGGCTCTCAACGGTATTGCCATCCTTCGCGTCTTCGCTGATGGTCTGTTCAAAGGCGTCGTGCGCCTTCTGATCGAGCGCATTCTTCAAATCGTCCATGCCGGAGAAGTAGCTGAAAATCGGCTGGGTCGAGCAGTTAAGCGCCTTCGCAACGGATCGAGCGTTTACCGCGGCCATTCCCTCCTGGCAGAACATGGCAAATGATCTTTCCAGAATCATTTCCCGTGTAATTCTCTGTTTGGGCGGCATAAATTCCACTTCCTATTTCTGAATTTAAAAGAATCTTGGATTATGGTAACATATTCTTTTCTTTTCGTCAACATCTCCCCCATACAAACCGTCAATTATATTTTTATATCGTTTTGTACACATATTTTTGTGTGCAAACACTCGTTTTTATTGAATTTTTTCGACACGATTCGCGGATTTCGTTCGAAACTTTTCGAGAATTCATCCAAAAGATTTTTTTCAAAATGCGCCGGATTGCCGCTTTTTCAACCCGCGGCGGCGCCTTCGCCCGCGCCGCTCGATTGTGTTTTCGCCCGTTCCGTGCTATAATGTGAGTTCAACCTTCTTATTGAAATGAGGCATGATGGATGCGCAATCGTCTCTTCTCCCTGCTGCTGGCGCTTTCGCTGCTGCCGTGCGCGGCGCTGGGCGAATCGCTTACGCTGGATGAAATGAACGCCGCAGAGGACGCGACGCCCCTGAGCGCGGCGGAGGCTGCTCAGCCCGTCGAAAGCGCCGCGCGGGCGGATTTTATCGACCGAATCCTCGCGCTGGCCGAAACACTTTACGCGAAGGCCAACGGTCAGCCCCAGCGCGCGCAATACAGCGGCGATATCTACGTCTGCAAAAACTACACGGTGCACCTCTTCCGCGAAACCTGCGGCGATTTCCGCATGGCGGAATACCCGGATGTGCCGCTGGTCATCCCCAACAACCAGAAGAAGGCGGACTGCGCGCCCTACGTCTACGGCGTGGAATGGCAGGACGTGCCCGCCAGCGAGGGCAACCCGTTCTACGCGGCGGCGTCCTTCCGCTACGACGACACACTGAGCAAGGCCGAAAACCGCGAAAACGCCCGCGAGTTTCTAAAACAGGTTCAGCGCGGCGACTATTTCCAGATGGCCGCGGATTATTACTACGGCGTGGGCGCGCATAGCATGCTCTTCATCGCCGATTACGACCCGGAGACGGACAGCGTCCACTGGGCGGATTCCAACATGAAGGGCAAAAGCGTAAACGGCGTTCGCTATGCCTACGTGCAGTATGACGCGGTGAAGCCGATCGACTGGTTTGTGGATGCGTTCTGCCGCAAAAAATACGGCGCGACGATCTACCGACTCAGAGACGATATCGTGTACGCCGAGTAACGCAGACACAAAAGCCCCGTTCTTCTCCCCATCAGAGAGGAACGGGGTCATTTGTTTATAAGGTGGTTTTCGTTCGCTTACTCCGTCTGGTTTCCCCGGCTGACAGCTTCATAGGCCTGCCTGAAAAAATATTCCTGACTGTTGAGGGGCGCGTTCTCCCCCGGCGTCAGGCGGCGATACAGCCCGTCCGCGCCCATCTCGCGCGCCTGCACATTGTCGCGGAGCATCGTGTCGAACATATCCAGAATCCGCGCGCGGATATCCGGATCATACACGGGCGAGGCGACCTCCACGCGGCGCAGCGTGTTGCGCGTCATAAAATCCGCCGAGGCGATATAGACCCGCGCGCGCTCCCCGCGGCCGAAGATATAGATGCGCGAGTGTTCGAGGAAACGCCCGACGATGCTGACGACGCGGATGTTTTCCGTCGCCCCCGGCACGCCTGCGATCAGGCAGCAGATGCCGCGCACGACGAGGTCAACCTTCACCCCCGCGCAGGAGGCCTCGATCAGCTTGTCGATCAGCGCCTTGTCCGTCAGCGAGTTGATCTTCACGCCGATGTAAGCGTCCTCCCCCGCGCGGGCGCGGCGGATTTCGTCATTCATCATCGCGAGCACCTTGTTTTGCAGGCAGTGCGGCGCGACGAGCAGGCGGCGCGTCTCGTGCACGGTTTCGCCCTTCGCCAGCGCATTGAACACGGCGTTGGCCTCCTCGCCGATGTCGTGGTCGGCGGTCATCAGGCACAGGTCGGTATACAGCCGCGCGGTCTTTTCGTTGTAGTTGCCCGTGCCGATCTGCGTGTAATAGGCGACGCCCGTTTCCTCCATCCGCGTAATCAGGCAGAGCTTGGAGTGCACCTTGTATCCGTCCAGCCCGTAGATCACGCTGCAGCCCGCTTCTTCCAGCCGACGGCTCCACTCGATGTTGTTTTCCTCGTCAAAGCGCGCCTTCAGTTCGACCAGCACCAGAACGTCCTTGCCGTTTTCCGCCGCCTCGCAGAGCGCCTCGACGACCTTGCTCTGCTTGGCGACGCGGTACAGCGTCATCTTGACGGAAACCACGCTGTCGTCGTTGGCGGCTTCCGTCAGCATTTCGAGGAACGGCTTCATGCTCTCGTAAGGATAGGAAAGCAGCTTGTCCTTTTCGCGAATCTGCGCCAAAATCGACCGGCCGTTGACAAACGCCGGGGATTTCTGCGGAATCCGCCGCTCGTAGAACAGCTCGCCGCGCTGGCGCAGCACATCCTGCAACCCAAAGAGGAACGAGAAATCCAGCGGCGTGGCGCTCATAAACACGTATTCGCGCGGCACATCCATATAGCGGCACAGCGTATCGACGATGATGCCGTCCAGCTCGCGGGAAAGCTCCAGCCGCACCGGCGCAAGGCGCTTGCGGCGCTTAATCAACTGCACCATGAACTCGCGGTAATCCAGATCGTCGTCATAGAGCGCGTCCGCGTCGATATCCGCGTTGCGCGTCACGCGCATCAGGCTCTTGGCCTTGACGACGTAGCCCTCAAACACCTTCGGAATGAAATGCAGAATCAGATCCTCGGCGAGCATGTACGTCTTTTCGCTGGCGGAAACCTCGATCAGCCGCGGGAAAACGCCCGCGCTGCAGGGAATGATCCCCAGCTTATACTTGCCCTTCTTTCCCTCCAGCACGACCACGGCGTAGATATCCTTGTTGCGCAGGAACGGGAACGGCTGACGGCGGCCGACGATGGAGGGCGAAATCAGCGGCGCGATCTCCGAATCAAAATAGCGTTCAAGCCGCTCGCTCTCCTGCCGGCCGATCTTTCTGAAATCGACCAGCCGAACGCCCTGCTCCTCCAGCTTTTCCATCAGGCGGGCATAGACCTTGTCCCGCCGCCCGTTCAATTCGCGCACACGGTCGATCACCGCGTCGATCTGCTCCCGCGCGGTCATGTTGGTCTTGTTTTCGCGCAGCTTGGGCGTAACGTCGTCCTGATCCACCAGCGAACCCACGCGCACCATGAAAAATTCGTCGAGGTTGCTCTGATAGATGGATGCGAAGGAGAGCCGTTCGCAAAGCGGGGTGCGCTCATCCTCCGCCTCTTCAAGCACTCGCTCGTTGAACTTGAGCCAGGAAAGCTCCCGGTTCATAAAAACGTCATTCATGGTGTTTCCTCCCGTTTTTCCGTAGTGTGTCCATCATACCCCATGCACGTTAAATCCATATGAAAAACAGTGTCCGTCTTGTTTTACAGTATACCATATCCGCCTCGGGTTGACCAGCGTGGTTTCCCTGTCCTCACGAAAAAAACCTTGCCTCACGCTTATGTGCATGCTATAATCATTTCGTAGGCAAGTAGGTCTACGGGGTGGAGCCTCCGCAGCAGAATACAAAAGCGGAGGTGATGCGTATGTCGAATATTGAGCTTCTCAATATCCTGCTCGCAATCGCCGGGTTGCTGGTCGGCGTTTATACGCTCGGTCTTCAAAACAGACGATAAAAAAATCCGCCTCGCAGATATCGGCTGCTTGGCGGTTTTTTAGGCGCATAGCCTAGGGAAACTGTTCGCGGTGGTTTTCCACCCTGTAGGTGCCCCCTACTTGCCTATATTTTAGCATCTTTTCAGCTTTGCGTCAACTCGCAAAGCTGTTTTTGTCTTCTGTCAAAAGACATATTTTTCGCTTTTCATTTCCGTCCGGATGGTGTATAATGAAAGCCGCATGATTTTATGCTCAAGGAGGATTTTTCATTATGGCAAGAGGCGGTTTCCCCGGCATTCCGGGCGGCAATATGCAGCAGCTCATGCGTCAGGCGCAGAAGATGCAGCAGCAGATGATGAAGGCGCAGGAAGAGCTGGACGCGCGCGAGTATGAAGGCACGGCCGGCGGCGGCGCGGTTTCCTGCAAGGTCAGCGGCAAGCGCCAGCTTCTCTCCCTGACCATCGACAAGGACGCGGTCGATCCCGAAGAGGTCGAAATGCTCCAGGATATGATCGTCGCCGCCGTCAACGACGCGCTCAAGAAGGGTGAGGAAACCCGCGAGAGCGAGATGTCCAAAATCGGCGGCGCCGGAATGGGCGGGATGTTTTAATCATGGCCGGGCAGATTGAACCCATCGCGAGGATGGCGCAGCAGCTCTCCCGCCTGCCCGGCATCGGCGCAAAAACCGCGCAGCGGCTGGCGTATCACATCGTCTCCCTCCCGGAGGATCAGGTGCACGAGCTGGCCAGCGCCATCTGGCAGGGCCGCAAGGCGGTAAAATACTGCTCGATCTGCGGCAACTACACGGTGGAAGACCCCTGCCCGATCTGTGCCGATGAGCGCCGCCACAACGGCGTGATCTGCGTGGTGCGCGACCCGCGCGACGTGGCCGCCATGGAGCGCATGCGCGATTTCAAGGGCTGCTATCACGTGCTGCACGGCACCATCTCCCCGATGGATGGGGTGGGGCCGGAGCAGCTGCGCATTAAGGAACTGCTCGCCCGCATCGGCGAAGGCGGGGTGAAAGAGGTCATCGTGGCGACCAATCCCGACGTTTCGGGGGACGCCACCGCCCTCTATCTCGCACGCCCCAACACCACCGGCTTCAACAACATCAAGGTCGGGAAAGGCTCTACTGCCTTCACCGGCAAGGCTGTGGCCGAAGTAAATAAGTTCCGCAACGCCATGGTCGGCCGTCCCGACTGGTGCGACGTCGGGTCAAACACCTTTACTGTAACGCGTAAGGGCGGTGGCGCAGTGGTAGTATGCAAGACCAGCGGCAGCGTCTCCGTCAAGAATGGTGGTGAATATTGCCCCGCCGGTACATACACCGACCGCGTCAGCGGCAACAAGTTCACCGTCACCTCATCTACGATTTCCGGAACCGTCGGATCCACCGGCATAGCCGTCCTGTATTCCGACGGCACGCCCGGTCCCGACCCCGACCCGGATCCTGATCCCGAACCCGACCCCGAGACGGTGACCATCTACTACGACAATTCCAATACCTCCTGGGCCAACGTCAATATCCACTACTGGAGCAGCCCCTCCACCTCCTGGCCCGGTGTCGCAATGACCAAGGTTGAAGGAAATATCTGGAAATACACATTCCCTCGCGATCCCTCGGGTCTTCAGGGCTTCCTCTTCTGCGACGGCCTCAAGTCGGGCGACAACGGCCAGACCGGCGATGTCTCCGGCGCTCCGGCCAATGGTCATCTATATAAAGGAGCCGGCGGTCCTAAGGGCAAGGTTACTGACGAAGGTGTCTACGAAGCCGGTCCTGTCAAGCCCGTCGTAAAGGCTGATCCTGCTTCGGGCAAACACTTCGTAGAAACTCTTAAGGTGACTCTTACCGTGGAGCCGGCTACGTCTATCCACTATACCCTCGACGGAACTACACCCGACGCCTCCTCCACTACTTATTCGCAGCCAATCGAACTTACCGAGACCACCACAATCACCACCTATGTGGCCAACGAGGTTGGCTCCAATGTGCAGACTTTCACCTATACACGTGCCGAGGCACCCCAGCCCCAGCCGGGCAACAGCCTCAACACCGACTACTATAAGGTAAATCCCGACGGCAAAGTCGGCTCCAACCGCACCGTCAACATGACTTTCTCCAAGGTGCAGAACGATAACCGCATGTGCATCGCTCCCAATGCACTCAGCAACTGGACCGACGACGACCTCATCGCCCAGGGCGTGGCCCGCGATATCGCAGGCGCCATCAAGGGCAAGCATGAGTATCCCGTTGTCGACTCCTACGCCATCTACGCAGCCTACGATAAGGACAATCTTTATCTCGGCGTGCAGTATGTCTACACCGTCTGGGACCTCTACGGCTCCGGCATCCTCACCAACAATGCCACCAAGCCCTATCAGATGGACGGTCGACTGATGATTGCATTCGACCTCGACCCCTACAAGTCGATGACCGGCAAACTCACCGGCGGCTACACCATCTGGGACGACGGCGACCGCATTGCCACAAATACCTTCGACAACGGCACCGACTGCATCTGGGTCGGCAGCACGAAATCCACAATAGGCACCCCCGGTCTGTTCTTCCCCGACGAAAACGGCGCCACAAGCTACAGCGCCCCCTACTGCGTGAGCATCGACGCTCCGTTCTATGGTTGTCAGGACGGTCTTCTTCCTTCCATCAAGCACATCTGGGGCCAGAAGGATTTCGAATACGACCCGATGATTCTCCAGACCAACGACAATTTCGTTGACCTCATCGGCGAGGTTCCCACCAACCAGCATACCTTCTATGAGTGGAAGTTCCCGCTCTCGAAGCTCGGAATCACCGAGGATTACATCAAGAACACAGGTATCGGCGTCATGGTAATTGATACCTACGGCCAGGGTGCCACGGGCTCTACCCCCTACGATCCCACCTGCTTCGACAATGCGACAACTCCTTATCACGGCGACGACTCCTCCAGCGCCGAGAAGAACGATGAAGACTGCTTCACCTACAAGCATGCCCGCATCGGAAAGCTCAGCACCTCCGGTGGCGTTGAGAATGTCAATGCAGCCGTTGCCGAAAGCGACGCTCCCGTCGAGTACTATAACCTCCAGGGAGTCCGTGTCGACAATCCGCAGCCCGGCATCTACATCCGTCGTCAGGGCTCCAAAGTCTCCAAAGTTCTCCTGAAATAATTCTTTGACCCGTTTAGAGGGTGTTGCGAAATCAACAATTTCCGCAACACCATCACCCCCGAAAAGGCGGTGCGTCAAAAGGCTTAGCTTTGACGCACCGCCCTATTTTTTACCCGGATGGGCTATTATGACACGTCCTATGCTTATTTTCAGCATGGGAGAGGACTCTCTTATGGAGACGATGTATTCCGGCCCATACTATCCTGCGTTATATTTACGGGATTGGCATTCTGTTATCAATCTGGGGTGTTTATATAAATTTTTGGACGTCATGCTTGGTCTTTTGTGTCTATTTGCGGGTAATATCGTCGCTTTAGCATTAATTAACAAAATTAGTTTCATTAAAGTGCGAAATAATGTTTAGCTTTGTCGAAGTTTCATCGGCGTATTCCAGCCGGATGTAAATGCCTTGACAATCAATCAGTTACTTAATATTAAATCAACTTAATCAATTAGGCATGAGAAAAATTCTACTTCCTTTTTTCGCTTGCGTGTGTGGTTCGCTTATGGCCTCTGCCGCTGTGGGCGATACTTTCAAGTTCAGCGACATCACCTATAAGGTTATGTCGGCAACAGCTGCCGAGGTCAGCACCGTACCTACCTCGATAACTCAGGCTATTGAAATTCCTCAGACCGTTCAGGATGGCGACGGTAATTCCTACACCGTGGTCGGAGTAGGTGAGCGGGCATTTCAGTATACTAAAATGCCTACTGTAACTCTTCCACCCACAGTTACTTACGTGGATTATTGCGGCTTTTACAACTGTGAGCTTTCCTCGATTGAACTGCCTGCAGCCCTTACTACAATAGGAGACTACTCGTTTGGTTACACCAAGCTTACCTCTATCTCTATTCCCGAAGGCGTTGAGGAGCTCGGCGCGAGCGCTTTCAACAGATGCGACAAACTTATGTCGGTTAGTCTCCCCTCTACACTACGTGTAATCGGTGGCTCCTGTTTCTACAAGGTCCCTTTTACAACTATCACACTCCCCGAAGGTCTTGAGACAATTCAGAGAACAGCCTTTCTGTCCTCCAGTCTTGAATCTGTGACTCTTCCCTCCACCCTCCGTACTATCGGCGAGGGGGCTTTCCATAGCACGGCTCTCACCGCTATAACCATTCCTGAAGGAGTGGAGACATTGGGCGACGAATGTTTTTACAATTGCCCGATTTCGGAAATCACTCTTCCGGCGTCGCTCACCGCAGTCGGAGTCGGCGCATTTTCCGGTACTAATCTTACTGAGTTCAAGGTAGCGGCCGGCAGCAAGTCGTTCACCGTGCAGGACGGCATCCTCTACAATGCCGACAAGACCCTTCTCGTAGCATTCCCTGCCAAGAGCACCATTACCGAATATACCCTTCCGGCTGCCACTATCGGCATCTGCGGCGAGGCATTCGACCGCACCGGTATCCAGAAAATTACGGTCGGCAGCAAATTCCGGGCTATCGACGGCTTTGCTTTCTGTCAGTCGAAACTGGCTGAAATCAATATGCCGGAGAGCCTCGTCTTCATTGGCGAGCAGGCCTTTGCCGGAACCAACCTTACCAAAGTCGTTCTCCCCTCCGCCCTTCCTCTCATTCAGAATGCCGCATTTGCCGAATGCAAGTCGCTTTCCGAAGTCACAATTCCCTCGTCCGTAAAAAATATCCAGATCCGCGCGTTCTACGGCTGCACGTCGCTCGTCACCATCAATTGCCTCGGCGCAGTTCCTGCGGAGCTCGAAGACTGGTATGAGGCCTATGAAGCACCTTTCTATCAGGTGCCCTCCACAGCCGTAGTCAACGTGCCCTCCACTTCGCTCGACACCTATAAGAACGACACATACTGGAAGAGCGCATTCTCCGCATCGCAGTTCGTCGGCTCTCTGCCCGGTATTCTGACCGCTACTACCATTACTCCCGCCGACGGCGCTTCCGTCGCTTCGATGGACGGAATCGTATTCAAGTTCGCCGGCGACGTATCCGTGGTGAAATCCACTCCCGACGTCAAGGTAGTGGAAGGTCGTCTCGTGGCAGGTGTGCCTGTCGGCGAAACCGTAGCCGTCGATGGATGGCGCCTCGTCAAGGAAGGAACCGACGGTGTCAAACTCTTCCCCGAGGATATGGACGGCTACATGACTCCGTTTAATATGGAGCTTGGTAAGAACTACTACGTCACCATCCCCGCCGGAGTCGTCAAGGATGCCGCAGGCTCGCTCAACGAGGCCATGACCATTCATTACGAAGGAGCATGGGAGAAGCCCGTAGTGAAAATCGAGAGCGTCACCCCGGCCGACGGCAGCAGCATGGAATCGCTTACCACAATCGACTTCACATTCGCTGAAAAGACCAACCTCGTTTCCTCTAAACTTTCCGACATCAAGGTTATCAAGGGCGAGCTCGTCGATGGCGAACCCACCGGTACCACCGTAGCCGTTGAGCAGTGGTGGGCCAAGAACGGCACCACCTCCGGAACTTCGCTTGGAATCTTCGCAGGCGACGAATACGACGGCTATGCAATGCCCATCTCCCTTGAAAAGGATGCCGACTAC
>ERZ827168.4701-NODE-4701-length-12215-cov-3.636595_pt1 | contig 12215 bp, 13 predicted proteins | sample MGYA00519868_ERZ827168 | MGnify/ENA primary metagenome ERZ827168 (study PRJEB31778, sample SAMEA3449271) | human gut metagenome | biome: human gut; feature: human-associated habitat; material: faeces | place: United Kingdom | collected 2010/2012 ...
CCGTGGTTGACGGCCGGGAAGCCGTTGAGCATGGCGCGATCCAGCCGGATGGATTCCTCGATGCCGTTTTCCGCTTCTTTATAGCGGTTCTGGCGGGTGTAGCTGTCGATGGTCGTGGGCAGAAGATCGGCTTCGCCGAACTGCTCCAGATGCTGAAGAAGCTCGATGTGCTTTTCCACCACCGGCACGCCGGCGCGCGGCTGTATCAGCGTTTTGTGGTTCTTCTTGGCTTCTACCAGCTTGCGGGAGAAAATGCGGTTCTCCGGCATCGCCTTGTGATACGCGACGGATTCCTCCAGATTCACGTCCCTGCCGGTGGGCCACTGGGTGAGCACCTCGGCGCGCAGCGCCTGAAACTCGCCCTCCGGAATCTTCTTATTCTGTATAGCCATCGTTGTCCAGCTCCTTTTTCATAATGCGAAGCGCAATTTTCGGCTCATATTCGGACAAAAGTCCCATCGCCGCCAGAATATAGCGGCGGTCGACGCGAATATCCGCCTTCATGGGGCGCAGTGACATGGGCGCAAGCGGCGAATACAGCGCGTGCGCGGCAATGTCCTTCGTGCGCGGCGTGTGAATCAGGCAGCCGCCGGTCACGATGACCTGCCGGACGGGCCTTAAATCCTTGCCCGACTGCACATACGTCAGCCCCATCAGCGTGTAGGTCTCCTCCATGCTGCCCGCGTGCCGCCCGACCGCCGTTTCAATGGCCGCCGAGGCCAGCGCGTAGTCCAGCCTTTCCCAGTCGGTGCCCGGCTCGGGCACCATGTCCGTGTGCGCCGCCAGCGTTTCCACCATTTCGGAAACCGCCTCCGGCGGCAGCCCGCTTTCCTCGCTCAGCCGCTTCAGCCCCACGGCCTCCACAATGCCGCGCACGGAGTAGCGCATGCCGATGTCGCCCTCCACCGTGCGCTTGGCGTACGGCTCCGGAAGTCCCTTGTACACCGTGGAAAGCGCGGTCGGCATGCCGTCGGAAATCGAATACACATCCGTCGTCGCGCCGCCCACGTCCACCGCCACCAGATCGCCGATGCCCGGCTCGTCGTCCGTGCCCTGCGCCAGCAGCTCCATGGCCTTCAGAACCGCCGAGGGCGTGGGCATCAGGATGCCGGAAATCAGCTGCGCGGCGCGGCTCAGTCCCTTCGCCTGAATGATGCGGCTTAAAAAGATTTCGCGGATGCGCTTCTGCGTCGGCTCGATGTTCAGAACGCCGAATTTGGGCATCACGTTTTCGCAGACGCTCACGTCGTGCCCCGCCAGAATGCGCGCGCACTCCCGCGCCGCCACGCGGTTCCCGGCGATCACCACTGGAAAATCGAACTCCATGCGCGCGAGCATCCGCGCGTTGTGCAGGATGCACTCGGTGTTTCCGCCGTCCGTGCCGCCCACGAGCAGGAAAATATCCGGCCGCAGCGCGCGAATCTCGTCCAGATCGTCCTCCGTCAGCTGGAACGAAAACACCTTCAGCACCTTCGCGCCCGCGCCCAGACTGGCCTGCCGCGCCGCCTCCGCGGTCAGCTCGGGCACCAGCCCGCTCGTGACCATTCGAAGACCGCCTGCGGCGGAGGAGCAGGCGTAGCGCGCCGCGAATTCAAGCGGCCCGGTCTTTTCAAACAGCCTTGAAAGCGCGTTTTCCAGCCCCTCGTTCACGTCCGTCTGCACGGTCGTATACGCGGCGGCGGAGCCGAGCAGGCGTTCCGCGTCCAGATCGACGGCCGTCACCTTGGTGTTGGTGCTGCCAAAGTCAATCAGGAGCACGGGCTTCATGCCTCGTCATCCTCCACATGCAGAATTTCCTTCAGCGCCTGAATCGTGGTCTCCGGCGGCGTGTTCGGCGGGAAGGCGCGGTCGAAGCCCATAGCCTTGAAGCGCTTTTCCACGTCCTCAAACTTCTGCTTGCCAATGACGATGTTGCCGCCCACCAGCAGCGGAATGCCCTTCAGACCCGCCTCGTCGCACTTTTCGCGCATGCCGCGGCAGTCCAGCTCGCCCTGTCCGTACAGCGAGGAAACCACGATCGCGTCCGCGTTCGCCTCGATGGCCGCGGCGATGTATTCCTCCTGCGAGACCATGACGCCCAGATTCACCACGTCGAACCCCGCCTCGGTGAACGCGTGGTACAGAATCTTGTTGCCCACGGCGTGCACGTCCGCGCCGATGACGCCGATGATCAGTACCTTCTTTTTCTTCTCCATGCTTTTCGCACTCCTTTTCAGTTTCAGAAAAACGCGAGTGAGCGGCGCACTGGATTGCCCTCCAGCGAGTCGCGGAAATTCCTGAGTGCCTCCTCGGAGCCCTCTCCGACGAACCCGATCAGCAGGTATCGGTTCTGCTGCACGTCGTACACGAGCTTGGGATACAGCCGGAAGCCGTGAATCCGCCCCGTCGCGGACACATGCGTGCGCGGGCCGCTGCATTCGTGCACGCGCCCGCCGACGGCGATATGGTTTTCGTCGGCGTACTCCACCGGCAGGTCGGCGGCAATGTCCGCCTGAACCAGCCGTTCCAGCTCGGCCAGATCGATTTCCGGGTGATCCTCCCGGAACGCGAGCACGAAGCCGTGATGCACGTCGTCGTGCACGCAGCTGTTCACCAGCTCCGGCGACATGTGCATTTCGCATAAGTCCTCCGCCGTGTGCGCCATCAGGCGGTACGGCAGCGAACTGTGCACCACGTTGACAAACTCGACCGGCTCCGGACCGAATATCGTCGGGCGGCTGATGATGATCTGCTCGCCGACGCCGATCATCAGGTCGGCGTTTCGGTGAAGCAGCGGATAAATCAGGTCGAAATGCTCCACGAGCACGCGCTTTCCTCTGGCAAGCGCTTCAATAATCGCGTCCGCCAGCACGTGCGGCTGCGTGAAGCCTATTTCAAAGCGAATGTCCAGATGATAGGTGTGCGGCTGATAGAACGAACGCGAATCGTCCAGATCCAGCAGCGGCAGCGGGCGCACGTTCACGCCGTCGTCGTCATTGGTCAGCTCCACGCCGGGGAACATTCCCTTCACCAGCGCGCTCTTGCCCGACCCCGCGTCGCCGATAAAGCCGATCAGCTTGTCATACGGGCTCAGGTACAGCTGGGCAATCTGCATGCCCAGATTATAAATGCGGCTGTGCCCGCGCGGCGCAAAGAAGGATGATTCAATCAGGCTTTTGTGCAGCCCCACCGAATATGGCATGCTTACCCCTCCCTGTACGGATTCCTCAAAAGATATTCAAAGGTGGTCTCGGGCACCAATGGCCGCAGCGCTTCCATCCGACCCTCGCGGTACAGCGCGCGCACGCGTCCGGCGCTGATAACCTGCCCGTCCGCCTCGCGCCTTGGAAGCTCGACGACCTCCACGCCGCAGCCCGGCAGGCGCTCCTTCAGGCATTCGTTATACTGGCGCGTCACGCCGTCCTCCGGCTCCGTGCCGACGAACCGGCGCGTGATTCCCATCCTCGGCGCGATGTGTTCGCCGAACATGGCCACGTCCAGCTCGCAGAAGGCTCTGTCCACAATCTGACGGTCGCGCAGGAAATAGTCCGGAAACGTAGCCGAAGAGACCAGATACGGCCCCGTAAAGTGGAAGCTGACGCGCGAAAGACCGGCGCAGCCCGCCTTGGCCAGCGTCATGCGCGCATCCGGCGAAAACAGGCTTTTGTCCTCGGACAGGATGAACACCCGAAGCGTGTCGCACGCGTCCAGCGCTCGCTCGATCAGATACCGGTGCCCCAGCGTGAACGGATTGGCGTTGGCCACGATGCAGCCGGTCACGCCCTCCGCGCCGGGCAGCCCCGCCAGAAAGCGTTCAAGGCCACCCCGCCCGCTCTCCATCAGCAGGCAGTCGCGCGTTTCCAGAAGCGGTGAAAAGCCCAGCTCCGCGAACATCATTCGGTTGCGCGGCTTGGTGTACAGCATCAGCTGCCCATGACCGCGCGCCCACGCCTCGCGGCGAAGCTCGGTCATCACCCGCGCCGCCAGACCCTCGCCCTGCCGGTCGGGCGCGACGGCGACGCATTTCACCGTCATGCCGTCCAGCGAGCCGGCGGCGACGATTTCGCCGTCGTCCACCAGCATGGCGGTATATTCCGCGCGCGCGTCAAAATCCAGCCCGCACCCGGCCAGAAACGCTTCCAGTTGTCCGCGCCGTCTGTCCGGGCGGCCGGTTTCCATGTGCATATGCGCCCTCCTGCCGCCTAAGCCTTCATTTCCAGAGCATTATAGCACAATTTATCGTCATTTGCAACAAAACCGAGTTGCGAATTTCGCCTTAAAGCGGTATAATAATTACAGGCGCGCATGCGCGCCGCAGAAAGGAAAGTGAGTACGGACATGAGCGGAATCGTGAAGCGCGCCGTGGCCGGCACGCTGGAATCCAGCGACGTATTTGTGGAAATCGAGCCCGGCGACAGCGGGATTGAGGTGGAGATCGAATCCGTCGTGCTCGCCCAGTTCGGGGACGCCATCCGCGCCGCCGCGCTGGACGTGCTGAAGGAGCAGAACGTTTCGGACGCGCGCGTGCGCCTGACCGACCGCGGCGCGCTGGACTGCGTAATCCGCGCGCGGGTAGAAACCGCCGTCGCGCGTGCGAAAGGAGAATGACCGTGCGCCGTTCCATGCTGTTTCTTCCGGGCAACACGCCCAATATCATCATCAACGGCGAGGCGCTGGGCGCGGACGCCGTGATTCTCGATCTGGAGGACGCGGTCGCGCCGTCGGAAAAGGACTCCGCGCGCATCCTCGTGCGCAACGCCATCGGCCGGATGGGCTTTGGCCGGTGCGAGGTCATCGTGCGCATCAATTCCACGGACACCGGCGAGTGGACGAAGGATCTGGACGCGATCATCCCCGTGAAGCCGAGCCTGATCATGCCCCCGAAAACCAGCCGCGCGGCGGACGTTCTGCGCGTGGACGAATACATATCGGCGCTGGAAGACCGTCTCGGATTCGCGCGGAATACCGTAAAGCTGATTCCGCTGATCGAAACGGCGCTGGGCGTGGAAAACGCGTTCCAGATTGCCTCCGCGTCCCCGCGCGTCGCCGCGATTTTCTTGGGCGGCGAGGATCTGACGGCTGACCTGCGCTGCCGCCGCACCAAGGCGGGCAACGAAATCGCCTATGCTCGCGCCCGCATGGTCATGGCGGCGCGCGCCGCCGGAGTGGACGTGTACGACACGCCGTTCACCGACGTGAACGACGACACGGGCATTTATACCGACGCGGAATACGCCAAAAGCCTTGGCTTCACCGGCAAATCCGCCATTTCGCCGCGCCACGTGAACGCCATCAACGAGGTGTTCAGCCCCACCGCCGCGGAAATCGACTACGCCTACGAGGTGATGGACGCCATCCGCGCCGCGCAGGCGCAGGGAAAGGGCGCGGTGGCGCTGCGCGGCAAGATGATCGACGCGCCCATCGTCGCCCGCGCGCGGCAGACCATCGAAGCAGCCGAATCGCTCGGCCTTGACAGGAGGGCATAAGCATGGCTATGAAGATCGTCGCTTCTCTTCGGGAAGCGATTTCGCTCTGCGGTCTGAAAAGCGGCATGTCCATTTCCTTCCATCATCACCTGCGCAACGGCGATTACACGCTGAACCGCGTGATGGACGAAATCGCCGCTCTGGGCATTCGCGATCTGACGCTCAACGCCAGCTCGCTTTTCGACGCGCACGCGCCGCTTCGCGAGCACATCAAAAACCGCGTCGTGCGCAAAATCAACACGGACTACATGTCCGCCGGTCTGGGGCGCTCCATATCGGAGGGACTGATGGATGAGTCCGTCGAGTTCCGCACGCACGGCGGCCGCCCGCGCGACATTGCGCTGGGCATCACGCCGATCGACGTGGCCTTTATCGCCGCGCCCACAGCCGATCCCGCCGGAAACTGCTCCGGCAAATACGGCCCGTCCGCCTGCGGCAGTCTGGGCTACGCGTTTCCGGACGCGATGTACGCCAAAAAGGTCGTCGTCATCACCGACAACCTCGTGCCCTATCCGCTGACGGACGCTTCGATTCCCGAAATCTACGTGGACTACGTGGTGCCCGTGGACGCGATCGGCGACCCGCGCGGCATCGTATCCGGCACGACGAAGATTACGCGCGACCCGGTGGGGCTGGTCATGGCCGAAACCGCCGCGCGCGTCATCCGCCACTCCGGCCTTCTGAAGGACGGCTTCTCGTTCCAGACCGGCGCGGGCGGCGCGACGCTGGCCGCCGCGAAATTCCTGAAGGAGATCATGCTGCGCGAGAAGATTCGCGGCTCGTTCGCCTCCGGCGGCGTCACCGGCTATCTGGTGGACATGCTGAACGAGGGCTGCTTCACCTCCCTGATGGACGTGCAATGCTTCGATCTGAAGGCCGTGGAATCCATTCGAACGAATCCCGCCCACCACGAAATCTCCGCCATGCAATACGCCAGCCCGGCGGCGAAGAGCGCCGTCGTCGATTATCTGGACGTGGTTCTGCTGGGCGCGACGGAGATTGATACCGATTTTAACGTGAACGTGCACACCGATTCCGCGGGCTGCATCATGGGCGGCTCCGGCGGGCATTCGGACACCGCCGCGGGTGCGAAGCTTTCCATGATCATCGCGCCGCTGTTCCGCGCGCGCCTGCCCATCATCACCGGCCGCGTGCGCTGTATCTCCACGCCCGGCAGGGATGTGGACGTGGTCGTCACCCAGCGCGGCGTGGCCGTGAACCCGGCGAAGCCCGATTTGGCGCTGCGGCTGAAGGACGCGGGTCTGCCCATCGTGGACATTCACGAGCTCAAACAGATTGCCGAGCGCATCACCGGCGTACCGGCCGTGCCGCCGGAGGGCGGGCGCGTCGTCGCCCGCGTACTCTCTCGCGACGGCGAGCCGCTGGACGTAATTCGCCAGCTTACGCGATAAAGGAGGAAGCCCCATGCGAGAAATACAGGCCTCGGACGTGACGCAAACCGTGCGCCGTCTGTGCGTCGAAGCCAACTGCCGCCTGCCCGAAGACATGCGCGCATGCATCGCCCGCAGCCGCGACGAGGAAGCGTGGCCCATCGCCCGCGACATTCTGGATCGCATCATCGAAAACTACGAAATCGCCGACCGCGACTGCGTGCCCATCTGTCAGGACACCGGCATGGCCTGCGTGTTTCTGGAAATCGGTCAGGACGCGCACGTGAACGGCGACCTCGCCGAGGCCGTGCACGAGGGCGTGCGGCAGGGCTACGCCGACGGCTACCTGCGCAAGTCCGTCGTCGCCGACCCGCTGCGCCGCGTGAACACCGGCGACAACACGCCCGCCATGATCTATTATGAAATCGTCCCCGGCGACAGACTGAAAATCACCGTCGCGCCGAAGGGCTTCGGCAGCGAAAACATGAGCCGCATCGCCATGCTGCGCCCGTCCGACGGCGAGGACGGCGTGAAGGACTTCGTCGTCCGCTGCGCGGAGGAGGCCGGGCCGAACCCTTGCCCGCCCATCGTAATCGGCGTAGGCATCGGCGGCACGTTTGACCGCGCGGCGCTGCTGGCGAAAAAGGCGCTGATGCGTCCCGTGGACGTGCGCAGCGACGATCCCTATTACGCCGCCATGGAAGCGGAGCTGCTCGCGCGCGTCAACGCGCTGGGCATCGGCCCGCAGGGCTTCGGCGGCAAAACGACCGCGCTGGCCGTGAACATCCTCGCCTGCCCCACCCATATCGCGGGTCTGCCCGTAGCCGTGAACATCAACTGCCATGTGACCCGCCATCAGTCGGAGGTGCTGTAAAATGAAGGTTCTGCATACGCCTCTGTCCCGCGAAGACGCTCGCGCGCTCAGGTGCGGCGAAAGCTGTCTGATCACCGGCACGATCTACACCGCCCGCGACGCCGCCCACAAGCGGCTGTGCGAGCTGGCGGCGAAGGGTGAGCCGCTGCCCTTCGATATCGAGGGCGCAATCATCTATTTCGTCGGCCCCACGCCCGCGAAGCCGGGGCAGGTCATCGGCTCCGCCGGCCCCACCACCTCCTACCGCATGGACGCGTACTCCCCCGCGCTGATCGCCCTCGGCCAGACCGGCATGATCGGCAAGGGTAAGCGCGGCGAAGCCGTGGTTGACGCCATGCGCCGGTACGGCGCGGTCTATCTGGGCGCCATAGGCGGCCTTGGCGCGCTGCTGGGCAAATGCGTGAAGAAGGCCGAAGTCATCGCCTACCCCGACCTCGGCGCGGAAGCCGTTCGCAGGCTGGAAGTCGAAAACTTCCCGGTCGTCGTCGTGATCGACAGCGAGGGCAACAACCTCTACGAAACCGGCCGCCGCGCGTATCTGGAACAGCGTTCCCACGAGTAACGGGAAACTCTCCCATTTCCGCGAACAGCCCATATGCATGGACCATTCTTCGTTTTCCATGCGTAGGGGCTTTTATATATGGCGTATTGTTAATTTATCAGGAACATATTGACAAATTCGGGGGGGGGGGTATAATCACCTTGTTCTAATTTGAGCATTTTATTATCTGTTAGATTGGAAAGTGGGGTATTCAAATGAAAGAATTACTTTGAGATAAAAGATTCTTCATTCCGGCAATCATTTTCAGTTTAGCAGAAATACTATATCCTTTATTTAACCTATTATATGTTTTATTTGATGATTATTATATCAACACATTTTATTACATTGATTTGTTATCATCTTTTTTCGTCAGTTTATGTATTCTAACCACAATCTTGTTCTGCATACTTAAAATTCGAAAGGAGAGTATTTATTTTTCGATCGCAGCATTACTTATTAAAATTTTCATATCAGATCCGAGCTTTTTATCATCATTATCTTTGTTTATTCATAATCCAGATGAGATTTTCTATATTTCTTATCTTTTTCGTAGGTTTATTTATTATTTTCCAACCGACATTCTTCCGTTATTAGTATTACTAATCTTCTCAGTTCTACAAATCAAGTCTTCACGCATACGGAAATTCTTCATCTTAATTCCGCTTTCTTTGAGAGTTTGTCTTAACATAGTACGTTCTATTATATACTATAGTCATATTGACGGAACTCTCTTCCGGGTTCTCTTTAGTTTAATTATAGATTGTTGCATTTATGGATGCATTTACTATTACGAAAGAGAATTTTTCAGTCGAGAATATCGTACTAAAGATACTCCTCATAGTCAAACTTCAGTTTCATATCTCGAACAATATAAGCAAAATTTCAAGAAAGGAGGAAAGTAAATGTTTGCGCATATTGGAAGTAAAATCAAAGCTTTAACTCGATTTGCCTTCATACTCAGTTCTATTGCATCAATCATAACCGGATTGTCTCTTGCACTCTATGGATATGGTTCTCCTCTAATCGGAATACTATTAATTATAGTAGGGCCGCTGGTCGCATGGCTTGCTTCTCTCTTCTCTTATGCCTTCGGCGAGATGTTCGAAAACATCACCGTTATCGCTGAGCTGATGGCAAAAGCCGACGCTGAAAAGCATAACCAAGAGTAATCAACCCGCCAACTGTCCAACCGCGCGTATCTGGAACAACGGCAATCGCATAGCAAAACGTCTCCGCCGAATTCACAGGCAGAGACGTTTTTTTCTATACTTTGGTTTTATTCCTCTCCGGGAAACAGCTTATCCGCCGCTTCGTCGAAGGTATCCACGAACAGGTCGCAGTTTTCGAGGATGCGCGCCATTTCGTCGGGCTTATCGGCGTACACGTTTTCGCGAATGCCCAGAATCTTCATGCCCGCCGCTCGGGCACTCTTCATCGCGTAGGCGGAGTCCTCGAACATCGCGCAGTTCTCCGGCTTTTCGCCAAGCCGCTCGGCGAGCTTCTCAAAGTATCGGGGATCGCCCTTTGCCAGCCCCATATCGGTTCCGTCGGTCACGAACTCGAAGTACGGCAGGAAGCCCTGTCTGTCCAGCGCCGCCACGGCCGTGTCGCGCAGCGTCGCCGTGGCCACGCACATCTTGACGCCGTGCTTTTTCAGAAGCCGCAGGAAGCGTTCCGCGCCCTGCTTGGCGGGAATGACCGTCCGATACAGCCCGCGCAGTACCTCGTGGTATTCGTCCATCACGGATTCGAACGTGTTGGGCGCGCCGTAATCGGCGACAAACCGCCTCGCGAAGGCGTGGCTGGACATCGTGTCGATCGTGTCCTTCAAATCCTCGGGAATCGGAAGCGAACGCCGCTGCAGAAAGCGCCGGTTTTCGCCGCGCCAGTAGCCCATCGAGTCAAGCAGCGTGCCGTCCATATCGAACGCGACCGCGCGGATGTTTTCCATATTCATATGTATGTTCCCGCCTTCACACCTTAATCGAGTGCCATTTGCCGCCGTTGAAGCGCTTCATGACCAGTCCCATGCGCAGCGCCATATCCACCAGACTTGCCGCCCACGCGCCCAGCAGCGCCCATTCCGGCGCTTCATAGGCCAGCCAGTAGGTCAGCGTGGCCGCCGCGCCCGCGAACGCCGCCTCGGCATAGACGGGCGTGAAGAACTGGGTAATCAGCCGGATGGCGCTGAACGCCAGCACCGGACGGATGATGGCGACGCAGATCAGCATCACGCGCGCCACGAACTTCGTGTCGCCCGCGCCGCGCAGCGCGCCGGAGGTGATGACCGAAAGCATCTGCAGCGGCTGGAACAGCGCCACGATCAGCATCACGTTGGCCGAAAGACGCGCCACCGTGGGATCGTCGGTAAACAGCCCCACCAGCGGATAGCGGAATATCACGATCACCGAAGCCAGCAGCACCGCGCCCACAACGGCGATGCGCTGGGCAATCTTGCCGTACAGGTGGCTCAGGTCGGGGCGCTCCCTGCCCAGCATCTGCCCGACCAGCGACGTGCTGGCCACGCCGATGCCGTCGGCGAACGTGAAGGACAGGTTCAGGAACTGCATGCACACGACGTGCGACGCATACGCCTGCGTGCCCAGATCAGCCACCAGACGCGCGTACAGGAAAAAGCCGATGCGCAGCGCAATCTGTTCCAGCATAGAATTGCCGCCGACCTTCACCACGGCACGCGCGGCAGGCAGGCTGAAGCGCCAGTCGTCCTTCACCGACAGGCGCAGGAAGCCCATATCACCCTCGTGTCTGCGCACCAGTGAGATGCACGCCAGCACCGAGCCTACGCACAGGCCGATGGCCGTGGCAATCGCCGCGCCCTTGACCTCCCACCGCGGGAAAATCCAGATGCCGTTGATCAGAAGCCAGTTCAGGAACACGTTCACCACGTTGCTCGTCACGTTCACATACAGCGTGATGCGCGTGTTGCCGATGCCGCGCTGCGCGGCGCACATCGCCATGGACAGCGCGTTGACGATGCGGAAGTAGATTTCCGCGTCATCGATCGTATCGGCCTTCGCGCCGGCCAGACGCATCAGCGGACGCGCGACCAGCTGGCCGACCACCGTCATCACAAGGCTCATCAGGAAGATGATCAGCAGGGACGTGCGCAGCGTGCGGTTCGCGTCCTCCCGGTCGCCCTGTCCCTTGCGGCGGGCGACGACGGCCGTGATGCCGGGGTTCATAGCGAAGAACATGCACAGCATCAGCATGCGCGGCTGTCCCACCAGACCGACGGCGGCGATGGCCTCCGTGCCGATTCCGCCCACCATCATCGTGTCGATGGAGCCCATCAGCGAGATCAGCACCATCTCGCACACGCTGGGCAGCGCGATTCGCAGAAGATTCATGTACGCTTCCTTCGTGGAAGGAACCTCTCCCTGCGCGCCGCTTTTGGGAAGCAGCGCCTGAGCGCTAAACAGACGTTTCAGTAAACGCGGCATTTCATATTCTCCTTTAGTACATTGTTCTTCCAGTATACCGCCTTCCGCCTGTTCGTGGGCAAGCGTTTTGTCAAATACCGATTGAGTTCGCGTTAATCCGCATCCATCAATTATCAAATCTTCTTTTGCGGCGCTCTCCACTGCCGTGAAAAACGGAGAGATTGCAAAACCTGCCCACGCCCGTCACGTCGCGCTCCCATCCCGAATCCGCGCGAGCGCAAATTTCACTGCTTCCGCGGAAGCCGCCGCGCCCTGCGCGAAATCCGGACGACCACCAAACGCCTTCACCGCTTCAGATAGCCGCTTTCTCACGTGCAGCGCCACGTTTTCGGCATGGGCGAACCGTCAAACGGACATTCTCCCGTCACGTCGCGCTCCCATCCCGAATCCGCGCGAGCGCGAAGTGCACCGCTTCCGCGGAAGCGGCCGCGCCCTGCGCGAAATCCGGACGACCACCAAACGCCTTCACCGCTTCAGATA